>VOFE01001610.1_pt1 | contig 308001 bp, 483 predicted proteins | sample 5384071 | NCBI WGS metagenome assembly VOFE01 (sample SAMN12384724, study PRJNA508395) | human gut metagenome | isolation source: healthy gut D | host: Homo sapiens
TGCCGGCTATGCCGCTGATGCTTCATCGAAAACATTGACATTAAAGAGTTCAGCTTCTGAAAATGTTATCATGTTCATCTATACATCACCTGCGGACCTGAAATACAAGGTTCAGTATACGTATGATGGAAAAGTTGTCAGAGAAGACGAGGCGTTTAAAGCAGCTCCGGCAACAAAATTCCGTGTAGTATCCGTCAGAGGATGATGCAAAGACAGCGACCTTCACAACCACAGGAAGCCAGACAGCAGTCGGCGATTCCAAGAACACATACAGTATCGACTGGGATGGCACAGCAAAACAGAGCAACTATACAATTAATGAAACTATCGGAACTCTGGTAGTGACAGAATATGCAGATGAGATCGTTGTAACGACAACAGGCGGAACCTTCACATACGATGGCCAGTCCCATGGAGCGACGGTAGAAGTATCTGCACTTCCAGCAGGCTATAGTCTGGAAACAGCAGCATCGAGTGCGAGTGCAACGGATGTGACTGTAGAGGCGGTAGCGGCAACATGTGACACCCTGGTGATCAAGAATGCTGCAGGCGAAGATGTAACATCCAAGCTGAACATTACGAAGGTGGATGGAAGCATCGTAGTGAACCCGGCAGTCCTGACCGTGGAAACACCGAATGCGAACAAGGTATACGATGGCGCAGCCCTGACGGCTGCCGGAACGATCACCGGCTTCGTGAATGGCGAGACAGCGACCTTCACAACCACAGGAAGCCAGACAGCAGTCGGCGATTCCAAGAACACATACAGTATCGACTGGGATGGCACAGCAAAACAGAGCAACTATACAATTAATGAAACTATCGGAACTCTGGTAGTGACAGAATATGCAGATGAGATCGTTGTAACGACAACAGGCGGAACCTTCACATACGATGGCCAGTCCCATGGAGCGACGGTAGAAGTATCTGCACTTCCAGCAGGCTATAGTCTGGAAACAGCAGCATCGAGTGCGAGTGCAACGGATGTGACTGTAGAGGCGGTAGCGGCAACATGTGACACCCTGGTGATCAAGAATGCTGCAGGCGAAGATGTAACATCCAAGCTGAACATTACGAAGGTGGATGGAAGCATCGTAGTGAACCCGGCAGTCCTGACCGTGGAAACACCGAATGCGAACAAGGTATACGATGGCGCAGCCCTGACGGCTGCCGGAACGATCACCGGCTTCGTGAATGGCGTACAAGATTATTGCAGCCAACGATGGCAACCTGACACTGACAAATGTGGTTGTAACCGATGAGCTTACCGAAGATGCATGGACCATTGAGTCCCTTGCACCGGGCGAAAGCAGAGAATTTACAGCAGCAGAATACACAGTGACGGAAGCCGACGTTCTTGCAGGTAAAGTTGTGAACGTAGCAACAGCAAATGGTGAAAGTCCGGATCCGGAAAAACCGGACCCAGAAGTAGATCCGGGTGAAAAGAAGATCCGACGGAAGAAAAGAACGGTCATCTGACAATCACCAAGGATACAACAAGCACACCGACAAACGGAGAAGCCTATGCCCTTGGCGAAACAATTACTTACCGGATTATTGCAGCCAACGATGGCAACCTGACACTGACAAATGTGGAAGTTGTGGATGAACTGACCGGAGACGTATGGACCATTGAGTGCCTTGCACCGGGCGAAAGCAGAGAATTTACAGCAGAATACACAGTGACGGAAGCCGACGTTCTTGCAGGTAAAGTTGTGAACGTAGCAACAGCAAATGGTGAAAGTCCGGATCCGGAAAAACCGGACCCAGAAGTAGATCCGGGTGAAAAAGAAGATCCGACGGAAGAAAAGAACGGTCATCTGACACTGGATAAAGGTTGCTACAAGCACACCGGCAAACGGCGTAGCTTACAGCGCCGGCGAAACAGTAACTTACAGAATTACAGCAGCCAATGACGGAAATCTGACATTGACAAATGTTGAAGTCGCAGATGAACTGACTGGCGATGTATGGACAATAGAATCTCTTGCACCGGGCGAAAGCAGAGAATTTACAGCAGCTTATGTTGTAACGGAAGCCGATGTCCTTGCAGGCAGCGTAGTGAACGTAGCAACAGCAAACGGGGAAAGCCCGGATCCGGAAAATCCGGAACCAGGAGTAGATCCGGATGAAGAAGAAGTTCCTACGAACAGAGATTACACAGTAACTATACATTACATTGACAATGAAGGAAATACTGTTGCACCGGATTACACAGGCGTATTTGCTTATCAGGCACCGTTTAGTGTGACATCACCATCCATCGATGGTTATACACCGAGTGCAGCCGTTGTAAACGGAACAATGCCGGCAGGCAACATTGAATATGTTGTTATTTATACAGCAAACGCTGTGCCGCCAATCGTTCCTCCGGTACCGGTACCGACACCGGAACCAACACCGAATCCGGAAGCCATTGTAAATGAACCGGAAGTTCCTGCAACAGAGACACCGGAAACAGAAGAAACTGATGACAATGCAGATTATGATTTATCCGTAGTTGATGATGAAGAAGTTCCTCTGGCAGATATGAATGACGATCATAAATGTTGTATTCTTCATTTCCTCATTCTTTGCTTGGGTATGCTGATTGAAATCTGGTATACACATGACCAGAAAAAACGTCAGAAGAAAATCTTTGAACTGAGAGAAATGCTGGCAGAGCAGACTAATGGAGAAATCAGATAAAGGAGGAGAGAATATGTTTGCACACACGAGTTTAGGTTTTTGTATGTGGGATATACCGGCACTGATTGTTCTCATTCTCATCATCGTGATTTTCATTGTGCATCGTCACAATCAGAAAAAGCGGGAAGAAGAATTTGAAGATCAGTTGTCCGAAAAATGGGCTGATGAATCTGTGAATACAGGAAATACAGGCGGTCCGACAGCCTGACAATTGAACAAAAAGCGGAGCGGCAGAAAATGTCGCTCGGACGGGAATGAAATCCCCGGCAGAGATTCTTGAAATCCTGCCGGGGATTTCTATTTTGGGGGATAAATGGTTGAAAAATTCAGTACATTGTGGATTTTGTCGAAACATTATGATTGATTTTTGGTGCGAAAAAGTTTAAACTTTAATTACAGACGATGGTCTTATTGGAGAGACTGTCATTTATTCGGATTTTATATCTTAGAAATCCACTTTCTATAAGCTGCACAGGCCAGTCGGCTTTGCGCAGCGGTTATCATCCCGTTTCAGGGATTTTCAGCAGAAGATTTAGACATCCTCGGGGTGAAGGTCCGAATCCGACAGTCACAGACCGACAGGATGTCAGAAGTATATATTTTTCAGGGATACCCTGTATGAACGACGCATATAAGCGGGTTCAGCAGGCTGCATACAGGCACGTATGCCTGAAACATAAAGATACCATTGTCTGACAGGCTGTATGTATACAGTATGTTTGTAACAGTCTCTCCCGGGATTTACAGGGAGGAGATCTATGACAGTTAAAGAATCACAGGCTGTCCGGCAGAAAAAAGGATCTGCTGTACAGCAGCATGAAGATGCCGCACTCAAAACCAGCATGAAGTTTTTGCAAAGGAGTTACTGCCTTATTTTAATATCGAAGGAGATGTGGTTGCGTTTGCACCGACGGAACTGATTCAGTTGGATATCAGCAGACTGTTTCAGGATTTTAATCTGGTCATGAAAGATGGCTCATGGAAGCATTTTGAGTTTCAGAGTAAGAATGAGGGCAAGATTGGTTTGAAACGGTTTCGGGCTTACGAAGCGATGTCCAGTTATCAAAATAAGGTGGCTGTAACGACCTATGTTCTTTATTCCGGAAACATTAAAAATCCGATGACAGAATTTACAGAAGGCGTAAATCGTTACAGGATCTGTCCGATTATTATGAGGAGGCAGAACAGTGACATGCTTATTGCAGGTATCCGACAAAGACTGGATGCGGGCGAGGAGATTACAAAAGAAATGCTGGTGCCGTTGACACTTTGTCCGTTAATGGGCGGAGAGATGACTCAGAAAGATCGAATCATGGCAGCATTGGATATCCTGCGCCGGGTGCCGGAGGTGGATGCGGCAGAACTTCGGAAAATAGAAGCGGTGGTATATGCGATGGCGGATAAGTTTTTGGAATCAAAAGAGTTAGAAGAAATTATGGAGGCAGTTCGTATGACAAAATTGGGACAGATGCTGGTGGATAAAGGGATTCAGGAAGGAATCGAGCAGGGAATCGAGCAGGGTGAAATTCAGATGTTTCAAAAATATAACCGACTGATTTTAAAGCTGGCAGAAGACGGAAAAAGCGGACTTTTGGAGGAAGCGGCGGGAGACCCGAAGAAGATGGAGCAGCTCTTTAAGGCATATGGACTTTGAGCTATGGACGGGTATGAATTCGGCAGAACTGTTAATTTGATAACGATACATCATAATCATTAATGCACAAAAGATTTTTTGATTTTCAATTAAATTTGTGAAAAATAGTGTAAAAAATATAAAAAAGTGCAGCGAATAACTTTACTTTTAAGACAACTTGAGGTAGAATAAAGACAGCAGAGAAAATAGTGTAGAAAGGGAGTTAAAAAATGTCAAACGTATTATTCGAAATCAAAGAACATGTAGGTATTATTACGATTAATCGTCCGAAGGCTTTGAACGCGTTAAATGGGGATGTTATGGCTGAATTGATGACAACGGTGAAAGAAGCCGATGCGAACCCGGAAGTTTACGTGATGATTATTACCGGTGCCGGAGATAAATCCTTTGTTGCCGGTGCGGATATCGGACAGATGAGTACGATGACGGCTGAGGAAGGTAAGCTTTGGGGTGCTTACGGTAATCAGGTGATGTTAACGATTGAAAACGCAGCGAAACCTGTGATCGCAGCGATTAACGGCTTTGCATTAGGCGGCGGATGTGAACTGGCTATGGCCTGTGATATCCGTATTGCCAGTGATAATGCCCGTTTTGCTCAGCCGGAAGCAGGCCTTGGAATCACACCGGGATTTGGCGGAACACAGAGAATGCCTAGATTACTGGGACGTTCCAAAGCGATGGAATTAATTCTCACAACAAATCAGATTAAAGCTGCAGAAGCAAAAAGAAATCGGCCTGGTAAGCAAAGTTGTTCCTCAGGCAGAACTGATGGATGCAGCGATGGCTCTGGCAAAGGATATCTGCAAGAACGCTCAGGTTGCTGTAAGACAGTGTAAGGCTTGTATCAACCATGGTTTACAGACAGATATTCTCACAGGCGTATCCTACGAAGCAGAAGCTTTCGGTCTTTGCTTTGCAACAGAAGACCAGAAGGATGCGATGACAGCTTTCGTTGAAAAGAGAAAACTGGACGGATTTAAAAACAGATAATGATTAAAAATGTTTATAATATCAGGAGGATGACATGAAAAAAGTATTTATTGTTGGAGCAGGACAGATGGGTTTGGATATCGGACAGGTTATGGCAAAGACCGGATATGAAGTTGTATTTAACGATATGTCCCAGGAAATCTTAGATAATGCCGTTGCTAAACTGGAAAAGGCTCTGGATAAGATGGTTTCCAAAGGAAAGATGGCAGAAGATCAGAAAGCAGCCATTATGGGCAGAATTTCCACATCGGTTGATTTGGCAGCAGCAGCAGACGCTGATCTGATCATTGAAGCGATCGTTGAAAATGTAGATATTAAAAAGGCTTATTTGCAAAACTTGATGCGATCTGCAAACCTGAAACAATTTTTGCAACAAATACATCTTCAATCTCCATTACAGAGATTGCATCTTCAACAAAACGTCAGGATAAAGTGATCGGAATGCACTTCTTCAATCCTGCAACAGTGATGAAGCTGGTTGAAGTTATCAACGGCTTAAATACTTCGAAAGAAACCTTCGAGGCTGTATATGAGCTTTCCAAAGAGATTGGAAAAGATCCTGTAGAAGTAAAAAGAAGGACCTGGATTTGTGGTTAACCGCATCCTGATTCCTATGATCAATGAAGCTGCGATCGTTCTTGAAGAAGGACTTGCATCTGCAGAAGAGATTGATAAATCCATGAAACTCGGATGTAATCATCCGATGGGACCTCTGGCTCTCGGTGATCTGATCGGTCTGGATACATGTTTACATATCATGGATACCTTCTATGCAGAAACCTGTGATTCCAAATATCGTACATCCCGTCTTATGAGACAGATGGTACGCGGCGGCAAGCTTGGAAGAAAATCCGGTGAAGGATTCTTTAAATATTAATAGTGTGAAAGAAATTATTTTACAGCCGGGGATTTCCCCGGCTGTATTTATTTAAAAAAAAAAAAAGTGGATTTTTTTTTTTGAAGAAATGTGCTATATTAAGTTAAGCGTAGTATTTTAATTCATAAAAGGTTGGTATATATATGGAAAGAAGAATTGGTACTGTTTCAAGAGGTGTGCGCTGCCCGATTATCCGTGAGGGAGATAATCTTGTGGATATCGTCGTAGACAGCGTTATGGAAGCTGCAGACAGCGAAGGATTTGAACTTAGAAACCGTGATGTCGTGGGCATTACAGAATCGATTGTGGCCCGTTCCCAGGGGAATTATGTTTCTGTTGAGGACATTGCTGCAGATGTAAAGGCGAAGACCGGCGGAGAAACTGTGGGAATCATTTTCCCGATCCTCTCCAGAAACCGTTTTGCAATTAATTTAAAGGGTATCGCTATGGGCTGTAAAAAAGTAGTCCTTATGCTGAGTTATCCGAGTGACGAGGTGGGGAATGCACTGCTGACCTATGATCAGTTGGATGAAGCGGGCATTAATCCTTATTCGGACGTATTATCCTTAGAAAGATACCGTGAACTTTTCGGTGAAAATAAACATGAATTTACAGGTGTGGATTATGTGGACTATTACGCAGGCATTATCCGTGATGCCGGAGCCGATGTGGAGATTGTATTTGCAAATCAGGCAAAGACGATTCTGGACTACACCGACTGTGTGATCAACTGTGATATCCACACGAGAGCGCGTACAAAACGTATTTTGAAAGCTGCCGGCGCAAAGGTGGTCTGCGGTCTTGATGATATTATGACAGCCTCCATTAACGGAAGCGGCTATAATGCCAAGTACGGTCTTTTAGGATCCAATAAATCAACAGAAGATACGATCAAGCTTTTTCCTCAGGAATGCCAGGGACTGGTGGAAGATATTCAGGCATCCTTCCTTGAAAAAACAGGGAAACATATTGAAGTGATGGTATATGGCGACGGTGCTTTCAAAGACCCTCAGGGAAAAATCTGGGAACTGGCGATCCGGTGGTTTCTCCGGCGTTTACAGATGGCCTGGTGGGTACACCGAATGAACTGAAGCTGAAATATCTGGCGGATAATGATTTTGCTGAACTGAGCGGTGCGGAATTAAAAGAAGCGATTTCCAACAGCATTAAAGAAAAACAGAGCAACCTTGTGGGAGATATGGCGTCTCAGGGAACAACACCGAGACAGCTCACCGATCTCATCGGTTCTCTCTGTGATCTGACATCCGGTTCCGGTGATAAAGGAACTCCGATTATTCTTATTCAGGGATATTTTGACAACTTTGCAACAGACTAGAACTTTTAAGGAGCTGAGATTTAATTATGGTAAAAGCAATCGTTGGAGCAAATTGGGGAGACGAAGGAAAAGGAAAGATTACAGATATGTTGGGCGAGGAATCCGATATTATTGTAAGATTCCAGGGCGGAAGTAATGCAGGCCATACGATTATCAATGATTATGGTAAGTTTGCGCTGCACCTGCTGCCATCCGGGGTGTTTTATAACCATACAACAAGCGTTATCGGCAATGGTGTTGCATTAAATATTCCTTATTTAATAAATGAAATCAATAATCTGGTTGAGAAAGGGGTTCCTCAGCCGAAGGTTCTGGTATCTGACCGGGCTCAGGTACTGATGTCTTATCACATTTTATTTGACCAGTATGAGGAAGAACGTTTAGGCGGGAAGTCCTTTGGCTCTACAAAATCCGGTATTGCACCATTTTATTCGGATAAATATGCGAAGGTAGGTTTCCAGGTTAACGAGCTTTTCGAGGATGAAGCGGTTCTGAAAGAAAAGCTCTGCAGTGTTCTGGAAACGAAAAATGTACTCGTTGAACATTTATATCACAAAGCTCCGATCGATCCGGAAGCGGTTTTTAAAGAACTTCTGGAATACAGAGATGATTCGTCCTTTCGTCGGTGATGTTTCCGTATTTTTACGGGACGCATTGAAAGAAGGAAAACGTATTTTACTGGAAGGACAGCTTGGCTCTCTGAAGGATCCGGATTTCGGCATCTATCCGATGGTTACCTCATCCTCAACTCTGGCTTCCTATGGAGCGATTGGCGCGGGAATCCCGGCTTATGAAATTAAGGACGTTGTTACAGTCGTTAAGGCTTATTCCAGCGCTGTAGGCGCCGGAGAATTTGTTTCGAGATCTTCGGAGAGGAAGCCGATGAGCTGCGCCGCCGCGGTGGTGACGGCGGAGAATTTGGCGTGACAACCGGACGTCCGAGACGTATGGGATGGTTTGATGCGGTGGCTTCCAGATATGGCTGCCGTATGCAGGGGGTGCAACAGAGGCTGCGCTGACAGTGCTGGATGTTCTTGGCTATCTGGACGAGCTGCCTGTCTGCATCGGTTATGAGATTGATGGCGTTGTGACCAGAGATTTCCCGACAACCCATGAGCTTAAAAAAGGCAAAACCGGTTTACACGGTTTTACCGGGATGGAAGAGCAATATCCGGGGAATTACCCGGTATGAGGATCTTCCGGAAAACTGTCGTCGTTATATCGAGTTTATTGAGAAGGAACTGGAAGTTCCTGTAACGATGGTTTCAACGGACCTGGACGGCATGAAATTATTCACCGCCAGAGCAGTCTGGAAAAATAAATATAAATCAGATTTTATCGGGCACGAAAACCATAAAGAGGTTTTCGTGTCCGTTTTGTTTTTTCACGGATTTTACAGAAAATAAAGAGGGCTGGAAATAAGATGCAAAAACACGTGCGAAAATGATAAAAATATGTCAAAAAGTGCGGAATATTGTAAAGGTTTATAAAAAATTGGGTAAAATATACAAAAATGAGTTTACTATTCACACAATTTATGTTAAAATAACTTTGACAGCAGAGTTGAAGAAAATGTCAGTTATGAGTTCTTTTCGACTCTTTTTATAGTTTATAGTGGGGTGTAAGAGACTTCCCCATAGAGAAGGAGGAGAAACTATGAAAGAATGACCAAAAAAAACATTGGCAGTTGCTTTAACAGCAGCAATGTGCCTGGCGCTTGCAGGCTGCGGCAGTTCAACCAAAGAAACAAAGGCAGCTGAGACAACAGCAGGTGAAACCACTGCAGCAGCAGAAGGTGCAGTAGATCTGAATGCGTTGACCCTGGACGAGATTATCGAAAAAGCAAAAGCAGAAGGCAAAGTTGAATCTGTAGGTATGCCGGACAGCTGGGCAAACTGGGGACTTACATGGCAGGATTTGAAGGATGAATACGGTATCGATCATGCAGATACAGATATGTCTTCCTCCGAAGAACTTCAGATGTTCAAAACTGAAGGTGAAAATGGTACAAAGGATATTGGTGACGTAGGTTTTGCATTTGGTCAGCAGGCCATTGATGAAGACCTTGTTCAGGGATATAAAACATCCTATTGGGACAGTGTTCCGGATTGGGCAAAAGCTGAAGACGGTAAATGGATGGTTGCTTACACAGGCGCAACAACATTCCTGACAAACACAGAACAGGTAGAAAACGTTCCTACATCATGGGCAGATATTAAAGCCGGCGACTACAAGGTAGCTCTTGGCGATATCGGCGGTGGTACAGCTCAGGCAGCAGTTATCGCATCTGCATATGCATTTGGCGGCGACTTAAACAACCTGGATCCTGCATTTGAATTCTGGACCGAACTGGCAGAAGCAGGAAGAATCAATACACTGGATATTTTACAGCAGAACTTTGAAACTGGCGAAATCGCAGTCGGTGTTATCTGGAGCTACACAGCAGTTCCTTACAAAGATCAGATTACACAGTACCAGATGGAAGCAACAATTCCATCCGACGGTTCCATCATGAGTGGTTACGCTTCTGTTATTAACAAATATGCACCACATCCACATGCAGCAGCTCTTGCAAGAGAATGGATCTTCAGTGATGCAGGACAGGCAAACCTGGCAAAAGCAGGTGCGATTCCTACAAGAACAGACGTAGAAATTCCGGCAGAAATCGAAGAAGCTACATTTGCGAAAGCAGACTATGCAAACGCAATTCCTATGGAAGATGCAGAAGCATATGCAGCAGCATGTGAAACTGTTAAAACAAGATGGGAAGAAGAAATCCTTCCATTACTTGTACAGTAATTCAAATATCCGAATCATTTGAAACATCATCCGGGGGTGCAGAGCCTGCCCCCCGTCTTTTAGTCTTGGACTACATAATAACTCTTTGACATCAGATAGGAGTTGAACTTATGAAGAAAAGAAAGTATATTTATTTGCTTGCCCTGCTCCCTTTTCTGGTAGTTGCATTCTTGTATGAAATTATTCCATTGATTATGATTGTGGTCAACAGTTTTAAGCCGGATGCAGGGGCGCCTTTACCTTAGAAAATTATCAGACGGTTTTTTCAAAACTGCTTTATCAGAAAGCGATTTTAAACAGTATTAAGATTTCTTTAGTTTCGGCAATTGTGGGTATTATTGTTGCCTTTCTCGGTGCCAGAGCAGCGCATCAGCATCAGGGAAAACTGAACAACATTTTTATGACCGTATTAAATATGGTATCCAACTTTGCCGGTATTCCACTTGCTTTTGCATATATGATTCTTCTCGGCAATGCCGGATTTATGGTCAATGTGGGAAAAGAACTGGGTATTGATTTTCTGGCAAACTATAATTTGTATACGACAAGCGGGATGAGTCTTATCTATATATATTTCCAGATTCCGTTGTCCACATTGCTGCTGATCTCTGCCTTTGACGGTGTTCAGAAGCAGTGGAAAGAGGCCTGTACGCTGCTTGGCGGCAGTATGAGCACCTTCTGGCGGAAGGTCGGCATTCCCGTATTGATGCCAAGTATTCTGGGGACCTTCAGCGTATTATTTGCCAACTCGCTGGCAGCCTACGCGACGGCCTATGCGTTGATGATGAATAATATTTCCCTTCTGCCGATCCAGATTGCCGGATGCTTCACCGGTGAAGTGCGAATCCGGGCAGGTCTCGGCGGCGCCCTTTCCGTGGTGATGATGATTATCATGGTTGTTATGATTATGATTACCAATATCTTAAGCAGACGTTTCCAGAAGGGGGTGGCTAAGCGATGAAGAAAAATAAAGCAGGCTCTGTGGCCGTAATGCTCCTTATATTGATTTATCTGCTGATTCCGCTGGTTGTGTCCATTATTTATTCCATGTTTGATAAATGGACAGGAATTGCGCCGGAGGATTTAACCTTGAAAACTACGTAACTCTGTTTACGGATCCGGAGTTTCTGGCAACGATGGGAAGAACCGTAGCCATGTGTATCATTCCAATCTGTCTGACCATTGTTATTGTTCTTTTAGCTCTTTTTTGTAACGACGATTTATTTTCCGAAACTGGAAAAGTATGTACAGATTATCTGTATGATTCCTTATACGATTCAGGGCGTTATTCTTTCTGTAAGTATTTTGTCTCTGTACGTTGGATCTTCAACATTTCTGAGCAACCGTCTTGTGATGCTGTTCGGAGCTTATTGTATTATTATTTTACCGTATATTTATCAGGGAATCCGAAATGGTATGCGGGCGGTGAATATGCCGATGTTGCTTGAAGCGGCAGAGATGCTTGGAGCTTCAAGTTATACGCATTTTTCAGAGTGATTGTACCGAACATTTTATCAGCCATTATCGTGTCATCTCTTCTGGCTGTCGGTATTATTTTCGGAGATTATGTACTTATCCGTAATCTGGCCGGAACATCCTTCCCGAACCTGCAGATTTTCCTTTATCAGACGATGAAGTCCGACAGTACGAAGTCCAGTGCCGTATTTGTCGTGATCATGCTCGTAACCTTTATCATCACGGCTGTTGTATTATTCCTTAAGAGCCGGGAAGCTAAAGGCAAAAAACAGAAGAATTAAAGGAGTGTTGAAGAATGTCATATATCCGATTTGAAAATTTAAGTAAAAGTTTTGGAAAAAATGAAGTATTGACTGATATTAATCTGGAAGTGGAGAAGGGACAGCTTGTAACCCTCCTCGGTCCTTCCGGCTGCGGAAAAAGTACACTGCTCCGGTGTCTGGCCGGACTGGAGACCGTAACCTCCGGAAAAGTTTATCTGGATGGTGAAGATATTACGGATAAGAGTCCGAAGGACAGGGATATCGGTATGGTATTCCAGCAGTACAGTCTTTTCCCGAATATGGATGTGGCTCAGAATGTGGCCTTTGGATTGAAGATGAAAAAGGTTCCAAAGGAAGAGATTACAAAACGGGTCGAAGAGATGGTAGATATCGTGGGTCTGTCGGATCATCTGCATCATTATCCGGCGGAAATGTCCGGTGGCCAGCAGCAGCGTGCGGCTTTGGCCAGAGCCATGGTAACCCATCCGAAGGTGTTGCTTCTGGATGAGCCTTTATCCGCGATCGATGCCCTCCTGAGACATTCCCTTCAGGTGGAAATCCGCCGTATCCAGAAGGAGATGGATATTACAGCGATTTTTGTCACCCACGATCAGGATGAAGCAATGGTCATGTCGGATGTGATCAACCTGATGTATAAAGGGAAGATCGAACAGTCGGCAGCGCCGACCCAGATGTATACCCAGCCGATATCCAAGTTTGCAGCGACCTTCATCGGCCATTATAATATTCTGCCGATGGAAGCCTTTAAGAAACTGACAGGCAGGGAAGAAGATGCCAAAGATGTAGCCTTCCGTCCGGAGGTTGTTGAGATCGGATCCCAGCCGGTTGAAAAGAAGGTTATCTGTCAATGAAAGGAAAGGTTTTGGTCAGCCTTCCTCATGGTAATGTCCTCCGCTATGCAGTCATGTGTGGGGAAAATCAGATTGACGTGGATGTGTTGTTTAAAAAGCGACGCTGATTGAAAATAATACGGACGTTTATCTGTCTTTCAAAGAAGAGGATTGCATTTTCCTTTAATTTACTGCATAGATATAAAGAGCTTCGGTACAATGGTGCCGGAGCTCCCTTTTTATTTAAAAGAAATTCTTTTTATTCTGTTTAGAAATTGTTCAGTATTTAAACATCATTTTTTCACAAGTGCCGCATATAATTATAAGAGAAGGTAAGGTGAGGGGACACATCAGAAAGGATGGAGATAAGAGCTTATGGACAGGGAAGTTTACTATGAAAATAATAATGTTCTTGATATGAAAGATTATGAAAGAATGATAGATTCTATTCAGAATACACCGGAGAACCGTTTGGGCAAAACCAGCCATATCCGTAAAATATACTTTAATAACGAAATTAATTATCTGGAGGAAGATCTGGATACATCGGCCTTTGACAAGGATGTTTATAGTATTGTTATGGTTGACTGGGATACGGAGCATCTGCTGATTGAGCGGAAGAGCCGGCGTTCGGAGATTATTTATAAGGATTATGCGCCGATTACCCTGCAGGAATGCCAGAAAATATTCCGGGGAGATGTTCGGTGGCTGAAGGACAGTGCCTATCCGTTATTGAACAATCTTTATCTTGAGATTACGATTAATTTAAGGACGATCGGTGTTGTGGTCGATTATGAGCGTCAGCGTTTCCGGATGAATTCTTCCAATGACTACATAGAATTTGATTTATCTGTAAAATCAATATATGGGCGCAAAGGGGATTTACTTTCAGAAAAACTGGATATGCGGGAACGTCTGGATTCGAAGCATGTGATCATGACCTATAAACAGAGTGTGAATATTCCAACGATCTTCAAGTCTGTTTTGGCGTTGGCGCCGATGAGAACCTGAGACAGAGGCGCTGTTTGACAGGAATCGAAGGTGTATTGAATCAGAACCACCAGTGAAAACTGGTGGTTTGCTCTGCCCCTGTAAGGGGCGATTACCGGCATGGGCCTCAAAGGCCCTACGAATCAAAAGCCCCAACCGCACCATTTCCTCTGGTTAGCCCTAAAGGGCCTCTTTTTATTTACCTTTTATTACTGGCTCACCCGTAAACGGGTCTGTATATTCTTTGAAACTCAGTTGCTCATATGCCTGATCGTCCAATAATTGATTCCTTATATATTCTTCAATTTTTTGCCATTTTTTCCAACGGTATCTACAAAATATCCTCGGCACCAAAATTTTCGATTCCCATATTTATACTTTAAATTGGCATGCCTATCAAATATCATGAGCGAACTTTTTCCCTTTAAATATCCCATAAATGATGATACACTTATATTTGGTGGAATCCTCACATACATATGCACATGGTCTTTACAGCATTCTGCCTCTATAATTTCGACACCTTTTCTTTTACATAATGTACTTAATATATTTGCCACATCTGCTTTTATATTTCCATATATTATCTGTCTACGAAACTTTGGTGCAAATACGATATGATATTTACATTCCCATGTCGTATGTGATAAAGTATTTTTATCCATATTGGATACCTCCTTTGTTTTTAGTGCGGTTTAGGACCCACACTAATTATAACATCGGGGGTTTTTCCAACGCTATAAGCCTTCTACTGCTCCACTTGCATAGCAAGTGGTTTTTTATTCACACAGGTTCATTTCTCTGTTGAGAAACTCACCCGTGTTCAACAGACTAAAGTCAACAAAAAACACGGATACCATTGCGGTGAAAGGCAGTGGTATCCGTTTTGTTTTTTTAGCCAAGAAGGTTTTCGATGACTTCTAAAAGAGCGTTGTTTTTCTCCGGCATCATAATGCAGAAGCGGAAGTACCGGCTGTTCAGGAAGGGAAAGTCCGAACAGTCACGGATCATCAGCTTTTCCCGGATGGCCGCTTCGAAAACATCTTTGGCGGAGACGTTTTCCTTCAGAATCTTCAGAAGGATGAAATTGGCCTTTGGCGGATAGTAGGTCAGGCCCTTAAAGCTGTCCAGTTTTTCGCAGATGCGTTTGCGTTCAGAGGCGATCAGGTTTCGTGTTTCCTGGATATAATCTTCATCGGTAAACATGATTTCTCCGGCAACGGCGGCAAGTGTATTAATGGACCAGGGGTCCTGACGGCCGACAACATCCTTGATCAGGTCACGGTTGCCGCAGACCGCATAACCAAGGCGCAGGCCCGGAGCGGCAAAAAATTTGGAAATTCCCCGGAGAATGATGATGTTATTATAACACCGGGTCAGAGGTATGGCGGTGATATCCTGAAGATCATCGGCAAACTCGACATAAGTTTCGTCCACCAGCACGTAGATGCCGTATTCTTTACAGGTATCCAGAATCCGGCGCATATCCTTTCGGGAGATGGCGGTGGATGTTGGGTTGTTCGGGTTACAGATAATCAGCAAATCGATGGTTTCATTTAACTGTGCGGCCAGACGGTCCACATCAACGGAAAAGCCCCGGGATTCGTCCAGACGGTAATAGCGGGAGGTGCCTCCGGCCAGAGTAACTTCCCGTTCATATTCGAGTAGGAAGGCCCGAAAATCAATGCTTTTTCCGGATGGAGAATTTTAATAAAAAGGGAAATCAGTTCTGTGGAGCCGTTTCCGACAATAATATTTTTAAAGTCTGTGTTTACATAGGTTCCGATACATTTACGCAGGGAGGTATATTCCCGCTCCGGATAGCCGGTAATGTCGTCGATATGCTCGGCGAGGGTTTTACGCAGCTTTGGTGAAATGCCTATCGGATTGACATTTGCCGAAAAGCTGGTGATTTCTTCTTTTGGAATATGATAAATTTCCTCGATCTTTTCGAGGTCACTGCCGTGAAAATGTTCGGATACCTGTGTCATGTTCATTACTCCTTTGATATAAACTGGCCGCCCGGAAGGCGGCTTTTGATGTGGAAAATATTGTTTTGGTTGCGTCAATATTTCCTGTAGTGGTATAATCTATATTATTACATTTCATTTAAAAATGCAAATGATAAACAGGAGAGAAAGATTGAAAGAAAAGATTAATTTACTATCAAAAGGAATATTTGAATATGGCTGCCCCTGATATACATGTATCGGAAGAGAAGCTTTCTCTGGAGGTCGAAGCTGGAAACAGCTTCAGCGGCGAATTCCATGTGTATTCGACCAACGGCACACCTGTCCGGGCGAAAATCTTTTTCTTCCAACAAGCAGATGCACTGTGAGGAAACAGATATTATAGGAACGGATAATACCATCCATTTTACATTTAAAACGGATAACGCAGAGCCGGGGGACCGGTCTGAGGGACGATAAGTATTATCAGTAATGGCGGTGAGCTGCAGGTTCCTTATCAGGCGGTTGTCCGGTCTCCTTATTGCCAGTCCAGTCTGGGCGAAGTGGGAAATCTGGAGGAGTTTTCGGTACTCGCTTCGGAGCAGTGGCAGGAAGCGGTCAAACTGTTTCGTTCACAGGATTTTTCACGGGTATTTCTCGTGAATAAAATTCATGCCCATATTTACGACAAGCTTGTGAAGAGCCGGAACGTGAATCAGGCCATGGAAGAATTTCTGTATACGTTGAAGAAAAAAGAAAAAGTGACCCTTTCGGTGACTCAGAGGGAGATTATACACAAAAATCTGACGGAAGCTCTCAGCGATAAGCTCGTGCTGGAGAAGAATACCTGGGGATATCAGGAAATCTATATCCATGTCGAAGGCGATTTTCTGAGCGTTTATAAGAAACGTCTGACGAGTCAGGATTTTCTGGGCAGTTATTATGAGCTGGAATATTTTATAAATCCGGGATTTTTAAAACGGGGACATAATTACGGACGGATTGTTCTGTCCACATTTTCCCAGACGATAGAGATTAAGGTGAGCTGCCATCAGGAAGCTTTCCGAGAGGAAGAAGAGCTGCGTCAGTCCATACGCACAAGTATTTATCATATCCGGCGGAATTATCTGGAATGGAAAGCGGGACGGATGGATCCTGACGTCTGGGCAAGAGAAACAAGGGAGGATGTTGACTGCTGCCGCAATAACAGCGATGATATCCGGTATGCACTTCTGGAAGCCCATTTTCTGCTCACCGTTGGCGAAGAGAACAGCGCCAGAGACATTACCGGGGAGATTAATGGACGGGAGCTTAGGAGAAAGTCTCTGCTGGAATACTGCTATTACCTGTATATTACTTCCCTCTACCGCAGGGAACCGGATTATACCCATTATGTAATTCAGCGGATGTGGGAATTTTATGAGGGTCAGTGTGACCGGTGGGAGATTTTATGGATGCTGCTCCAGTTGGATGAACGGCTGATTCATGGCGGGATGCAGACGTTTAAGCGCATTAAGGCCGAATATGCGAAGGGATGCGTTAGTCCGTTCATGTATCAGGAGGCGCTGCGTCTGGCCAATGATGAACCATCGGTAATCCGGGAAATGGACGGGTTTGAAATCCAGCTTCTGAATTGGGGCACCCGTCATCAATGTCTGAGTCTTCCGCTGATGCATCAGTTTGCGGATCTGGCTGTACGGGAAAAAGCTATCATCCGCTGGTACTCCGGGCGGTGATGCGTCTGAGCGAGGATCATGGGAATAAAGAACTTCTGGCAGCCGTATGCAGTATGCTGATCAAAGGAAATAAAACGGAAAAACAGTATAACCGGTGGTATTTGAAAGGGATTCAGCAGTCGCTGAAGCTGACCCAGCTCTATGAGTATTATATGATGTCTTTGGATGAATCCGGAGTAAAGGAGCTTCCGACAGCGGTATTGTATTTCTTTAATTATAATAACCAGCTGGACTGGCCGAGAAAGGCATTTTTATACCGGTATATTATCAGCCGCCGTCAGAGTCTGGAACGGATTTATTATTCCTATGACAATATCATGAAGGCCTTTGCCTATGAACAGCTCAGTCTTGGGAATATGGACAGTAATCTGGCTTATCTGTATAAATATTATATTACAAAGGATAAGATGAATGCCAAGCTGGCAGGAGAGCTTCCGGGAATTATGTTCAAATATAAAATTACCTGCGGCCATCCGGGGATTGTCAATGTTATTGTGACGATGCGGGAGGTGAACCGGGAGTTTGTGTATCCGGTCAACGGCGGAGTGGCTTATGTGGACATTTTTATGGATGAATACAATATTGCCTTTGAAGATCTGGAAGGCCGCCGCTATATGCGGACGGTGGCGTATTCTATGGACAAGCTGATGGATGAATCGGAATTCATAAAAGAATGTTATGAAATGAATCCGGATAATGCGAAGATTCTTATGAACCGGAGTGAACGGGCATTAAAATATCAGATGATTGATGATACATCCATTGAAATATTTAAACGGACGCTGCGGATACGGTCCATCCATAACGAGTACCGGAAAAATATTTTAAAGAATTTAATTGATATTTATTATGAAAATTATGAAGGGGAAACCCTTGAAAAATATCTGATCCGCCTGGATATCCATCTTCTCGGCAGTGAGGAACGGGGAAGTATTATTGAATACTATATTCAGCGGGGATTTTATGAAAAAAGCCTATGAGGCGATCAGCCAGTATGGCTATGAAGATATCCGGGATAAGCGCCTGATGCGTCTGTGTTCACGAATGATCCGGAAGCGGAATTATGAAGAGGATGAGCTGCTGCTTGAAATTGCCTTCAGCACATTTAAAGCGGGGAAATACGATGAAGTTATTCTGGAGTATCTGAATCGGTATTATCTTGGAACGACAGAGGATTATCTGGATATCTGGAAGGCCGCCGTGGGCTTTGAGGTGGAAGCCCATCAGCTGGAGGAAAAAATGCTTTGTCAGGTGCTTTTTACGGAGCATATGCTGGAGGAAAGCGGTCCGGTTTTTGACGCCTATTATAAGGCTCATCCGAATATTAAAATTGTCAGAGCCTATCTGACCTACAGCGCTTATGGTTATCTGATGAAAAACTTCCAGATGAAGGAAGGCCTTTTTCAGTGTATGGAGATTGAGATGGATCAGATGGACAGAGGCAGGGATATCTGCAGTCTGGCCATGCTGAAATATTTTTCAGAGAATCCTCCGGAGGAGGAAGGCTACAGTGGATGGGTTTACCGGGAAGTGGGCCGGTTTATGAACCGGGGATTGTACTTCCGTGGTTTAAGGCCTTTATAAATCTGACGGATATCCCGCAGGAGCTGACGGAAAGGGCCTTTGCAGTATATAAGACGAATCCGTCCCACACGGTGAAGGTACGGTTCAGCATTCGCTCAGAGGGAAATAAGGGCGGATGGCAGGAGGAAAGTATGCAGAATGTCTGCGGAGGCATTTTTGTGAAATCATGGCGTTTGTTCGCCGATGAGACGCTGGTCTGGCAGGCGCTGGACGATGATGGCGAGGATATCGTCGTTACGGAAAAGAAGGAGATACGTCCGGAGATGAACGGCGAAGGTCCGTTGGTCAGTGGTATGGACTATATGAACCGGATGATTTTACAGAAGGAATTCAGCGATTATGACGCATTTGCCCGGACAGCCCGGGAATACAGCCGTAGAAAGGCTATTGCTGAAACGGTTCTGGATATCCTTTAAACGAAAGAATAGATGAGGAAAGAGTGTGTTTATGGACAATCGAGTGAAAGAACTGATTCTCGGATATGATTTATGCAATGATTATATCCAGATCTGCTGCTACAACCAGAAAACACAGGATATGGATACAATCTGTTATATTGGAGAAAAGATGCTGGACAGGATCCCGGCGGTACTTTGCCGGCTGTATGGGGACCAGAGCTGGGTCTGTGGTTATGATGCGTGGAAGGCGGTCAACGAAAACAGAGGTGTTCTGGTGGAAAACTTTGTTGACGGCCTGGAAGACGGCAGAGCGATCGATGTTGGCGGCGACGGGTATTCCAGCGGGGAGCTGACACGGATCTTTATCCGGGAAAGCTTAAAGCTGGTAACGAAATACTATCCCCACTGGCAGGTGGGCCAATTGACCGTTTCCGTGGAAGCTCTCGGGAAAAAAAAATACCGTACAGGAACTGAAACCGCTGTGCGACCGGATGGGCTTTGACGGGTCACGGCTGTCGGTGATCAATCATGTTTCCGCCTACGAGTATTATGCGTTGAATCAGAAGAAGGAGCTCTGGCAGCATGATGTGGGACTTTTGATTATTCAAAACGGGGAATGACCTATTATCATCTGAGTATATCCAAAAGCGGAGTCCTGTGGCTGTGATGGCATCGACCCTGTCCCTGTCTGAATTTTTTTTGACGGCAGTGAAATCGGTCAGATGGCGCCGCCGGAAATGGACCGGCGTTTTCTGGAGGTTGTACGCAAGGTCACAGCAAACAAAATTATATCGACGGTGTACCTGACCGGAGAGGGATTTAACGGAGAGTGGGCAAAGATATCCCTGAAAACCCTCTGCCATCACCGGAAGGGCTTTATCGGATCGAACATATTTTCAAGGGGCGCCTGTTATTACGGCCTGACCGCTGCCGGCTTGTTGTCGGGAGAGGGCTTCACAGCCCTGAATGAGGATGTTGTTTCGAAAACGATATATATCCGGGGAAGCCGTGAAAGGGAAACGGTGAAGGAAGATCTGGTGAAGGCCGGAACCGTCTGGTATGAGGTTCAGGCGGAAACCCTATTTATTCCGGATTCGATGGATCATGTGACCATTCATCTGGCGGATTATCTGACCCAGAGGGAACGGTCGGTTTCCATAGATCTGGGAAATTTCCGTGGGGAAGAAGACCGGCCGGAAAAACACGGCTTTTGAAGCTGAAGCTGAATTTTGACAGTCCTTCCGAGTGCCGTGTAAGGATTGAAGATTTGGGCTTCGGAGATTTTTATCCGCCGTCGGAAGCGGTGACGGAGCAGGTATTTCCTATTTACGATGAAAATCTGAATGACAAAGAGATTCACGAACCGGGGCGTCTGATGCTTATGGACGGTGCTTTAAACACGGTACCTTATCAGTTCCATCTGAGCGGTATACGGGTCTACAGTCTGGAACAGCTTTGTTATTATATCTATCACCATATTTATACGATCGATGAAGAAACCTTTGATGATACACTGTTTTACTGGATTGAAAAGAATCTGGATGAAAAGGGGCTGGTGAAGCGGCTCCGGGAAGCAAAGAAAAATAAGCGGACGTTAAAAGAGATGGTGCGTCTCCTTCTTTTATATGTGGATTACTATTCAAAAGAAGAAATCAACGGACTTCAGAAAATCATTGAAGAAATTGAAGCCCAGAATCCTGTCGAAAACCGGAAAACAGAGGGCGATAATTATTTGCGTTACGGACGGACGATGGAAGCGCTGGCGGTGTATCAAAAGGTGAATCTGATGATGGAGACTTCGGAAGAGCTGGTTACGAATGAGTTCCGGGGAACGTCAGCCACAATATGGGTGTTGCCTTTGCCCGTCTGGCCAATGATGAAGCGGCTTTGGTCTGCTTTTAAGAAAGCCTATCGCCTGAACCGGTCACCGGCGTCTTTGGACGCCTGGCTGCTCACTCTGAAAATGCTTGGAAGAGATGAGGAAATGCTCGGGGAAGCCGGACGGATGGTTCTGCCGCCGGAAGCGATGGAACGGATCGAGCAGAAGTTCAATGAAGGCCTGAAAAATTTTGAGAAGGATAAGGTTTTCGAAATGCTGGAACAGATTGGAGAAATTACCAGTGAAAGCCAGTGGGAAGCCCTTCTTCCGGAAGCTCTTGAGTGGCTGGAAAAGCAAAAAAGAAGAATATCGACATTAGTGAGGAGACAGACATGTTTGATACAGATATATTAATAGATTCTCCGGTCATTGCAGCGATCAAAGACGCCAATGGCCTGGAAGAATGTTTAACGACAGAATGCCAGGTGATTTTTATACTTTACGGAAATGTCTGCAATATCGGAGATATTGTAGGGAAGGTAAAGGACCATGGAAAGAAAGCCATTGTTCATATGGATTTAGTCTCAGGTTTAAGTTCGAAAGAGGTTTCTGTGGATTTTATTAAGCAGAGCACCCATGCCGATGGGATTATCAGTACAAAACCGGTCATTGTAAAACGGGCAAAGGAACTGGGACTGCTGGCTATTCAGCGCTTTTTCATGATTGATTCCATTGCGTTGGAAAATGCCAAAAGGCAGATTGATATTTATCACCCGGATTGTGTGGAAATTATGCCGGGGTTATGCCGAAAATCCTTAAGGACATCCGGGCTTATGTTAATGTTCCGGTCATCGCCGGGGGCTTCTGACGGATAAAAAGGATGTTATGAGCGCTCTGTCCGCCGGGGCCGATGCAATCTCCACAACAAACCGGGCCCTGTGGAGAATATAGAAATTTATCTTCTCCCATTGCATTTATAAAATAGACGTGATATCATAAATATAAATTATATAGGTTGAAGCTTTAGAGATAGAGAGAGGCGGAATAGATAGTTCGGAGGGACTGTCTGTTTCGCCTTGCCTTTTATAACGAAAACATTTAAAGGAGGATTTAAAAATGACAAAAACTTTGCCCATAGAGGATTTAGTGGGAAATATCCGGAAAATACAATGCTGGCTTTTGAAAAAGCCATTGAAGTCGGAGCGGACGGGATTGAAAACGATGTGCATCTGACAAAGGATGGGGTTGTTGTTGTCATTCATGATGAACGGGTGGACCGGACAACAAACGGCACAGGATTCGTTAAGGATTTTACCTATGAAGAGCTGGCAAAGCTGGATGCTTCCTATACATTCAAAGAATGTGGTATGCAGCGGATTCCGACACTCCGGGAATATATGGAGCTGGTAAAAGATAAGGATATTGTTACGAATATCGAATTAAAAACCGGTGTTTTTTGAATATCCGGGTATCGAAAAGAAAGTCTATGACATGATCATGGAATACGGCCTTAAGGACCGGATGCTGATATCTTCCTTTAATCACTATTCGATTCTCCGGATGAAGGCCTTGGATCCGACAATCAAGTGCGGTCTTCTGGAGGAGTCCTGGCTCATTAACGCCGGCGCTTATGTGGCTTCCACCGGTGTGGAATGTTATCATCCGATGTATAAAAATATGACACCGGAAGTGGTTGCGGAAATTAAATCCCATGGTCTTGAAATTAATACATGGACGGTGGATGAAAAAGAAGAGATTGAAGAAATGTTTGAACGGGGCGTTGATTCCGTCATCGGTAATTTCCCGGATGTTGTGAACGAAGTAAAGAAAGCATTTCAGTAAAAGGGTCGGAAATATAGGAGGAAAGAGGATGTACGATATTATTATTATCGGTGCGGGCGTATCCGGAAGTGCAGCAGCCAGAGAATTGTCCCGTTATAAAGCCAATATCTGTGTTGTTGATAAAGAAGAAGATGTCTGCGAGGGAACTTCAAAGGCCAACAGTGCCATTGCCCATGCCGGATATGATGCAGAGCCGGGATCTCTGATGGCGAAGTTAAATGTTCAGGGAAATGAAATGATGGAAGCGATGTCAAAGGAACTGGATTTTTTCTTTTAAACGTATCGGTTCTATGGTTGTCTGTGTTCATGAAGAGGACATCTATAAACTGGAAGCCCTTCTCGAAAGAGGAAAACAGAATGGCGTTAAGGACTTGCGGATTCTTGACAGCAAAGAAGCCCACGAACTGGAACCGAATCTGACAGAGGCAGTGGTCGCTGCCCTTTATGCGCCGACGGCAGGGATTGTCTGTCCTTTCGGTATGAATATCGCTTATGCAGAGAATGCGGCGGTTAACGGCGTGGAATTTAAGCTGGGTACGGAAGTACGGGATATCCGGAAAACCGATGGCGGTTATGTCCTCGAAACAAATCAGGGGATTCTTGAGACAAAGGTTGTTGTGAATGCGGCCGGTGTTTATGCAGATAAGTTTCACAATATGGTGAGTGAGGAAAAAATCCATATCACACCACGCCGCGGTGACTACTGCCTGCTGGATAAAACAGCGGGACAGCACGTGTCCCATACGATTTTCCCGCTGCCGGATAATTTTGGCAAAGGGGTTCTTGTAACACCAACCGTTCATGGAAATCTGCTTGTGGGACCGACAGCCATTGATATTGAAGATAAAGAAGCGACAGCGACAACGCAGGAAGGACTGAATTTCCTGACCAGTAAGGCCGGCGAAGCCGTTTCGAATCTGCCGATGCGCCAGGTTATTACATCCTTTGCCGGACTTCGTGCCCATGAAGACCACCATGAGTTTATTATCGGTGAAGTGAAGGATGCCCGTGGTTTTGTCGATGTGGCAGGTATTGAATCACCGGGTCTTACCAGTGCGCCGGCAATCGGTAAGATGGTCAGCGGTATTGTTGCCGGGATGATGCATCTGGAAGAAAAAACAGACTTTATTCCGACACGAAAGGGCATTGTGAATTTTTCAGAGCTGGACAGAGAAGAACAGGTGAAACGGATTCAGGAGAAGCCGGAATATGGAAATATTATCTGCCGATGTGAGATGATTACTGAGGAGAGATTCTGGATGCGATTCACAGACCTCTGGGTGCCCGTTCTCTGGATGGGGTTAAACGCCGTACCCGTGCGGGAATGGGACGGTGTCAGGCAGGATTCTGTTCACCGAGAACGATGGAAATTCTTGCCCGGGAACTGAATATAAGCCTGGCGGATGTGACCAAATGCGGCGGCGATTCCAAATTAATTGTCGGTACGGTTAAGGATGAATTATAGAAAGGATGGTGGAGCAGATGTTAAATTATGATTTAGTGATTGTAGGCGGCGGTCCGGCCGGACTGGCGGCAGCAGCCTCTGCAAAGAAAAACGGCATTGACAGCATCATCATTCTTGAAAGAGATCATGAGCTGGGCGGTATTTTAAATCAGTGTATTCACAATGGTTTCGGTCTTCATACATTTAAAGAGGAGCTGACCGGACCGGAATATGCGGGACGCTTTATTGACCAGGTTGAAGCGCTGAAGATTGAATATAAATTAAATACAATGGTTATGGATATCAGCGGTGATAAAGTGGTGACCGCCATGAACCGGGAAGACGGTTTGTTTGAAATCAAAGCCCAGGCGGTGATTCTGGCGATGGGATGCCGGGAACGCCCGAGAGGGGCTCTGAATATTCCGGGATACCGTCCGGCAGGCATTTATTCTGCAGGAACGGCCCAGAGACTGGTAAATATCGAAGGCTTTATGCCGGGACGGGAAGTTGTTATTTTAGGTTCCGGTGACATCGGCCTTATCATGGCCCGGCGTATGACCCTGGAAGGGGCGAAGGTCAAGGTGGTTGCGGAGCTGATGCCCTATTCCGGCGGCCTGCAGAGAAATATCGTGCAGTGTCTGGATGATTTCGGCATTCCCCTGAAGCTGAGCCATACGGTAGTGGATATTGACGGTAAGGAACGGGTGAAAGGAATTACGCTGGCCCAGGTGGATAACACCGGCAAGCCGGTTCCGGGAACAGAGGAATACTATGAATGTGATACACTTCTTCTTTCCTGCGGACTGATTCCTGAAAATGAACTGTCCAGAAATATGGGTGTGGAGATTGAACCGATTACCAATGGACCATCGGTGAATGAAAGTCTGGAAACAAATATTGAGGGGTTTTTGCCTGCGGCAATGTACTTCACGTGCATGACCTGGTGGACTTTGTGTCGGAAGAAGCAGCGGCAGCCGGAAAGAATGCGGCAGCATACATTAAAAACGGAAGTAAGGCGCCGGAGGTATCCCGTGAAACGATTGCCCTCTGTCCGGAAGGCATTGTGCGTTATACGGTGCCTAAGACGATTAATGCAGACCGGATGGATGATGAAGTGACAGTCCGTTTCCGTGTGGGTGCAGTACAGAAAAACTGTTATATTTCTACCTATTTTGATGATGAGCGGGTGATGCGGCGGAAACGTCCGGTGGTTGCTCCGGGAGAGATGGAAGAAGTGAAGCTGAAGAAAGAAAAGCTTCTGGAATATCCGAATCTGAAGAAAATTACCTTTAAGGTCGAGGAGGCGTAAATGATGGAAAAGAAAGAATTAACCTGCATTGGATGCCCTCTGGGATGTGCAATTACCGTAGAGATGAAGGACGGGGAAATTATCAGCATTACAGGGCATACCTGTAAGCGCGGTGAGGAATATGCCCGGAAAGAACTGACGAACCCAACGCGTATTGTCACATCGATTGTCCGGGTGGAAGGCGGAAAGATTCCGATGGTATCCGTAAAAACTCAAAGCGATATTCCAAAGGGCAAGATTTTTGAATGTGCCAAAGCTCTTCAGAGTATTACTGTCAATGCTCCGGTACATATCGGAGATATTATTCTTGAAGATGTCGCAGGTACAGGTGTGGCCATCGTTGCAACAAAAAACGTAGAAACATTCAAACAGTAAAAATTTAGGGGGATAAGTTATGGAAATACTCATAGAAATGAATGAATATCTCCATACATTTAATGTTCCTGTCATTATTATCCGTCTGCTTCTGGCAACATTGTGCGGCGGCATTATCGGCTTTTGCCGGAGTGTTAAGAGGCGGGGGCCGGATTTAAGACCCATATACTTGTATGTCTTGGCGCGGCCCTGATTATGCTGACAGGACAGTACATATTTGAAAATGTATCAGGAGGTACAGGGGATGTGGCCCGTATGGCAGCTCAGGTTGTCAGCGGTGTGGGTTTCCTGGGGGCCGGAACCATTATGGTTACCGGACATAATCAAATTAAAGGTCTGACAACGGCAGCAGGACTCTGGGCCTGTTCCGGCATCGGACTGGCTGTGGGCATTGGATTTTATTCCGGCGGCATTATCAGCACGCTGATCGTTTTTCTTGTTTATAATTATATGCAGAAAATCGATGATATTGCCTATGAACATTCCAGAGTTTACGATCTGTATGTGGAATTTGAATCCAGAAAATATATCACGCCGTTTATGTCCGCCATGAAGGAAATGGGCTTTAAGTTTTTAAGTCTGGAGCTGAGCAAATCTAAAAAGAATAAAGAAGAAATTGTGAATGCGACGATGTCGATTGAAATCAGCATGAAATCCAGAGGAATTGATGTCCAGAAATTTATTGAAGGGCTGGAAGGGGTCAATTCGGTGGAGGAAATCTGAGCATCCTTTGAAAAGAAGGGGTTCCCGGAGCAGAAGGGTATGCTGCTCCGGGTTATTTTTTGGCTTAGTGGGAAAACGGTCTTTTTTTGTTGGACGTCTTGACTTTTCCGGAATTTTCCCATAGAATAATATAGAATATTTGAAAATGTAGGGATAAAGAGGAGTAGGAACATAACCTTTACAGAGACGATGGCTCAGCGGCTGAAAGGTCATCGAAAGCAGTGGGTTCCGAAGGTAGCTTTTGAACAGGACAGACGAAGTTTTGGGTTGTGAGACCAGGGATGTGTAGTGTGTCACGGGTTGCTCCGTTAAAGGCTGATGAGATGTATAGGAATCAAAAAGGGATTCATATATAATTAAGGTGGTACCGCGAGCTTTCGTCCTTATGGGGACGGGAGCTTTTTTTAAATTTAAGGAGGAAATTAAGATGCAGTTGGAAAAAACCTATAACCCATCGGCCATTGAAGATAAATTATATCAGAAATGGCTGGATCATAAATACTTCCATGCAGAAGTAGACCGCAGTAAAAAACCGTTTACGATTGTGATGCCTCCGCCAAATATTACCGGACAGCTTCATATGGGACATGCTCTGGATAATACGATGCAGGATATTTTAATCCGTTCGAAACGGATGCAGGGCTACAATGCTCTCTGGCAGCCGGGAACAGACCATGCAAGTATTGCGACAGAGGTTAAAATTCTCGAAAAGCTGAAAGAAGAAGGCATTTCCAAAAAGGATCTGGGACGGGAAGCATTTCTTGAAAGAGCCTGGGATTGGAAGAAGGAGTACGGCGGACGTATTGTCAGCCAGTTAAAGAAACTCGGTTCTTCCGCTGACTGGGACAGAGAACGTTTCACAATGGATGAAGGCTGTAATAAAGCCGTTGAAGAAGTTTTTGTGCGTCTTCATGAGAAAAGGGCTGATTTACAAAGGGGCACGGATTATCAACTGGTGTCCGGTATGTAAAACAAGTATTTCCGATGCAGAGGTAGAATATCAGGAGCAGGCAGGACATTTCTGGCACATCAAGTATCCGGTGGCCGGTTCCGATGAAGTGGTTGAAATCGCTACCACCCGTCCGGAAACTCTGCTGGGTGATACTGCTGTTGCCGTAAATCCGGAAGATGAGCGTTATAAACATCTGATTGGAAAGAAAGTTTTATTGCCGATTGTGAATAAAGAGATTCCGGTGGTTGCCGATGAATATGTTGACAAAGAATTCGGTACCGGTGTGGTTAAAATCACACCGGCCCATGACCCGAATGACTTTGAAGTCGGAAAACGCCACAATTTAGAGCAGATCAATATTATGAACGATGATGCGACGATTAACGAAAAGGGCGGAAAATACGCAGGTATGGACCGTTACGAAGCCCGTAAAGCCATCGTTGAAGAGCTTGACCGTCTCGGATATCTGGTTCGCATCGAAGACTACAGCCACAATGTGGGTACCCATGACCGCTGTAAGACAACGGTAGAACCATTGATTAAACAGCAGTGGTTTGTAAAGATGGAGGAGCTGGCAAAACCGGCCATTGAAGCGCTGAAAAATAATGATTTAAAATTTGTTCCGGAACGTTTTGATAAAACTTACATGCACTGGCTGGAAAATATCCGTGACTGGTGTATTTCCAGACAGCTCTGGTGGGGACACCGGATTCCGGCGTACTACTGTGAAGACTGTGGTGAAATCATGGTCGCACGGAAAGCCGACGCACCGGTCAAATGTTCCAAGTGCGGAAGCACCCATGTGGTACAGGACGAAGATACACTGGATACCTGGTTCAGTTCGGCGTTATGGCCTTTCTCCACACTGGGATGGCCGGATAAAACTGAAGATTTAGATTACTTCTATCCGACGAATGTTCTCGTTACCGGATACGATATTATTTTCTTCTGGGTAATCCGTATGGTATTTTCCGGTCTGGAGCATATAGGCGAAGTACCATTTGATACCGTATTGATTCACGGTCTTGTACGTGATTCCCAGGGACGTAAGATGAGTAAATCCCTCGGAAACGGTATTGACCCTCTGGAAGTGATTGACAAATACGGCGCTGATGCCCTGCGTTTCACATTGATTACAGGAAATGCACCTGGAAACGATATGCGTTTCTATTGGGAACGTGTGGAAGCCAGCCGTAACTTTGCCAATAAAGTATGGAATGCTTCCCGGTTTATGCTCATGAACTTTGAACAGGCGGAAGAAGCAGGCATCTCCATCGATAATGTGACGCTGGATGATTTGACGCCGGCGGATAAATGGATTCTGTCCAAGGCCAATACACTGGCAAAAGATGTAACGGCCAATATGGATAAATATGAACTCGGTATTGCGGTTCAGAAGCTCTATGACTTCATCTGGGAAGAATTCTGTGACTGGTATATCGAAATGGTAAAACCACGTCTGTACAATGACGAAGATACAACAAAGGCAGCGGCCCTCTGGACCTTAAAGACGGTTCTGATTCAGGCGTTAAAACTGCTCCACCCATATATGCCGTTTATTACGGAAGAAATCTTCTGCAATGTACAGCAGGAAGAGGCATCCATTATGATTTCTTCCTGGCCGGAATATAAGGATGAATGGAACTTCGAAGCCGATGAAAATGCCGTTGAAGCGATTAAAGAAGCGGTTCGTGCCATCCGTAATGTGCGTACAGGCATGAATGTGCCGCCGAGCAAGAAGGCAAAGGTATTCGTTGTTTCAGAGAATGAAGACGTGCGCCGCATTTTTGAAGAGGGTAAGGTATTCTTTGCTACACTGGCCCATGCCAGCGAAGTTATGATCCAGAAGGATGAGACAGGCATCGAAAAGGATGCGGTTTCCGCAGTGATCCATCAGGCAACCATCTTTATGCCATTTGCAGAGCTGGTGGATATCGAAGAAGAAAAAGCCCGTCTGAAAAAAGAAGAAGAAAAACTTCATAAAGAAATCGCCAGAGCGGATGGTATGCTGAACAATCCAAACTTTGTGAGCAAAGCGCCGGAAGCGAAGATTCAGGCAGAACGGGATAAGCTTGAGAAATACACCCAGATGTTAAAACAGGTGGAAGAACGACTGGAAGCTCTGAAGGGATGATTGAAGCAATTATAGAGTATTTATATAATATTCCCCGGTTCGCAAGGACCGGGGGCTGGAGGCCACCCGGGAGCGGCTGGGCATTCTTGGGAGTCCGGAGAAAAGCTTTCATTATATCCATGTAGCGGGGACCAATGGCAAAGGCTCGGTCTGTGCTTACATCGAATCCTGTTTGAGGAATCTGGGGTTTAAAACCGGATTATTTACATCCCCCCATCTGGTGCGGATTAATGAACGTATACGCATGAACAATCAGGAGATCAGCGATGAAGATTTTTGCTGGGCTTTTTATAAAGTCAGGCATTTGGTGGATGCCCAGAAAGCGCAGGGGATTCCCCATCCGACGTTTTTTGAATTCATCTATCTGATGGCTATGGTGGCTTTTCAGAAGGCCGGGATTGAATACGGTGTCATTGAGACCGGACTTGGCGGACGGATGGATTTAACGAATGCGGTGGAAGCACCGGAGCTTACCGTCATTACCTCCATTGGTCTGGATCATACGGCGATTCTCGGAGACACCATTGAGAAAATTGCTGCAGAGAAGGCCGGTATTATAAAACAGGGAGTGCCGCTGGTGTATCTGGATACGAAGGAAGCCTCTTCGGCGGTGATCCGGTCCAAGGCCGGAAACAACCGCGTATTTCCGGTAAAATCAGCATATATGGAAAAAATTGCCGCAGAACCGGGGAAGATCGGTTTTTCTTTGGATTGTCCATATTTTAAAAAAGTATGATATAATTTTAAATACAAGCGGAATTTATCAGGTAGAAAATGCCAGTCTGGCGGTAACCGCCATGGAAGCTTTTAAAACCGCTGCTGAAAAGGCACACTGCCGGAAGAAACCTTCCGGGAAGGAATTGGCAAAGGAATTTCAGAGATGATCTGGCCGGGGCGTATGGAAGCCGTTGCAGAAAATATTTATGTGGACGGCGCTCATAATGACGATGGTATTCAGGAGCTGGTGCGTTCTGTAAAGGATGTTTTTAAAGAAAAAGATATCTATCTGGTGTTCGCTGTGGCAGAAGATAAAGATTACGACCGGATGATCCGTCATTTATGCGGCCTGGACCGGCTGAAGGGCGTTATTGTGACAGAAATTGATAATGGACGGCGCCGGGATTTCCATGAGGTTATGGGCCATTTTTCAGAAAACTGGCATGGAATGATTCAGGGCACATATAATGTAAATGAGGCGATTGTCATGGGACGGGAATGGAAGGGCAAAGAGGGCATCCTGATCGTACAGGCTCCCTCTATCTGGTCGGTCATGTGAAGGCGATTCTTGGAGGAATTTAGATGATTAACTTTGATGAAGAATTAAAAAATACAAACCGAGTCTTGAAGTGGATCAGGCCGATGAGGCGATTCAGCAGAATGACCTCAGGGATGTGATTGACATCGTTGAAGAAATGATGCAGGAGTTCCGGAAAGAGGCCAGACATCTCAAAGGCTTTTAGGAGGCACGTGTATGAATTGTCCAAAATGCGGTACGCCGCTTGAAAATACATACCGTTGTCCGGGATGCCAATTTGAAGAACCGACCATGAAACGGATTATTATGGCTTCGAATTATCACTATAATCAGGGGCTGAGCAAGGCAAAAATCCGTGACCTGAGCGGCGCCATTACATCGCTCCAGATGAGCCTGAAGTATAATAAGCGCAATATCAATGCGAGAAATCTTCTCGGACTGGTCTATTTCCAGATGGGAGAAACGGTTTCAGCCCTGGGCGAGTGGATTATCAGTGTGCATTTTCAAAGCAAGGGAAATATTGCGAAAAATTATATTAAAAAGTCCAGAACAATCCGGGACAGCTTCAGGTGATTAATCATACGATTCAGAACTATAATATGGCGCTGCGTTATCTGGAAGATGGTAACGGGATCTTGCGATTATCGAACTGAAAAAGTTGTTAATCTGAATCCGAATTATATACGGGCCTATCAGCTCCTCGGTCTTTTGTATATTCAGCATAAGCAGTATGCGGCGGCACGAAAGATTCTCGGACGGGCATTAAAACTGGACCGTAATAATATAACAACGGTCCGGTATATGAATGAACTGATGGGATATTCCCGTCAGCGTCGGAAGAGCCGGGAGGTTGAACAGCAAAAGTCGGTTTTTGTCCAGATTAAGGATCCGAACCCCATTGTTATTGAGCGGACAGCGGCCAGCTATAACGACTTTAATACAAGTACCCTGTCCTTTGTCAATATTCTGATCGGTATTATTATCGGGGCAGCGGTGGTTGGTCTTCTGGCGGTGCCATCGATTCAAAAGATGAAGGCTTCGGAATATAATTCGGCAGTAGTTGAATACAGCAGCCAGATTTCTGAGCGGAACAAGGAGATTGCAACGCTGCAGAATCAGCTGGACACCCTCACTGATGAAAATGATCAGCTGAAGAATAACATGGACAGTGCGGGCAGTCTGGCAGACAGTGGAAAGAATGAGGATTTACTGATCCAGGCGATGAAATCTTATCTGGATAATGATTTTGTCACGGCAGGCACTGTGCTGGCAGACGTGGACAAGACATTGCTGGAGGGGCAGGACGCTCAGTCGGTGTATGATTTTTACTGTCAAAAACCAGAGATACGGTGGTCAATCAGATTTATGATCAGGCCCACGAATATTATGACAATAAAGATTATATGAATGCAGTGACTTATTTTAACAAGGTCCTGAATTTGAATCCGGATTCGGCAGAGGCCTGGTATTATATGGGACGATCCTATCAGTCCCTGACAGATTTTGAGCAGGCAAGAAATTGCTATCGCACGATTATTGATAATTATGGGGACAGCGAGTATGCCGATGATGCCCAGAGCTATCTGGATCAGATTCAGAATCAGACATCCGGGGAGCAGACCGAAGAAAGTGAATAACACATACAAAGGATAAATCTCTTTGAAGACAGGGAGATTTATCTTTTTTTATTTTCAGGAGGTATTTCAATGGAAAGGGAGTATCAGATACAGGAAGGCTATTTGATTGTCAAAGCAGGAAAAGAGCTGGATCATCACCGGGCAGAGCATATCCGTGAAATTCTGAACCGGGTCGGCCGGGAACGGATGGTCAAACATATTATTTTTGATTTTTCCGGCACCGGTTTTATGGATAGTTCCGGGGTGGAATGATCATCAGCAGGTACAGGGATTTATCCATGAGGGGCGGTACGGTCTGTGCAGCAGGGGTGTGTCCGGCGGTGGAAAAGCTTTTTTATGTGTCGGGACTTCATAAAATTATCCGGGTATACCCGGAGGTGGAGGATGTGTTCAATGAGCAAAAATGAATTTAAAGTCATATTTGGCAGTTGTTCGGAAAATGAGAGCTTTGCACGGATGGTGATATCTGCCTTTGTTGCCCGGATGGATCCGACCCTGGAGGAACTGGCAGATATTAAGACGGCTGTTTCAGAGGCAGTGACCAACAGCATTATTCATGGGTATGGCGGCAAAGAAGGCGTTATTGAAATGACGGGATGTATTGAGGGAAATGAGGTGTCGGTAGAGATTGTGGATTTTGGTGTGGGAATTGAAGATATACCGAAGGCCATGGAGCCAATGTTTACAACACGGCCGGATATTGACCGATCGGGTATGGGATTCGCTTTTATGGAAGCGTTTATGGATGGATTAGAAGTGGAATCGAGTCCGGAAAAGGGGACACGGATCCGAATGAAAAAGAAACTGGGAGTGGTCTGAAAATCTATGGAATTTCTTGAATTGCTTTTAGCCGCAAAGTCAGGGGATAAAGAGTCAAGGGATTTACTTATAGAAAAAAAAATATGGGGCTTGTGTGGAGTGTCGTCCGGCGCTTCAGTCACCGGGGATATGAGCCGGAGGACTTATTTCAGATCGGAGTTATCGGCCTTATGAAGGCCATTGACTATTTTGACAGCAGTTATAATGTCAGATTTTCGACCTATGCCGTGCCAATGATTTCGGGAGAAATTAAACGGTTTCTGAGGGATGACGGCATGATCAAGGTCAGCCGTTCCCTGAAGGAATATTCGTGGAAAATTCAGAAGGCCAGAGAAGAACTGAGCTATGAAAACGGGAGGGAGGCCTCATTGAGCGAGCTCTGTGCCTGTACAGGCATTGCACCGGAGGATGTGATCTCGGCGATGGAAGCGGGATGTGAGGTTGAGTCTCTCAACAAAGTGATTTTTCAGAGCGATGGCCAGCTGGTCCATCTGGCGGACAAGCTGGTAGAAAAAAGGACTATCATGGAGAGCTGCTGGATCATCTGCTCATCGAAGATCTTCTGGCGAATCTGGATGCCAGAGAGCGGGAGCTGATTATTCTGAGATATTATTGCAATGAAACCCAAAGTAAAATTGCGGATTATTTCGGTATATCCCAGGTTCAGGTATCCCGAATGGAGAAGCGGGTGCTTAAGCGGCTGAGAGAAAAATCAATGGGTGACAAAATGTGAATTGGGATTGCAATTCGCTATGGAAATGGTGTATCATAGATATTAGGGAAAATACATGGAGGAGGAATTTTATAATGAAAATCAGTTTACTTGAACCTATTGGTATTTCAAAGGAAGTATTGGATGGATTATCTCAGGGGCTTAAAGACCGGGGGCATGAATTTACATTCTATGACACAAAGACAACGGATGTGGAAGAGCTTAAAAAACGTTCCGAAGGCTGTGATATCGTGATGATCGCCAATAATCCGTATCCGACGGAAGTGATTGAAGCTGCCGATGCATTAAAGATGATCTCCGTTGCTTTTACGGGGATTGATCATGTGGGGGTTAAAGCCTGCGCGGATAAGGATATTATGATCTGTAATGCGGCCGGCTATTCGAATCAGACCGTTGCTGAGCTTGTGATCGGGATGGCCATTGACGGTCTCAGAAATATTGCCAAAGCCAATGATGTTGTCCGCAATGGCGGCACCAGCGCAGGTATCGGCGGCCGCGAGATCTGCGGACGGACGGTAGGTATTATCGGTCTCGGAAAGATCGGTATGGTTGCGGCAAAGCTGTTCCTGGCTTTCGGAGCCAAGGTGATTGCCTACAACCGGAGTCAGTCGGAGGAAGCAAAGGCCCTTGGCATTGAATATAAATCCCTGGATGAGGTTCTTTCAGAGAGCGATATTATCTCAGTGAATATGCCGTTAAACGACAGTACACGAGGCTTTATCAGCGCTGAAAAGATTGCTCTGATGAAACCGGATGCCGTATTTATTAACTGTGCCCGTGGTCCGATTGTGGATAACGCAGCCCTTGCCCGGGCATTGAATGCGGATAAGCTCGGCTTTGCCTGTGTGGACGTATTCGATATGGAACCACCGATTCCTGCCGATTATCCGCTGCTTTCTGCAAAGAATACCTTACTGACACCGCATCAGGCATTTATCTCTGAAGAATCCATGATTCGCAGAGCGAAGATTGTTTTCGATAACGTTTATGCTTATCTGGATGGCGCACCGGTGAACGTTTGTAAATAAGTTTTAATTTCATAAAATTTTCAATACATCTTTTGGAAAAGAACGCATTTTTTTTCAAAAGATGTATTTTTTATGGCCAAAAGGAATAATAAGCCTCAAAGGAGTGGTGAAAATGTATAAAACAAAGGGTTTAAAAGTTTTCCTATACCTGATATTGACATTGACGGCGGTGATGTTCTGGATATATATTCAGGCTTCAATGACGTCCGATGTGGGTCATACCCGGTATGAAGGGGCGGTGTTTGTAGATCATGAAGCAGGACATTTATATCAAGCTGGATAATCATGTCCGGACAGAGCATCCGGATATTTGCCTGAAGGATATGGCCAGTGTTTATTGCGGCGATCAAGAACTGAAGGTCCGGGCGGAAAATACGCCGGTTTTTTTCCTTTGAGGGCGAAGAAAAAGAAGTCCTTTCTATTTTATATATTTATGAGCGGTTATATGAAGCTTTGGGGATGGACATTCAAATTCACAGTATCGGAGAGTCGGATTGTATCGTCGATTTAACCGACGGAAAAGACCTCCGAAGCTCTGGTCAAAGCTTCAGGTCATTTTCGTGAGTCTGGTGACCTTTTTCGGTGCAGCCTTTTCGATTATGACCTATAACGAGGATGCCGGTGTTCCGAATGTGTTTGAAACACTCTATGAGATGATTACCGGCAGCCGGTCAGGCAACGGTGTTCTGGAAGCCGCCTATTCGGTCGGCATTGCTCTGGGCGTGATCGTTTTTTTCATCACTTTGAGAAAAAAAGGACGGAGGATCCGACAGCGATGGAGATACAGATGAATAAATACGAAAAGGATGTCGTGGATGCCGGTATCAAATCCTCGGACCGCCGGGGAAAGTCGCTGGATGTCGGAGAATAGAGGGATGAAAACATTTATGTTAGGTTTTATCGGTCTGGCTTCAGGCTTTACGGTGGCGTCGGCGCTTTTTGCCCTGATCGCCACTATCGGTGTATTGAACCGTCTGGCCCAGGTGACCCGGAGCGCAAAGAACATTCGGTGGTATGAGAGCTGCTATATGGCCGGAGGAATCATTGGAAATATTGTTTATCTCTATCGGATGCCCATTCCCGGAGGCGGTCTTCTGATGACGGTGGCCGGCGGTTTGTTTATCGGTATCTATGTCGGCTGCTTTATTGGCGCTCTGGCAGAGGTGGTCAATATTTTTCCGATTCTGTTTCACCGCATACATCTGCGTGAGGGAATGAAGGCGCTGATATGGTCGATGGCCCTTGGTAAAGCAGCGGGAGGATCATTCAGTTTTTTATATGAGAAAGGGGAACGTCAATGGACAGAAAAGATTATCAGACCTATGTGGAACAGGTGACACCGAAGGTCAATGGCTGGCTGTCTTTCTTTAAAGCTTATTTATCCGGAGGCATTATTTGCGTCATCGGTCAGTGTCTTTATACATGGTTTAAATCCCAGGGGATGATGCATACACTGGCTAATAATTACACGACACTGGTTTTGATTTTCGTCAGTGTGCTGTTGACCGGCTTTAATCTGGTCGGTCCGATTACAAAGTTTGCCGGAGCCGGATATCTGGTTCCTATTACCGGCTTTGCCAATTCCGTGGCCTCATGCGCTATGGAATTCAAACGGGAGGGACAGGTTTTTGGCGTCGGCAGCCAGATATTTAATATTGCCGGGCCGGTTATTTTGTACGGCATTGTCACAAGCTGGTTGTTTGGCCTGTTGTATTGGATTTTGGTTACTATCGGTATGGTTTGAGCAGGAGATGGGTTATGGGAAAAAAAAGACAGGGAAAATATACGGTAAACTTTGAAAATCCGCCGCTGATCCGCAGCTATGCGGCGGTGGTCGGACAGAAGGAAGCAGAAGGGCCTCTGGGACGTTATTTTGAGAATGTATGCGAGGATCCGATGATGGGAAGAGACAGTTGGGAAGAGGCAGAGGGAGAGCTTCAGTATACAACGGTCATTAAAGCGCTGGATAACGGGAACTTCCGAACCGAGGATATGGATTACCTTTTGCCGGGGACCTGCTCGGACAGACGATTGCCACATCCTTTGGGGTGATGGAGCTGCAGATTCCCCATTTTGGACTTTACGGGGCCTGTTCAACGATGGGGGAATCTTTTAAGTCTTGCAGCCATGGCGATTGACGGCGGATTTGCCAGACGGGCGGCGGCGGTGACCTCCAGTCATTATGCCAGTGCTGAGAAACAGTTCCGCTTCCCTCTGGCCTATGGAAATCAGCGGTCTTTGTCCGCAACATGGACGGTTACCGGAAGCGGCGCTGTGGTTCTGGAGGACGCCGGAGAATGTCCGAAAAAGAAGGGGAAACCTGTGTCCGGGTGACGGGAATTACAACGGGGAAAATTATTGATTACGGGATTAAAGATTCTCAGAATATGGGTGCCTGCATGGCGCCGGCGGCAGCCTTTGTTATCGCAAATCATCTGAAGGATATGAACCGGCAGCCGGAAGCTTATGACCGGATCATTACCGGGGATCTGGGCGCTGTGGGGCAAAAGATTCTTTTTGAACTGATGCGGGAAGAGGGCTTTGACATTGAAAAGGTTCATATGGACTGCGGCATTGAAATTTTTGATCACGAAACCCAGGATACCCATGCCGGCGGCAGCGGCTGCGGCTGTGCGGCGGTGACCCTGTGCAGCTATATTCTGAACCAGCTGGAATCCGGCAAATGGAAAAGAGTGCTTTTTGTGCCGACAGGGGCATTGCTTTCAAAAATCAGCTTCAATGAAGGGATGTCGATTCCGGGGATCGCCCATGGGGTGGTATTGGAAAACAGTTGATATTTTTGCAGATTCGTCTATAATAAAAACAATAGGATAAAAATAGTAAGGGGCGATAAAGATGAAATTTCATTATGCAAAGCGTCTGGAAAGTTTTCAGGCCGGGATTTTTGCTATATTAAATGAGAAAAAGGAAACGCTGGTCCGACAGGGCCGCGAAGTTTATAATCTGTCTGTGGGAACGCCGGATTTCAAACCGGCGCCCCATGTGATGGAAGCTTTTCAGAAGGCCTGCAGTGATCCGGAAAATTATAAATATGCGCTGACCGATATGCCGGAGCTTTTGGATGCGGTCGTGGAGCACTACCGGAAACGCTACGGTGTACATATTGAACGGGATGAGATCATGTCGGTGAATGGCTCCCAGGAAGGTATTGCCCATATTGCCCTGGCGCTGTGCGACGCCGGTGATATTGTTCTGGTACCGAATCCGGGATATCCGATTTTTACTGTAGGGCCTTATTTATGCGGTGCCCGGGTGGAAACCTACGATTTAAAAAAAGGAGAATCATTTTCTTCCGGATTTTGACAGTATTCCCGAAGCGGTTGCAAAGAAAACAAAGTTTATGATTGTTTCCTATCCGTTGAATCCGGTCTGTGTGGCAGCCGATGATGGGATGTATGAGAAGTTAATTCAATTTGCCAAGAAGTATGAGATCATTATTCTTCATGATAATGCCTATTCGGATATTATTTACGGTGGAAAAAAAGGCGGCTCCTTCCTGGCTTATGAAGGGGCTATGGATGTGGGGTTGAATTTTATTCCCTGTCGAAATCCTACAACCTGACCGGGGCGCGGATTTCCTTTGTGATCGGTAATAAAGATATCATCCGAAAATTCCAGACGGTCCGCTCCCAGATTGACTACGGTGTATTTAAACCGGTTCAGTACGGAGCCATCGCAGCCCTGTCCGGACCTCAGGATATGGTGGTGGAACAGTGTGCCGAGTATGAACGCCGGAATAAAGCTCTTTGCGGCGGCCTTCGCAGCATTGGCTGGAATGTGCCGGACAGTGAAGGGACGATGTTTGTATGGGCACCGATTCCTGAAAGCTACACATCCTCGGAGGCATTTTGTAGGGATCTTGTTGAAAAGACAGGGGTCCTCTGTACACCGGGAAGCAGTTTTGGAAGCCTCGGAGAGGGCTATGTGCGTTTTGCCCTGGTAAGAGATGTGCCAACCATGGAAAAGATTGTCCGGGTGATTGATGAAAGCGGTATTTTAAAGGCCGGAGAATAATATAGCCGTTTCTGCACATACTTTCCATAAAAGATAGTGATATGGAAAGGAAGATGGCTATGATATTTTTAAAGGCTTTTCTTGTGGGAGGGCTTATCTGCGGACTGATTCAGGTTTTAATGGACCGGACAAAGCTTCTGCCCGGACGGATTATGGTACTGCTTGTATGTCTCGGAATTGTCGGCGGAGTGCTTGGAATTTACAAACCGTTGATTGACTTTGCCGGCGCTGGCGCCACGGTCCCCCTCAGCGGCTTTGGCTATACCCTTTGGGAGGGATTAAAAATGCGATCAATGAAGAAGGATTTATCGGTATTTTTAAAGGCGGTTTTAATGCGTCATCGATAGGGATCAGCGCATCGCTGCTGCTTTCTTATCTGGCATCTCTGATATTTAATCCGAAGATGAAAAAATAAAGGCTTTTTATACAAAAAAGACGTCCATGATATATGGTGATATCATAGACGTCTTTTTTTATAGAAAATATTATATTCTGTCTGTCAGCCAACCGGTGTTGGTGTGGATTCGGATGCCGGCGGCGTTGTTTCCGGCGGTGTTGTTGTCGGAGGCTCCGTTGTCGGTGTGGATTCCGAAGAGGTTGTACTTGTTGTGGATTCTGTTTCCGGTTCACAGGTACAATAGAAATTCGGAATCTGGGATGAAGAACTATACTCCTGATAATTGGTGCTTGGGGAGTTTTCGTTCGCAAGGCCGCCGCAGACACTGCAGACGGTGGCACCGATATGATCATTACAGTAGCCGCTTGGCAGTGCGGACAGATCAAAGTATTCCGTTACCGGTGTACATACAGAGGTGCCCACAAGCTTACCGGATTTGGAGCAGACGGTCCGTGTACCGACATTGTCAGGTACCGTGAAGCTGGCCGTTTCAAAGCCGCATTCCGCATTGATCCGGCGCATAATCTGTGCCCAGAGGGTTTCATGTTCGGTTTCGGATAAACCGGTATATTCCATCGGGTAGCTGTGGTCATAGCCAAGCCATATGCCTGCCGTCAGATACGGTGTGTAGCCGACGAACCAGAGGTCCTTACTGTCATTGGTTGTACCGGTTTTTCCGGCGATATCCATACCGTCATAGGTATTGGCCGAGGTACCGGTACCCTGGGTGACAACGTCTCTCATAGCGTCTGTCAGAAGGTAGGCGGTCGTTTCTTTGATCACCTGTTCACCTTCCGGATTCGTGTTATCCAGAAGAACATTACCGTCTCTGTCAACAACTTTTGTATAGAATACAGGACGTACGCGGACGCCGCTATTGGCAATCGCTGCATAGGCACCGGTCATCTCGAGGTTTGTAACACCATAGGTCAGACCGCCGAGAGCAAGGGATTCGACATAGTCGTCATCCGTCAGTGTGGTGATACCGAGCTTTTTACAGTATTCAATGGCGAGGGATGGTGTTACATCCTCTACCAGGAATTTTGTGGTTACAACGTTCATGGACTGGGTGATGGCTTTACGAACCGTCGTAAGTCCCCAGTATCCGCTGTACCAGTTATTTGGTGAATAACCGGAAGGCGTTGTATATGGCGCATCCATCTTGGAGCTTGCCAGTGTCATGCCTGCCGCATCGATACCCGGCAGGAAGCAGGCAAGAATTTTAAAGCAGGAACCCGGCTGACGTTCAGACTGGGTTTCACGGCTGAAGGACAAACTTTCCTTCTTTTCGTTACGGCCGCCGGCGATGGCTTTGACTTCACCGGTCTTTTGATCCATCAGTACGAAGGAAGACTGGAGGGCGTAAGGCTGGTCAAAGCTTTCTGCAATGGTATTTTCTTCGGTAATGCCCATCGCTTCTTTATAATGATTAATATCAGCCCATGCCTGATCGGCATTATCGTAGAGCAGCTTGAATCCGCTGTTTCCGTTATTCCAGTTCCAGTACTGCATCGTCATTTCATCGTAGTTGGAGGTGGAACCGTCTTCTTCGAGAACGGAGCATCTCCATGTCAGGCCGAGGGTGTTAATATATCCGAAATTCGAATCGTCATGGTATTCTTCATCAACAATGGCCTGCATCTGATTATCCTGAGCAAGATAAACTTTAAGGCCTCCGCCATAGAGCTTGTTTACGGCCTGTTCGGATGAATAGCCCAGTTTATCCTGAAGATCCTGGAGAATCTGACGGATTGCAGCATCTTCATAGTAGGTGAAGACTTCCTGACTGGTACCCTGTTCTTCAGCACGGGCAGCGATACGTTCGTAAACATTATCGGCCATGGCTTCATCATATTCGTCTTGAGTCAGATAACCCTGTTCCAGCATATCGTTCAGTGTTTTGTCCCGGCGTTCCTTATTATTTTCAGGATAATAAATCGGGTCAAAATAGGTCGGGCTGTTGGCAATACCTGCGATAACTGCCGCTTCGGAAGCATTGACCTCCGAACAGGATTTACCGAAGTAACGCTGACATGCCGCTTCAACGCCATAGGTCGAAGCTCCGAGGTTGATCGTATTCAGATAAGCTTCAAGAATTTCTTCTTTGGACATGGTTTTTCAAGCTCCAGAGCCAGATACTGTTCCTGGAATTTACGTTTGAATTTTAAAAGCATGGAACTTTCGGCACCGCCGCCGAAAACGTTAAGCTTCAGAAGCTGCTGGGTAATGGTACTGGCGCCTTCTGAAAAGTCTCCGGAGGTAATACCTACGAAGAAGGCGCGGACAATACCCTTCGGGTCGATACCGTTATGTTCCCAGAAACGCTCATCCTCCAGGGCAATGAATGCATTCTGAGAACTTCAGGAATTTCATCAATGCTTTTCTGGATCCGGTTGGTTTCCGGCTGGTAAAGCTGGGTCAGAAGGTTACCGTCACGGTCGTAAATAAAAGATTTATAACCCTGAGGAACAACATCTTCCACGGTGATCTCAGGGGCGCTGTCAAGAACTCCCCGCATTCCACCGATACCGGCGGCAATCCCCATGACGCCAACGGTAATCAGAAGGAAAATAAAGATCCGGAATATATTAAAACTGACTTTATGCTTTGCTTTTTGAATATCGGAATGTATATGCTTCTCTTTTTTCTGAGTTCCGTGTTTACTGTAGTCCATAAAAAAATAGCCTCCTTTACAAGTGTACATTATAGCAAATATGTGCAGTGAAAGCAAAGAAAATTTTGAAATACTGCCGATTTAATGTTACAATAAGAAATATTTTATGAAATTTATCGAAAGGATTATAGTGGAATGAGCGGATATAAAATTGTTTACAGGGGCGGTGAGGGAGAAATTACCGAAAAAAATCCCGTTTTATAGCTACAGTATGCCCGGTAAATTCAGAAGAAGACGCGGTATGCTTTATTGAGGGATAAAAAAGAAATATTGGGATGCGCGGCATAACTGCCATGCCTTTGTGATCGGTGAAAGAAATGAGCTTTCACGGTGCAGCGATGACGGAGAGCCGGCAGGAACGGCGGGCAAGCCCATGCTGGATGTTCTTTTGGGCGCGCAGCTGCATAATGTCTGCGTGGTGGTTACCCGTTACTTTGGAGGCACCCTGCTCGGCACCGGCGGACTGGTGCGGGCCTACAGCGGAGCCGTTCAGGAGGGGCTGAAAAACAGTCTGATTATTGAAAAGATTTTAAACATCCGGATGAAAATTTATACAGATTATAATGGCATCGGAAAAATTCAGTATATTCTTGGAAAAAGTCCGGCAACGACAGTAAACAGTGCGTATACGGACCGGGTCTGTGTGGAAATCCTCATAGATAAGGCCCTTTCAGAGGCGCTGATGAAAGAGATCACAGAGGCCACCAGCGGCAAAGCGGTGATGGAAATCATGGAAGAATGTTACTGTGGTCTGGCGGAAGGGGGAAATATTGTATTTTAATACATTTTATCCGGGAAATACTTGCATTTCACACAGTATTCATTGTATACTGTAGGGTGTTGAATATTTATAAGTATATCAGGAGGAGAAAATAATGAAAAAAATTGTAAGTCTCGTATGTGTTGCGGCACTGGCCGTATCCATGCTGGCAGGATGTTCCAGTAAAGAAGAAACAAAGGCAGCGGAAACAACAGCAGAAACAACAACAGAATCCGCCGGAGAAACAACGGCAGCCAAGGATTCCGGAAAATTGATTATGGCCACAGAAGCCGGATTTGCACCGTATGAATATACAGAAGACGGACAGACGGTTATCGGTGTCGATGTGGATATTGCGAACGAAATCGCAAAAGCGATGGGTAAAGAGCTTGAAATTCAGAACATGACCTTTGACGGTGCTTTACTGGCTGTACAGCAGGGCGCTGCAGACTTTGCGGCAGCAGGTATTTCTGTAACACCGGATCGTCAGGAAGTTATGGATTTCACTATTGAATATGCATCTTCCAAACAGGTGGTTGTTGTTAAAAAAGATGCAGGAAAGATTACAGCTCCGGAAGATGTTAAAGAAGGTACAATCGTTGGTGTTCAGATGGGGACTACCGGGGACTTCTACTGTACAGACGATTTGGGCTGTGAGGTAAAACAGTTTAATAAATATGCAGAAGCAGCTATGGAGCTTAAAAACGATAAACTGGATTGTATCGTTATGGATTCCCTGCCTGCAGAACAGCTTGTTGCAGCAAACGAGGATCTGGAAATTCTTGAGGGTGAACTTTTCACTGACAAATATGCGATTGCTGTAAAGAAAGGCAATACAGAACTGCTTGACCAGATGAATGAAGTCTTACAGACACTGGTTGATGAAGGAAAGATTGATGAATTTACGATCAATCATACGACAAAATAATTTTGCGAAGGAAGAATCGCAGACGGAGGTAACGGCGTGAGTGACTGGTTAACGTCAATATGGAAAGATTTTGAGACGGCATTTCTCGTAAGCAACCGGTATGTTGCTTACCTGGATGGTTTCAAAACCACCCTGATTATATCATTTTTGCAGTGCTTCTCGGTGTTGTTGCCGGATTGATTCTGGCCATCATCAAGTACACGGCAAATCATATGGAAAAAAATATTATATTAACAGTTCTTAACTGGATAGCCAATATTTATATTGCGATTATCCGGGGTACGCCGGTATATGTTCAGCTGTTGATTATTTATTTTATTATTTTTGCAAAAATGGATACATCGCCATTGGTTGCAGCCGTCATATGCTTTGGAATTAATTCCAGCGCCTATGTGGCAGAGATTATCCGTGCGGGGATCGAAGCCGTGGATGCCGGCCAGATGGAAGCCGGACGTTCCCTGGGGCTTGGATGGACACAGACGATGGTGAGCATCATTATGCCCCAGGCAATTAAAAATATTCTGCCTGCATTGGGCAATGAGTTTATTGTTTTGATTAAGGAAACAGCCATTGTGGGTACGATCGCAGTCCGCGATGTGACGAAGGCAGCTCAGAATGTCGGTGCAATTACCTATAATTATCTGCCGCCGCTTTTGATTACAGCAGCTATGTATCTGGTCGTTGTCCTGATTCTGACAAAGCTGCTGGGTATGTTTGAAAGGAGGCTGGCACAGAGTGATCGACGTTAAAGATCTGAATAAAAAATTCGGTGAAAATCATGTGCTTAAAGATATTAATGAGCATATTGAAAAGGGCGAAAAAGTCGTTATCGTCGGTCCGTCCGGTTCGGGAAAGAGTACTTTTTACGATGTCTGAACCTGATGGAAAAACCGACCTCGGGTCATATCGTGGTTGAAGGCCAGGACATTACCATGGCGAAGTCCAAAGAAGTGAACCAGATTCGTCAGAAGATGGGCATGGTGTTCCAGCACTTTAATCTGTTTCCGCACCTGACAATTATCGATAATATTACGCTGGCTCCGGTAAAATTAAAGCTGATGACAAAGGAAGAGGCCCGGTTAAAGGCGGTCGAACTGTTAAAGAGAGTCGGACTGGAAGATAAGGCCAATGCCTATCCGGACATGCTTTCCGGCGGTCAGAAGCAGCGTATTGCCATTGTGCGGAGTCTGGCCATGAATCCGGAAGTGATGCTATTTGATGAACCGACATCGGCTCTGGACCCGGAGATGGTAGGAGAAGTTCTGGATTTGATGAAGCAGCTTGCGGATGAAGGAATGACGATGATCGTTGTCACCCATGAGATGGGATTTGCAAGAGAAGTGGCATCCAGAGTGATGTTTATGGCGGATGGCCATGTTCTGGAGCAGAATACACCGGAAGAATTTTTTAAAAATCCTCAGAACGACCGGCTGAAGGATTTTCTCGGGAAAATTTTATAAACTGAAAAACCGCTGTAAAGGGACCGGAATTTCCGTCGCTTTACAGCGGTTTTTAATTCAGTGCAGATTTCTTAGGCAAACATCTTTAAAATACTGGCTTTTGGAACAGCGCCGATGGTTTTGTTGATCATCTTTCCATCTTTCATAGCGACGAGGGTCGGAACGCTCATAACCTGGAAAGTTCTGGCAAGATCCATATTTTTATCCACATCCAGTTTGCATACTTTGATTTCAGGATGTTCATTGGCGATTTCATCGACCACCGGAGAAACCATTTTGCATGGTCCGCACCATGTTGCAAAGAAATCAATAAGTACGGGTTTATCGGATTCAATAACTTCCTTCTGGTAATTTTCCTGTGTCAGTTCAATAACAGACATCGTCAACACTCCTTTCATGTCTGATTAATTTTCCCGTAAATAAAGTTTTTTATACTCAGCGGGATATCCATTAGCATCATACCATAATTTATCTTTAAATGGCAATCAAAAAATTAATCGAAGCTGGTCATTGAAAATCCATGTTAAATACTTTATAGTAGTAAGAAAAGAAAATGAGGACGGATGAAATATGCTTCAAATAAAGAATATATATAAGGAATACCGGACCGGAAGCCTGGTACAGAAGGCGCTGGATAATGTCAGCCTGAATCTTCGGGATAATGAGTTTGTTGCGATTCTGGGACCCAGCGGTTCAGGGAAGACGACCCTCCTGAACATCATCGGGGGACTGGACCGGTGTGATGACGGGGATTTGATCATTAATGGTATTTCTACAAAACGGTATAAGGACAGGGACTGGGATTCCTATCGAAATCATACGATTGGCTTTGTATTCCAAAGCTATAATCTGATTCCCCATCAGACGGTTCTGGCGAATGTGGAGCTGGCGCTGACCATTTCCGGGATTGGCAAAGCAGAGCGCACACAGCGCGCGATGGAGGCATTGAAACAGGTGGGGCTGGAAGAACAGGTGCATAAAAAACCAAATCAGATGTCCGGCGGTCAGATGCAGCGCGTGGCCATTGCCCGGGCGCTGGTGAATAATCCGGATATCCTTCTGGCCGACGAACCGACAGGGGCCCTGGACAGTGATACCAGCGTACAGGTGATGGAGCTGTTAAAGGAGGTCGCGAAGGACCGGCTGGTTGTTATGGTGACCCATAATCCGGAGCTGGCAGAAGCATATGCGACCCGGATTGTGAATCTGAGAGACGGAAAGATTTTATCGGACAGCAATGTTCTGGATATCGATGAAACCGGGCTGGAAGAACCGGAGCACAGAAATATGGGGAAATCCTCCATGTCCTTTCTGACGGCGCTGGCATTGAGCTTTAATAACCTGCGGACTAAAAAGGCCCGGACATTAATGACCTCTTTTGCCGGGTCCATCGGAATTATCGGCATTGCATTAATTCTATCTCTTTCCACGGGGGTAAACGATTATATTAAAAATGTGGAAGAGGATACCTTGTCCGAGTATCCGCTGCAGATTCAGAGTACGGGCTTTGATATGACTTCTATGCTGGTCGGTGATCAGGGAATGGAAGCAGCGGAGGAGACGAAGAACGGGGATATTCAGGTTATTCAGATGGTCACCAATATGTTCTCAACCATGGATTCCAATGATGGGGGCGCTGAAGGCCTATCTTGATGAGGGAAACAGCGGCATTGAAGCCTATACGAATGCGGTGGAGTATTCCTATGGGGTGGAACCTCAGATTTTCCGCCAGGAAAAGGACGGTGTGCGCCAGGTTCATCCGGATGAATCCTTTGATGCGCTGGGACTGGGTTCTTCTGCCGGCTCTAACAGCATGATGTCCATGATGATGAGTACCAATGTCTTTTATGAAATGCCGGAAAATCCGGTACTGTATGAAAAGCAGTATGAGGTCAAAGCGGGACGGTGGCCGGAAAAATACAATGAATGTGTTCTTGTGCTGACATCCGGCGGAGGTATCAGCGATTTTATGCTGTATACGCTGGGACTGCGGGATTCCATGGAGCTGGATGAAATGATACAGCAATTTATTGACGAGGAGAGCATTGATGTTGTTAAAGCGTCATCGGAGTATTCCTATGAGGACATTTTGGGGATTTCCTTTAAACTTGTCAGCAGCTCGGATTATTATGTCTATGATGCGTCTTATAATGTATGGAAAGATAAATCCGAAGACAGGGAATATATGAAGAATCTGGTCGCCGGTGGAGAGGATATACAGATTGTGGGGATTGTGCAGCCGGCAGAGGGAGCCAGTGCGTCCGCGCTGTCTCCGGGGATTGGTTACCCGAAATCACTGACCAGGCATGTGGTCGGGATGGCGGAAAAGAGCGACATTGTAAAAGCCCAGATGGGAGATACTTCCCTCAATATATTTACCAATGAACCGTTTGGGACCCAGAACAGCGATTTCAAATCGGATGCTCTCTTTACGGTGGATGAGCAGAAGCTTCAGGATGCTTTTGCTTTTGATGAGAGCGCTCTTTCCTCAGGGATGAACGGCAATTTATTTGATGCCTTTGCTTCGGCGGGAGACAGTCTGAATCTTTCCGGAATGATTGATCTTTCCAATATTTCGGTAGATTTGCCGGAGCTGCCCCAGATAAGTATGTCGGATCTCATGGAGAACATCCATCTGACCGTTTCTTCAGAAAAGCTGGCGGCTTTTACTGCCAGCATTATGGAAGGATATCAGGCTTATGCCGCAGCCCATCCGGAGGCGGATGATTCGAATCTTCATAATGATTTTCTGGCTTATCTGGGAACGGAAGAAGCAAAGCAGATTTTTAAAGAGCACATCCAGGCAATCATCCAGGGAAGCGGAGAGGTTGCCATATCGGTGGAGACACTGAAAGGGCTGGTCAGCGATATCATGGCCGGATATCAGCAATTTGCTGCGGAGAAAGGCTATACGGACAGCAGTCAGTTTGATGTGTATTTTTCAGAATATATGCAGACATCTCAGGCTCAGGGCATTTTGCAGCAGTATGCGGATATGCTTTTCGGAGAGATCGGGAATGTGACGGTGACACCGGAGCAGATGAGCGCTCTGGCATCGGATATTGCAGCGGGGTATCAGCAGTATGCATCGCTGAACGGTTTGCCCGATCCGGGAAAAATGGGAGAGCATTTTCTGAATTATCTGGGAACAGAAGATGGCCGGCAGCGGATCAGCGCCGGGCTGGAAACCATGGTGGATATGGCAGCGCTGGAAGAGCAGATATCGGCGCCGATTCAGGCCTATATGCAGACGGTGATGGCATCCTATGGCGAGGCTCTCGGAGCAGAGCTGGAAAACCAGATGACAAAGGTGATGCAGCAGGTCACAGGCCAGCTGGCATCCGGAATGGAGACAGCCATGGCTCAGGCGATGGTTCAGATCGGTTCCAGTCTGCAGAATGCCATGCAGATCGATACCCAGTCATTTACGGAAGCCTTTCAAATGAACATGGACGGCGAGGAATTGATGGAGCTGATGATGTCCATGAATACTTCGAAAACGGCAACCTATGAAAGTAATTTAAAAATCTGGGCTATGTAGATTTTAATATTCCAAATGGAATCAATATTTACCCGAAGGACTTTGTGAGCAAAGAGGGTGTTGTAAAAATTCTGGATGATTACAACAGCCGGATGGAACAGGCGGGCAAAGATGAGCAGGTCATTACTTATACGGATGTGGTCGGCACACTGATGTCTTCGGTCTCCGATATTATTGATGTTATCAGTTATGTGCTGATTGCTTTTGTCGCCATATCACTGGTCGTATCTTCGATCATGATCGGAGTTATCACATATATCAGTGTTCTTGAGCGAAAAAAGAAATCGGTATTCTGCGTGCTATCGGAGCATCAAAGGGGAATATATCCCAGGTATTTAATGCAGAAACCTTTATTATCGGCCTTTGCTCGGGAATGATCGGTATTGGAATGACAGTCATCCTGCTGATCCCGGGAATGCGCTGATTCACCACCTGGCAGGGACCGCGGAGGTGAGCGCAGTGCTTCCGGTGCTGCCGGCAGTCGTACTTATCCTGTTAAGTGTTTTGCTGACGCTGCTGGGTGGTTTGATTCCATCGAAAAAGGCGGCAAAGAGTGACCCGGTAACGGCACTGAGAACTGAATAAATAAAATAACAGAGAGAAAAGGAGTGGGGACATGGAATATGTAACGCTTGGAAGGACCGGATTAAATATATCCCGGCTTGGATTTGGTGGAATCGATTCAGAGAATTGATGGGAAGGCACAAAAAACTGATGGAAATGATGGTGGAAAAGGGCATTAATTTTATTGATTCAGCCAGAGGCTATACGGTCAGTGAGAGCTTTATCGGCGAAGCCCTTGAAGGCATCCGGGATAAATTTGTTCTGGCTACAAAAAGTATGTCCCGGACGAAGGAAGGGATGGCAAAGGATATCGAGATCAGCTTAAATAATTTCCGTACGAACTATATCGATTTATATCAGATACATAATCCGAATATGGAACAGCTGGAGCAGGTGATCGGACCTGACGGCGCTCTGGAAGCCCTTCTGGAAGCCAGAGAGGCCGGTAAAATCGGTCATATCGGTCTGACAGCCCATTCACTTGAGGTGTTTGAAAAGGCTTTGGAAATGGATTGGGTAGAAACGATTATGTTTCCTTATAATATTGTCGAAAAGCAGGGGAAGCGCTGATTCACCGGTGCCGGGAAAAGAATATCGGATTTATTGATATGAAACCACTGGCAGGCGGCGCCATTGAAAACGGCCGTCTGGCGCTGCGCTTTATCTGTGCCAATCCGGATGTTACCGTGGTTATTCCGGGGATGTACGACGTTTCTGAAATTGAAAAAATATGGAAGCGGTTGAGGACACCGAACCTTTAACGGAAAAAGAACTGGAAGAAATGGAACAGGTCCGCAAACAGCTCGGCACCAATTTCTGCCGCCGCTGTAATTATTGTCAGCCGTGTACGGTGGGAATCAATATTTCCGGATGCTTCCTTTTCCAGGGATATCTGGACCGCTACGGTCTGGAGGACTGGGCGAAGGACAGATATGCGACAGTTCCGGTGAAGGCCAGCGCCTGTATCGAATGCGGGGAATGTGAGACCCGGTGTCCGTATCATCTGCCAATTCGTGAAATGCTGAAAAAATGTGCCGCTGCCTTTGGCGAATAAGGTGTATAAAAGAGGAGAATACTTCGATGTTAACCTATTCTTTTGTCGATCTGGGATCAGATAGTTTGTATGAACATTTATATAAATATAAAAAACGATATTGTTCACGGAAAATTAAAGGCCGGAGACCGGCTGCCCTCAAAGCGGAGCTTTGCAAAAAATCTGAATATAAGCACAGTGACTGTGGAAAGCGCTTATGCCCAGCTCATGGCAGAAGGATATATTTACTCGATTCCAAAAAGGGCTATTTTATTTCGGAAGTCCGGTCTTTAAATAACGTCAAAGCAAAAGAAAAAAGAGAAATCGAATCAATGGCCCGGGAGGATATTCATTATTTTGCGGATTTTATCAGTAACCGGACCGGTCAGGATAATTTCCCCTTTTCCATCTGGGCAAAATTGATTCGGGAAGTGGTATCCGGAGAGAGCGCGACACTGCTTCAGCCGCCGCCGGTGGGCGGAATTCGGAACTTCGGAAGGCAATCGGGGATCATCTCTATGCCTTCCGGGGAATCAGTGTGTCGCCGGAACAGATTATTATCGGTGCGGGAACCGAGTATCTGTACGGGCTTTTAATCCAGCTTTTTGGGAAGGATGCGGTATATGCCATTGAGGACCCGGGCTATTTGAAGATTTCTAAAATTTATGAGAGCCATGGGATTCAGGTGAATCATATACCGATGGATGAAAGCGGTATCCGGACAGAGATTCTTGAGGACTCGGGTTCGGATATTCTGCATCTGTCTCCGTCGCACCATTATCCTACGGGAATCGTTACATCCATTAGCCGGAGATATGAATTGCTTGGCTGGGCTTCGAAAAGTGAGCGGCGCTATATTATCGAAGATGATTATGACAGCGAATTCCGGCTTTTGGAAGACCGATCCCGGCGTTACAGAGCATCGATGTTATGGATAAAGTGATTTACATGAATACCTTCAGTAAAAAGCCTGTCTTCTACAATCCGTATCAGTTATATGGTGCTGCCGGAAAAACTTCTCGGGGAATTTTATGCGAAGCTCGGGTTTTATTCCTGCACGGTCTCGAACTTTGAACAGTACACTCTGGCCCGGTTTATTTCCGGGGATATTTCGAAAAGCATATTAACCGGATGCGTAATTATTACAGAAACCAGCGGGATATGCTTTTGGAAAGTATACGTCAAAGTTCTTTACAGGGACAGATTGAAATTAAAGAAGAAAATGCCGGACTTCAGTTTCTGATGGAGATTTCGACAGAGATGACGGATGAAGCCCTGGAGCGGGCGGCAGCAGAGGCCGGGCTGGGGATAACCTGCCTGTCAAAGTATTATTATCATCCGGAGGAAGCGAAACAGCATGTGATCGTATTGAACTATTCCGGTGTGGAGCGGGAAAAAATGGATGAAGCCATGAAACGGCTGAGTCACTGCATACAAAATCCGAATTGACAGGGGATTGTTTTCGTGTTAGTCTGAATACAGAATAAAAAGACTGGAGATGAAAAGATGAAGATGACTTCTTGCAAATAATTAAGTTTATAAAGGTACACAAAGGGTGCATCGCTGATGGAGGCGGTGTGGTTTCGTGTGCATGCAGGAAGAGAGTCTTTTGTTGATCCGGAATAGGATACCCATTCAGTGGGGAATATCGATGATTATGTAAATTCAGGGCGCAGGATATCTGGGCCTTCTTTTTTGCGCGCATGGAAGGAGGCTTGCAGATGTCGTTAATCGAAGTGAAAAATCTGAGTTTTTATTATGAGGGAAGCTATGATTATGTGTTTGAAAATGTAAGTTTTCAAATAGATACCCGGTGGAAGCTGGGACTGGTCGGCCGGAATGGCCGGGGAAAACCACGCTTTTAAAGCTGCTGATGGGTCAGATAGAATATCAGGGGGAAATTGTGAACCCGGCGGTATGTGAGTATTTTCCCTTTGAGGTGGAAGATACCGGCCGGAATACCGGAGAGGTGCTGGAGATGCTGGATCCGAGCTGTGAATTCTGGAAAATCTGCCGGGAATTGAATTTGATCGGGATGGATGCGGAAGTGCTGTTTCGCCCTTTTGAGACATTGAGTTACGGAGAACGGACCAGAGTGCTTCTCGCCGTATTGTTTGCAAAGGAAAATCAATTTCTTCTGATCGATGAACCGACCAACCATCTGGATATGGAAGCAAGGCAGGCGGTCAGTGCCTATTTGAATAAGAAAACAGGGTTTATCCTTGTTTCCCATGATCAATATTTTCTGGACGGCTGTGTGGATTATATTTTAGCGATAAACCGGAATACTATTGATGTGGAAAAGGTAACTTTTCCAGCTGGTGGATGAACCGGCAGCGGAAGGATGCCCATGAACAGGCAGAAAATGACCGGCTCCAAAAGGATATCCGGCGGCTGAAGTCGGCGGCAGGACAGGCCGGAAAATGGGCCGATGATGTTGAAGCGATAAAAATCGGAAATAAATCCATGGTACGCGAGAAGCATAAGGGCGATGGCCGGGCCTATATCGGTGAGAAATCCCGGAGAATGCAGCAGCGGCGGAAAAACCTGGAGCGCCGTCAGCAGCAGGAGATTCAGGAAAAGGAAACCTTGTTAAAGGATGTGGAAAAGGTGGATGATCTGACGGTGAAACCCCTGAGGCATCATAAAAAATACCTGGTGGAGGCTGAAAATCTTGAAATCTTCTATGGCGGGAAAAAAGTCTGCGGTCCTTTGAATATACAGCTTGAACAGGGGCAGCGGCTGGCTCTGGGAGGCAGAAACGGCAGCGGAAAGTCCAGTATTCTGAAAATGATTCTGGGCAGTGATATTTCCTATCGGGGCGATTTGCGGATGCCTGCCGATTTGAAAATATCCTATGTGCCTCAGGACACATCCGGTCTCCATGGAAGTTTGGAATCCTTTATCCGTGAGCGGAAACTGGATAAAACCCTTTTTCTGACAATCCTCCGGAAAATGGACGTTTCAGGGAGCTGTTTGAAAACCAATGGAGAGCTACAGCAGCGGGCAGAAGAAAAAGTCCTTCTGGCAGGAAGCCTCAGTGAATCGGCCCATTTGTATATATGGGATGAACCGCTGAATTATATGGATATATTTTCAAGAATGCAGATCGAGGCTTTTATTCAAAAGGTGCAGCCCACTATGCTGATCGTGGAGCATGACCGGAGGTTTATTGAAAATATTGCAAATTCTGTCATTTCTATGGAAGCCGAATATTGACGTTCTAAGTATTCTATGTTATGATTGCTAGTAATGAAAACTACGTATGGAGGAAGTAACAATGGATTATCGCATAATTGCTGACAGTTGTCTCGATTTGACGCCGGAGATGAAAGAGGAAGGGAAGATTCAGATTGTCTCTTTAATATTGCAGGTTGATGGTGTGGATTTTGTCGATGACGCTTCTTTTGATCAGAAAAAGTTTATTAAGGCTGTGGCAGAATTTGATGGTTGCCCGAAATCCAGCTGTCCCTCCCCGGAAGATTATAAAAAAGCCTTTGGTGAAGATGAGGTTCCGGCATTTTGTGTCACCTTATCTGCCGAACTGAGCGGTTCCTATAACAGTGCGGTTCTTGGTCAGCGTCTGGTTCAGGAAGAATTTCCAAACAAGAAAGTGCATGTCTTTAATTCACGTTCTGCATCCGCCGGTGAAACTCTTATTGCCATGAAGATTCAGGAGCTTGCGGAGGCCGGGATGGAATTTGAAGCGGTTGTTGAAAAGGTTGAGGAATTTATCCGTCATCAGGAAACCCTGTTTGTTCTGGAGAATCTGGATACACTTCGTAAAAACGGACGTCTCAGCGGTATGAAGGCTACGCTGGTCAGTGTATTAAATATTAAACCGGTGATGATGGGTACACCGGAAGGAACCATTGAGCAGTGCAGTTTTGGACGGGGAACGAAAAAGGCCCTTAAAAAGATGGTTGAGGAAGTTGGTAAGAGAGCGTTGGATATGGAAAACAAAATTTTTGCGATTTCCCATTGCAACTGCCCTGAACGGGCTGCCTTTGTTATGGAAGAGGTAAAAAACTTTATAAGTTCAAAAAAATCGTTATTGCGGATACCGCAGGCGTCAGTACGCTGTATGCCAATGACGGCGGTATTGTTATTTCGTTTTAAAGGATGGATTGCCCCGGATTTTGAGAGGATTCTCAGGATCCGGGTTTTTATTTTGCAGACATTTCTTTTAAATCCCCGATTTCTGTCCGGAACGTTTCGGGGATATTGTCATATATTAGTATGAACCCTGATATATTTGGTAAGAAGGAGACAATATGGCAAATCAGAGCTTTTGTATGAATGAAGTGGATTTTTCGGAAGTGACGGGGGGAACGCATTCTTCCCTTCCGTTTTGTATTAAATATAGAAGATTCTATTTTAGAACCGGAGGAAGGCGAAAAGCAGCGTTTTTGTTATGATGTGGAGGGTGTGGGTGAAGACACATCGAGATATGCAGATTTAAGTCATTTTCTGTTGGGGATTTGTGATGAAATCCGTCAGGAAGATATCGAGGAAATTACAGTGGTGATCGATGGTGAGGAACAGGACGTGGTCTGGGGAGAAAATGTTGAAATTAAGACGGAAGAAAAGCCGGATGTTCCGACAGGCGGATGGGGACTGAAAATTGATTTTCCGCTGAATAAGACAGACGGTATCATGCAGGTGTGTATAACCATGCAGCGGGTTTACGATGTGGGTCCGGTGAATATATGGGTTTTGGCGGCAATGTCACTGCTACAGGACTGAGTATCTGCGGACCTGTCTGCAATGGAGGCCAGATGCCGTGCCGCCGGGTGTTTTACCAGCGGGAGCGGGTGTGCGTGCCGGTTACCGTCCGGCCATTTGCAACGCCGGGAACGGCAAGAACGGTGTGCTGCGGGAATCCGGTGGTTTCCCAGGGAAGCCAGTGCCCGGGAAATCAGGGACCATGTACCTTTAATGTGACTCAGACATTGTGTATTGAAATTCCGATTGAATTCGGGGCCGTGGTCGAAACGGGAACAGCCAGTGTCCAGTGCGGTACGGTTTCTGAAACACCATGTGACTGTACGGATGAAACGATTTCAGAACAAAACGAGGAAAAAAATACGGCGAATGTCCGGACATTAAGGTACCGTATCCGGTAAATAAACGCATAAATCAAAGTGGCGTCACACATACTATTCATGAGATTTCAGGATGGAGTGTGACGTCATGGTCAAAAGACGTGGAATAAATGTTTACGAGAAAGCATGGGAGCAGCTTACCCGGGAAAAATCCTTTGAGGGCTATGTGCCGGATCAGGTATGTATCGCCTTAAATCAAAATGGGGAATGGACTGTCATCCGACGGTGCTTCCCGGAGAATATGTCTGCTGCGGTCAGGTGATCGGGGAACCTGTATCTGACGGAGGAAGCTGCGTCCATGCAAGTATCGCCGGATATGTTGAGGAAATTTTTCATTTTCAGAAGGCGCCGGGGGTTTTGGAAGCCTGTGTAAAAATTCGCAAAGAAACCGAAAAAACAGGGAATGGCGTCCCTTTGCCATGGAATTTGAAAAACAAAGCATTCAAAAAGCGCTGTATCGGATTGGCATAAACCGTCCCGGCTTCCAACGGCAAAAGTGCTTATTGTCAATGGATTTGCCAATGAACCTTATATCACCTCCGGTTATCGGCTGATGCTGGAAAGTCCGGGGAAGATCGTTATCGGCGCCGTTTTGGGGGCTATGGCTGCAGAGGCGGAAAGGATTTATATATGCATTAATGGGGATGCTTTTGATGCGGTGGCCCGGGTGGAACGCAGTGTGGAAAAATACGGACATAATATGGGGAATCAACGGCCAATCCGGGTTCTTCCCATGAAACACCGTTATCCGGACGGAAATGAAAAGCTTATTATCAAAGAAATTCCCGAAGGATATAAAGAAAGTGCGGCTGTAGTTACCGTGGCAGAAATGGCAGCCCTTTATGATGGGATTTATGACGGTGAACCCTGGACACGGGTGGGAATTACAGTTTCGGGGGAAGTGGAAAATCCGAAAAATCTATGGGTTCCCATAGGTACAAATATTCAGGATATTATCGATTATTGCGGAGGAAAAAAGAAGAAGCCATGACGATTCACGGGGGCCCATGGGAGGATATACCGTAGACGGTCCTCATACCTGGATAACAAAGGAGACCTGCGGCCTGCTTGTGCTCCGGAAGGAGGAAATGCCGGTTCAGGACTGTATTCATTGTGGACTCTGCCGCGATGTGTGCCCCCAGGGACTGATGCCGGACAGAATTGAGTTTTTGTATCTTTCCGGCGAAAAGTACCGGGAGACTACCGGGCATCGGACTGTATCCGGTGCGGACTCTGTTCTTATGTATGTCCTTCGGGAAGGCGGCTGACCGAATATATGGGTCAGGTGAAAAAGGGACGGAACCGGGAGGGCAGGCAGAAGAAAGAAAAGGGAAAATATATTGATCTTAAACCCAATCTTTTGGGAAAACTCCGCCCTATGGAACTGAGAAGTCAGAGCGCGCCCCATATTCACCGGCGGGGGAACCATTCACGATGTGATGAAACAGGGGATGATTGCCCTGATTCCTGTGATTTTGGGAGCTTTTTATAAAAATCCGGCATCCGGTCTGCACATATTTCTTATGCTGCTCACCGGAGTTCTGACAGCGGTTCTTTCCGAATATTTCTGGCAGGTTCTGCGGAATGAATATATATCGCTTCAGGATTATTCCGCTGCTTTTACAGGGCTTTTACTGCCGCTGCTGTTTCCGGCGGAGACGCCTCTGTGGAAAATATTTCTTGCGGCTGCGGCTGCGGTAATCTTTGGAAAGCAGATATTCGGAGGCATCGGACATTCGCCGATACATCCTGTGCTTGTGGGAAAAATTTTGTTTTCACCTTATGGAATTCCTCTGGTTGAAAATCTCTGGTTCCTGGGGCTTTTGAGCTTTCTGTGGATGGCAGTCAACCGGATGAGTCCGCCGCTTTACGGGCTGGCCTATATTTTGGTACTCGGCATATGGACGCCGGAAAATTTTTATTCAGCCTCGGTTTTTCTGACGGCTGCCTTTTTTATATGGAATTATGAGACGATGCTGCCGTCAAAGGGAGAACGGTGGACCTTTTCCCTGGCTTCGGCGGGGATGACATTGTTTTTACAGGAAATCGGCGTGGGTGTATCCGGCGTATTTTTTTCCATTGCCCTGGTGTGTCTGTGCCTTCGTTTTCTGAAAATTCCATTGGTGAAAAGAATTTGAAAAGCCTTGCCTTTTTTACAGTAAGCCCATATAATATTAATGGTATTATATGGAGGTAATTATGGAAAAGAAACCGAAAAGAGAAAGATCCCGGAGTCGGAGAAAGACCCCGGATAAAAATATAAAAACAGTGAAGGCCGGAAAGAGGACCGGACTTCCGAAAAAACAAAACGCAGGAAGGGCAGGATGGTTGGCCGGGGACTGCAGATTGCCCTGGTTGTTCTTCTTGCATTTGTTCTTTTTATGTGATACGGAATTTTGGTGAGGGAAATAAATATAATAATAAAGGAATGGAGGCCTATAACCGGGCAGATTATGAAACTGCCAATGCCTGTTTTGAAAAGGCGGTTCAATATGATGAGAAGAACGGCGAATATCATATGAATCACGGGATGGCTCAGAGTGAACTGAAGCTTTATGACGAGGCGATGGCATCCTTTAATACGGCGCTGGAATTGATGCGGCGGGATAAGGATATCCAGCAGGTATACCGGGCTATGGGAATTTCTCTGATGTATCAGGGAAAATATGATGAGGCACTGGAATCCTTTGATAAAGCATTGGATGGAAAGGAAAGCCGTTTTTCAGATACGGAGATCGATATTCTTTATTATAAGGCTGAAACAGAGGATAAGGCAGGAAAATACGTGGAAGCGGTGATGACTTATACGAAGATTGTGGAGCAGGAAAAAAGCGCCGATGCGTATATGCTTCGCGGAATGTCTTATGTGAAGGTCGGCGACAGCACCAGCGCGGAAGCAGATTTGCGTACTGCCATTAAAAAAGATAAGAAAAATTACGAAATCTACATGGCTTTGTATGAAGCGCTTATCAACCAGAATAAAACCGAGGACGGGAAAACCGTGCTGGAAGAGGCGTTAAAGCTTGGCGGAAGCAAGGGCAGCGATTTGGTGAATCAGGGAAACATTTATCTGGAGCTTGGCGATTATACATCCGCAGAAGATAAATTTAAAAGGCATTGGATAAGGGAGAGGTTTCCGCACATCTTGGTTATGCGGAGCTTTATATGACCGAAGAAAAACTGAACTATCCGGAAGCGGAAGCTCATTTTGAAGCATATCTGGCTCAGGTGGTGGATAATGCAGAGGCTTATAATAAATACGGAAGCTGTCTGATGGTTCAGGAAAAGTATGCCAAAGCAGAAGAAATATTTACCCGGGGTGTTGCTCTGAACAACCGTCTTCTGGACAGAACCATTTCAAAGAATCAGATTTCAGCCGCGGAACATGCCGGAAACTGGGCAAAAGCATTGGAATATATCGATGTATATCTGCAAAAATATTCGGATGATGCGGAGGCTGTCCGGGAAAGGGAATTTATCCAGACGCGGATAAGATAGAAGGAGTATTATGGCAGAGATATATGAAACAAAACAATTGACAGAGCGGGTGATTCTGGTCGGCGTGTCCTTTATGGAAGGCGAGGATACAGAACAGTCTCTGGATGAACTGGAAGAGCTGGCTTATACGGCGGGAGCCCAGACGGTGGGGCGCCTGATCCAGAATCGGGAAGCACCCCATCCGGGAACCTATCTGGGCAAGGGGAAGATTGAAGAGCTAAGAGAACAGATCTGGGAAGCGGATGCCACAGGCATTATCTGTGATGATGAATTATCTCCGGCCCAGCTTGCCAATCTTCAGGATTTGCTGGATACAAAGGTGATGGACCGGACATTGATCATTCTGGACATATTTGCTCAGCGGGCATCTACCCGGGAGGGGAAGATTCAGGTTGAGCTGGCTCAGCTCCGTTACAGATCCACACGGCTTACGGGTCTGGGAAGATCACTTTCACGTCTTGGCGGCGGTATTGGTACGCGAGGCCCCGGTGAAAAGAAACTGGAAGTGGACCGCCGGCTGATACGGGACCGGATTTCCCAGTTAAAACAGGAGCTGGAAGCTGTAAAACGCCACAGAGAGGTGGCCCGGCAGCAGCGAAGCCGGAATCAGGTGCCGGTGATTGCCATCGTGGGCTATACGAATGCGGGAAAATCCACGCTGTTGAATCAGTTGACCGGAGCCGGCGTGCTGGAGGAGGATAAGCTTTTTTGCAACGCTGGACCCGACAACACGGAATTTGAAGCTTCCGAGCGGGCAGGAAATTCTTCTGACGGATACGGTAGGATTTATACGAAAGCTGCCTCACCATTTAATCAATGCCTTCCGGAGTACCCTGGAAGAAGCAAAGTATGCGGATGTGATTCTTCATGTGGTGGACGTATCGAATCCTCAGGCGGATATCCATATGCATGTGGTTTATGACACACTGAATGAACTGAAGGTCGGGGATAAACCGGTGATCACGCTTTTTGATAAGGTGGATGAGCTTGAAGTGAAGGGCGCGGAGCATGAATATAAAGATTTCAGAGCGGATAAAACAATAAGCATATCTGCCAGATACCGGACGGGCTTTGAGGAACTGGAAGAAACCATTGAGTCGATTCTCAGAGAGAGTAAAATGTTTATTGAACGGGTTTTTGAATACAGCCGTGCCGGAGATATTGCGGTAATCCGTAAATATGGGCAGCTGCTGGAAGAGGAATACCGTGCAGAGGGTATTTTGTCCGGGCCTATGTGCCGAAAGACATTTATGCCCAGTTGGAATTTTAGAAAATATAAAAAGTATGCCTGAATAAACGACGGCCGTTTATTCAGGCATATTCTTTTTCAGTTAATGCAAGGAAACGTTTTTGCGGTTGAATACATCAAAGATCGCATTGTTATTCTTTTGAAGGTTTCAAAAGAACATCTTCCAGGACATCATCGCCGGTGGAATCCATACCGGAGATGAGGTTCTTCAGAACCGGGATAAAGGTAAACCACATAATCGAACTATAGAGATTGATCGATGTATTGTCGCGGTAGATCCGGTTGCACATTTCATGGCCGATATTATAAATGGTCTTTTCATATCGGTGAATATCGTCATCCAGCTCATGAATATACTGATAACCATACATACTGAGTTTTGTCGGAAGCTTCTGATCGCTGATAAAGCGGGGATCCTTAATAATCTTATAGTGCTGTTCTTCGGCAACCCGCTGGACAATCCGGTTTAAGAATTCGCTGTTATTGACATAGGCGATCAGAGAATCCTTGTTAATATCGGTTTTTAATATTTTTTCCACTTTATCAAAGCTCTGGTTATATAAAGTGATATCATAGCGGATATTTTCAAATTCTTCGTCCAGAATTTCAAGGGTCGCCGCCAGACGGTTTAATTTTCGTTTGACACTCATCGGCGGCTCATAGAAGGATTTGTATCCGAGACCGTGTTCCACTTCTGCCCAGGCATGCTGGAGCACTGTACGAAGCTGAATTTCGAAACGTATGTCCTGATATTTCTGATATTCGACAAGCTGACAGCGGCTGTCTGTAAATTTAACGATGACATGGAGGGAATTATAGCCGAATTCGATCCGGTTGTTTTTTTCCTTTTGCGCTTATCCACGATTTCACAGACTTCAAAGGTGTTTTCCAGAAGCTCCAGAATCGTATCCACATCATTTTCAAAAAAGGGTGATAATCCGGACACCGAGAATGTCGGTGATTTCATCCAGATGGGCATATTTATTTTTGTACATGGCTTTATTCGAAGGGCTTCCTCGCTTTTGATCCGGATTGCCATGTTTGAAATCTTTATATGATGAACCTCTAAAAGGGTATTGATAATATCATTGACATCCAGAGATAATTTCTGATAGATGTCAAGGTTCTGATAGTATTCAGACATAATTGTATTTAAACGTTTATTCATAATATTACTCCGTTCTTATAATTCAGGCATACAAAGACATTTTACCATATATTTATGGATTTGGGTATCAGAAAATAGGGTATAATTTGACGGCCGGAAGGGTTTTATATTATAATGGAAAGCAGGATACAGGAAAGGGATATACATGAGTTACGCAGATAAATTATTTATAGATATGTGCCGGGATATTCTGGATCACGGATATAGTACAGAGGGAGAAAAGGTCCGTCCGAAGTGGGAGGATGGCAGCTATGCTTATACAGTGAAGCGCTTTGGCGTTGTGAACAGATATGATTTGTCAAAAGAGTTTCCGGCGCTGACCCTGAGAAAAACTTTTTTTAAGAGTGCTGTGGATGAGATTCTCTGGATCTGGCAGAAAAAGTCAAATAATGTGCATGAACTGAAAAGTCATATCTGGGATGAATGGGCGGATCCGGATGGTTCCATCGGTAAAGCCTATGGTTATCAGCTCGGAGTCAGGCATCAGTATGCCGAGGGGATGATGGATCAGGTGGACCGGGTGCTTTTTTGATCTGAAGGAAAATCCTTACAGCCGCCGGATTATGACGAATATTTACGTACACGAGGATTTGCATGCGATGAACCTTTATCCATGTGCCTACAGTATGACATTCAATGTAACGGATGACCGGTTAAATGCGGTATTGAACCAGCGTTCCCAGGATATACTTGCGGCAAATAACTGGAATGTTGTTCAGTATGCGGTGCTGCTTCATATGATTGCCCAGGTCAGTGGACTGAAGGCCGGAGAGCTTGTTCATGTGATTGCCGATGCCCATATTTATGACCGGCATATTCCTATTATTAAGGAATTAATTTCAGGGAACCGCTGCCGGCGCCGACATTCTGGATCAATCCGGAGATTAAAAATTTCTATGATTTTACAACGGATGATGTACGGCTGGATAATTACCAGGCGGGACCTCAGATTAAAAATATTCCGATTGCGGTGTAGGAGGTATCAGAATGAATATTATTGTAGCAGTGGATAAAAACTGGGCGATTGGTTATCAGAATAAATTGCTGAACAGTATTCCGGAGGATATGAAATTTTTTCGTGAGACAACCACAGGAAAGGTTGTTGTGATGGGGCGTAAGACCCTTGAAAGTTTTCCAAATGGCCGGCCTCTGAAAAACCGGGTCAATGTGGTCATTACCGGTCAGCAGGATTACCAGGTGCTGGATGCGGTAGTCGTTCACAGTGTGGAAGAGGCTATGGAATATTTGAAGGATTTCAATTCCGATGATATTTATGTGATCGGCGGAGAGAGTATTTACCGTCAGATGCTGCCTTACTGTGATGTGGCACATGTGACCGTCATGGATTATGCCTATCAGGCAGATACCTGGTTTCCGAATCTGGATGCTATGGAAGAATTTGTCGTTGCGGCAGACAGCGAAGAAAAAACTTATTTTGATCTGGAATATTGTTTTAAAATGTATGTGCGGAAGTCCAGACTTGAAGAAATGAAAATGGATATGTAAAGAAAAAATAAACGTCAGGTTATGTCTGATATGAAAAAAAATGTATAGCTCTTTGGTCAGGTTAGCATTGATTTTATGATTTAATGAGACTATAATTGGGACAATGACGAATATTTTTACGAGTGGAGGAATTAGAAATGGAAAAGAAAAATCTGGATTGGAGCAATATCGGTTTTAATTATCATATAACGGATATGCGTTACGTGGCCGATTATAAGGATGGACAGTGGCAGGAAGGTCGTATGACAGCGGATGCGACGGTTGTTATTAACGAATGTGCAGGTATTCTTCAGTATTGCCAGGAGGTTTTTGAAGGACTTAAGGCATATACCACAGAGGATGGAAGCATCGTTACTTTCCGCCCGGATCTGAACGCAGAGCGTATGATCGATTCAGCAAAACGTCTGGAGATGCCTCCGATTTCGAAGGAACAGTTTATGGAAGCGGTGGATGAAGTTGTTAAAGCCAATGCAGCCTGGGTACCGCCATACGGCAGCGGTGCAACGCTGTATTTGAGACCGTATATGTTCGCATCCAGTTCGGTTATCGGGGTAAAACCGGCGGAGGAATATCAGTTCCGTCTTTTCTGTACACCGGTAGGACCATATTTTCAGGGTGGTGCAAAGCCTCTGACGTTATGTGTCAGTGACTTTGACCGTGCGGCACCGCGGGGAACCGGTCATGTGAAGGCCGGATTAAATTATGCCATGAGCCTCCATGCCAATGTTACGGCACATCAGAACGGCTTTGATGAAAATGTATTCCTCGATCCGGCGACACGTACCTATATTGAAGAGACCGGTGGAGCTAATTTCCTTTTCGTAACCAAAGAAGGTGAAGTGGTTATTCCAAAATCAGATTCGATTCTTCCGTCCATTACAAGACGTTCCCTTGTCTATGTGGCAGAGCATTATCTGGGACTGAAAGTGACACAGAGACAGGTTGCCCTGGCTGAAGTCGAAGCCGGTGTTTTTGAAGAGTGCGGCCTTTGCGGAACCGCAGCAGTCATCTCTCCGGTGGGCAAGATTGTAGATCACGGCAAAGAAATCTGTCTGCCGAGCGGTATGGAACAGATGGGACCTGTTACACAGAAGCTTTATGAGACATTGACAGGTATCCAGATGGGAACCATTGAAGCGCCGGAAGGCTGGATTCATAAAATTATGTAATTTGAGTATAATGACCGGATGACAGAGGCATGGGGAGATTATCCCTGTGCCTTTTGTTTTGCAGAAAACTTTATAAAACAAAAAGCTCTGTTAAGGATTGACATTTGAACGGGTTTGTAATATAGTGTTCCTGTAAAGAAATACTATGAGGTGATGGAATGGATTTGAATGAATCTTTAATGGGCTTCGGGTTGACAAGACAGGAGTCGAACATATACCTTACGTTATTATCCGATGGGGCGCTGACGGGTTATGAGGTGGCAAAACGCACAGGAATCTCCAGATCCAATGCGTATACGGCATTAGCCTGTCTGGCGGATAAGGGAGCAGCCCGTCTGATTGAAGGAACGCCGGTGAAGTATATGCCGGTGGAAATTAAAGAATTTTGTGATAATAAACTGAAGCATCTGGACCGGATGAAACAGTTTTTAATAGAGCGGCTTCCAAACCGTCCGGAGGATATGGAAGGCTATATGACCATCCGGGGAGATGAGCATATTGCCAACAAAATCTGCCATATGCTTGAAAATGCCCTTTACCGGGTCTATCTGTCCGGAGAAAGCAAGGTTCTGGAACCCTTCAGAGATATGTTAAAGCAGATGATTGACCGGGGAATTAAGGTGGTCGTTATAACCCATCCGCCCTTTGAACTGGAGGGAGCGGTGATTTATCTGGCGGAACGAAAACCGGGACAGGTGGGCATTATTGTAGATTCTGCCACGGTACTGACGGGAGATATCGGTAACGGCGACCAGTCGGCCTGTCTCTATTCCGGCAAGAAAAATCTGGTCGATTTATTTAAGGAATCTCTGAGTAATGAAATAAAAATTATTGAAATGACAGGAAGGAATGCGATAAAATGAAAAAGTCCCTTTTGTAACCAAAGCACAGTTAGAAGAAATTGTTAAGGAATATCCAACACCCTTTCATATTTATGACGAAAAAGGTATCCGTGAAAATGCCCGGAAGGTAAACCAGGCTTTTGCATGGAATAAGGGGTTTAAAGAATATTTTGCAGTGAAGGCAACGCCAAATCCGTTTCTTTTTAAAAATTTTAAAAGAGGAAGGCTGCGGTACCGACTGTTCTTCCATGACGGAACTGATGATGTCTGATGCCTGCGGATTTCATGGAAAGGATATTATGTTTTCTTCCAATGCAACGCCGCCGGAAGATTTTGAGATGGCCGGAAAGCTTGGAGCCATTATTAATCTGGACGACATTACCCACATTGATTTTGTAGAAAAAATTCTTGAAAGCTTCCTGAGACCATGAGCTGCCGTTTTAATACAGGCGGGAATTTTGAACTGAGCAACGGCATTATGGACAGCCCGGGAGAGGCAAAGTACGGTTTTACGCGGGAACAGCTGACAGAAGGCTTTAAGCGCATGCTGTCCAAGGGCGTTAAGCATTTTGGGCTTCACGCATTTTTAGCCAGCAACACAAAGACAAATGAATATTATCCGGCGCTGGCGCGGATTTTATTTAAAACCGCAGTGGAGCTTCATGAAGAAACCGGGGCTGCCATTGAATTTATCAATTTGTCCGGCGGCGTGGGAATTCCATATACACCGGAGGAGGAGCCGAATGATATTCTTGCAATCGGTGAAGGGGTTCGCCAGGCTTTTGAAGAAATTCTTGTTCCGGCAGGACTTGGAGACGTGGCGATCTATACAGAGATGGGACGTTTTATGATGGGACCTTACGGGCATCTCATTGCCAAAGCAGTTCATGAAAAACATATTTATAAAGAATATATCGGTTTGGATGCCTGTGCCTGCAATCTGATGCGCCCGGCAATGTACGGCTCTTATCATCATATTACGGTAGCCGGTAAGGAAGATGCACCATGTGATCACAAATACGATGTGACCGGTTCTCTTTGTGAAAATAATGACAAGTTTGCGGTGGACCGGATGCTCCCGAAAATTGATATGGGTGATCTGATCATTATTCATGATACGGGTGCCCATGGATTCTCTATGGGATATAATTACAACGGTAAACTCCGTTCGGCAGAAGTTCTTCTGAAGGCGGATGGCACGACCCAGTTGATTCGCCGGGCTGAGACGCCAAAGGATTATTTTGCAACCTTTGATTTTTGTGATGTTTTGGATAAATATTTATAATACATTTAAATAAGAAGGTCCCTTTGAAACGGGTTCATATCATTCTGTGTTTCAAAGGGACCTTTTTTGATGTATATTTACTGAGCTTTGGCAGCTTTTATCCTTTCAATCAATTCAGGGATAACCTTGTGCAGATCATCGACAATACCATAGTGGGCAATGTCGAAAATCGGTGCCCGGGGATCCGTATTTATGGCAATGATGGTATCCGATTCCTTCATTCCTGCAATATGAGGTACAGCCCCGGAAATGCCGCAGGCGAAATAGATTTTCGGTGCTACCGTTTTTCCGGTAGCGCCAACCTGATAATCCCGGGAAATCCAGCCTTCATCCACCGCAGCACGGGATGCGGCGATATTTCCGCCAAGAAGCCGGGCCAGTTCACGGAGCAATTCAAAACCTTCGGCGCTGCCAACGCCGCGGCCTCCGGCAACGAGAATGGAAGCTTCTTCAATATTGGATTCGGCAAGTCCTGAATCTTCAATAAATTCTAAAAAATTTACTCTGGATGTTTTCAGACTTTTGAGGCTCCAGAATATGTGCATTTTGATGAATATCCGGTGTCCGGTCATCCAGATGGAATGCTCCAGGAACAAAGGTTCCGATCTGAGGCTTTTTGTTCAGGGAAACAGAAGCACGGAGTTTGCCGTCAAAGGTTGGACGGATAAAAAGCAAATCCATAGTTTCGTTTTTAGACATGACATCGGTGCAGTCTGAGGCGATTCCAAGGTTCATCTCGGCGCTCAGAATCGCACTGATATCCTTTCCGAGAGGGGTGGCGCCAAAAAGGATCGCTCCGGGCATCTGGTTTTCGGCTGAGCTTTTCAATGCTCCGGCAATCTCTGCAGCGGAAAAGCGCTCATTGGCCGGGCAGAGCACAGGAATGGCCTTCGCCTGATGTTCACCTGCCAGCTGCTGTGCTTTTTGCCAGAATTTCAAGACTGGAACGCTTTGGCTGCTGTGCAGACATTTCAATAAATACCCATATATCTTTTAAATTACCCATGACCAAACCTCCTAAATTAAATGTTTTTCAAATAAAGTATCAACGAGCTTCCGGGCAGAATCTTTTGCATCGGTTCCCTGAATGCGGATGCCGACTTCCGGCCTGGCGGCAGGAAACAGAGCCTCTACGCAGGATGGGGATACAAGATCTTCCCCGGAAAGATTCAAATCTGCATTTGTGAGGAGGGAAATCACTGCTTTTTTCGCAGCCATTTCCCCTTTAATGTGATTGGACGTGGCTTTGGCATATCCTCTGTGACCGAGCAAACCAGAGGGAAGGGCGCATGCCACAGGTTATATCCGGTACCGGATTTTTGACGGATCGTCATGGACTCAGCGTCCGTTTCAATCTGGCAGGCAGAATTCAGATAAGGGATATCCAGCATCGCAGCAATCTTTCTGCCGATCTGGCCGGTAGCGCTGTCCAGAGAGGCATGACCGGTGAAGATACAATCTGCCGGACCCAGATGGCGTACCGCTGCGGCAAGGACTTTGGCAGTGACAAGAGTATCAGCGCCGGCATAGGCTTCATCCGTAATACGAACCCCGGTGTCAGCGCCCATGGCAATGGCTTCACGGAGCTGGACGTCGCAGCTTTCGTCGCCCATCGTCAGGACAGTAACAGAGCCGCCAAGACTGGCTTTCAGGGAAAGGGCAGCTTCAACTGCATGTAAATCGGCCGGATTCATCATATTTCCTGCGGAAGAACGATCCACAGTAAAGGTTTGATGATTCATTTGAATATCGGAAATGACAGGAATTTGTTTCACAAAAACAAAAATATTCATAAGTAAACCCTCCTTAAAAATAATAATTATTATTGATATTATAATATGGAATTTAAAAAAGCAATTGAATATTTAAAATAGTGGTGCTAAAATGTAGAACGGCAATGAAAACGCGTTAGAAAAAGGAGATTTTAACAATGGAGAAAATGACAAAAATTGCTATTTATTTAAAATGTCAGTGCCGATTTTTATTGAGTTGCTTTTACAGCTGCTGGTAGGGAATATTGACCAGATTATGGTCAGCCGGTATTCTCAGGCTTCGGTGGCGGCGATTGTCAACGGAAATCAGATTATGAATATTATTATTATCACGATGAATATGCTGTGTATGGCAACAACGGTTGTGCTGACCCAATGTCTTGGCGCCAGAGACAAATACCGGAGCAATCAGCTTTGCATGATATCGATGCTGGTTATCAGCGGTGTCAGTCTGGTGGCTTCGGTGATCACTCTGTTTTTCAGTTCTCCGATTTTCAGGATGATGAATATCGATCCGGAGATTCTTCACGAGACAAGTATGTATTTGATGATCGTGGGCGGATTTTCGCTGGTGCAGGGGCTTTATTTGAATTTTGCAGCCATACTGCGCAGCCACACCCGTCTCAAAGGAGGTTATGATCGTTTCGATCATTATGAATGTTCTGAATATCATTGGCAACGCTATTTTGATCAATGGGTTATTCGGATTTCCGCAGCTTGGTGTTGTCGGTGCAGCCATATCGACGGTCATCAGTAAAATCATCGGCCTTCTTCTTATATATATTGTTTATAGAAAATATACGGAGATCGAGCTGAAGCTCCGGTATCTGAAGCAGGGAAGTAAAGAAATGCTTTTCAAGCTTTTAAAAATCGGTATTCCTTCCGGGGCGGAAAATTTTTCTTACAATCTTTCCCAGATTTGTATTTTGAGTATTATTAATCCCTATGGGGCCGCAGTGACGGCGACAAAGGGTTACTGCAGTCTTCTTGCCAACTTTGCTTACGTCTATGCGATCGCTATTTCAGAGGCGGTTCAGATTGTTATCGGTTACCTTCTTGGAAGCGGTGAAATCCATGAAGTGGAAAAAAAGGTATGGTGGACTTTGAAGGTTTCGGTGGCTGTCTGTGTGGGTATGATGTTTATTATCTGGGTTTTCAGCAATCCGGTGCTGGGGATATTTACGGATAATCCGGAGATGCTGGCTTTAGGGCGTCAGATTCTTTTTATCGACATTTTTCTGGAGTTTGGACGGGCGATTAATATTCTTATGACAAAATCACTGATTTCTGTAGGGGAAATTAAAGTACCGATTTGTGTCGGCATCAGTTTCCACTGGGCGGTGGCTCTGGTCTTATCCTACATATTTGGCGGGGTATTGCATCTTGGACTTCAGGGAATCTGGGTTGCGATGATGATCGATGAATGTTCGAGAGGACTGATTTATTTTATCCGGTTTCGCGGAAAGAAATGGAAACAGAAATACGAGCCGGCAGCAATTGAAGCGAGCGTATAGAAAAAAGAAAAAAGTCCATTGAGATCCCATGTCACAGGGATGTCAATGGACTTTTTTGAATTTATTTACGGTTTGCGCGCATACGCATTTTTGTATCAAGAATTTTCTTACGCATACGGATGCTTTCCGGAGTGACTTCGACAAGCTCATCATTTTCGATGAAGTCGAGGGCTTCTTCCAGGCTGAGGATTCTCGGCGGTGTCAGTTTGAGAGCATCATCGGAACCGGAAGCACGGGTGTTGGTCAGATGTTTTGCCTTACAAACGTTCAGTTCCATGTCGTCGCCCTTTGGATTTTGTCCGACAATCATACCGGCGTAGACTTTTTCGCCAGGACCTACGAATAAGGTTCCACGGTCCTGAGCATTGAAAAGACCATAGGCCAGGGTTTCCCCGGATTCAAAGGCAATCAGGGAACCGGTCTGGCGGTAAGCAATATCGCCCTTATATGGACCATAATCATTAAAGAGAGTATTCAGAATACCGTTACCCTTTGTATCGGTCATGAATTCGCCTCTGTAACCGATTAAACCACGGGATGGAATGTTGAATTCCAGACGGGAGTATCCGCCGCTGGCTTTGGACATGCCGGTGAGCTCACCTTTACGGAGACTGAGTTTTTCAATAACAATGCCGGTGAATTCATCCGGTACATCGATGACGGCAGTTTCCATAGGCTCCAGAAGCTTTCCGTTTTCATCTTTTCTGTAAATAACTTCCGCCTTGCTGACAGCAAATTCATAACCTTCACGCCGCATATTTTCAATTAATACGGAGAGGTGAACTTCACCACGGCCGGAGACCTTAAATGAATCGGTGTTTTCTGTTTCTTCGACACGAAGGCTGACATCCGTATTCAATTCACGCATCAGACGGTCACGGAGATGGCGGGAAGTGATGTACTTGCCTTCCTTTCCGGCCAGGGGCTGTCGTTAACGATGAAATTCATGGAAATGGTCGGCTCGGAAATTTTCTGGAACTGGATTGGTTCCGGATTTTCCGTAGAGCAGAGGGTATCGCCGATATGAATATCGGAAATACCGGAAATAGCCACAATAGAGCCAACGGAAGCTTTATCCACTTCCATTTTATTTAATCCGTCAAATTCATAGAGTTTACTGATCTTTACTTTTCGGTTCTTTTCCGGTTCATGGGCATTGACAATGACGGCATCCTGATTGACCTTAATGGTACCGTTGCTTACCTTACCGACACCGATACGTCCGACATATTCATTGTAATCGATGGTGCTGATTAAAACCTGGGTTCCGGCATCCGGATCGCCTTCCGGTGCAGGAATGTGTTCGATAATTGTTTCAAAAAGCGGCTGCATATCCTGACCATCTTCGTCAATTTCCAGCATGGCGATGCCGGATTTTGCGGAAGCATAGATAAACGGACAGTCCAGCTGTTCATCGGAAGCGTCCAGATCGATGAGAAGCTCCAGCACTTCATCGATGACTTCATCCGGACGGGCCTCCGGACGGTCAATTTTATTGATGCAGACGATGACGGCCAGATCCATTTCCAGAGCCTTTTTTAAAACGAATTTGGTCTGAGGCATCGGGCCCTCGAAAGCATCGACAACCAGGACAACACCATCCACCATTTTCAGAACACGTTCAACTTCGCCGCCGAAGTCGGCATGTCCCGGAGTATCAATAATATTAATTTTTGTATTTTTGTAAAATACGGCGGTATTTTTAGATAAAATAGTAATACCACGCTCACGTTCTATATCATTGGAGTCCATAACACGGTCCTGGACAACCTGGTTACTGCGGAATACACCGCTCTGTTTCAATAATTCATCGACCAGTGTTGTCTTGCCGTGGTCGACATGGGCAATAATAGCAATATTTCGGATATCTTCGCGTTTGATTTTCATATTCTGTTCCTTCCAATTCAATTCATACATGTACTACTGACAACTTTTATATTCTACCATAATGCTTCGTTTTTTCAAGAAAATTTATCAACATTTTTGTTTGTCTTTTTGTAAAGTGTATAAATAAACTTCAGAACCTGTCATTTTTTGCATTTTGTGTCGAAGAATTCTAATTTATTTCGGTCTGGATTCATGCTAAAGTCTTTTAAGAATTCGGTTCTAAAACAGAGCACAGCCGAATAGATATATTAAACGAGATGAAAACTTGTATATACAGAAAGGGGAACAAAAAATGGCAGACAAGGTGCTGGATAATAATCAGGTAACAATCGTGGGGGTTGTAGATTCGGAGTTCGTATACAGCCATGAAGTATTTGGAGAGGGATTTTATATTGTTGAAGTCATTGTTCAGAGACTCAGTAATATGGTGGACCGGATTCCGCTGATGATTTCGGAACGGCTGATCGACGTTACCGGAAATTACATAGGGCGTACCCTTGAGGCGCATGGTCAATTCCGCTCTTACAATAAACATGAGGAAGGAAGAAACCGTCTGGTCCTTTCCGTGTTTGTCCGGGAGGTTGAAGTTTTGGATGAGGAGCCGGAGAATGTCAAACCAAACAGTATTTTTCTGGATGGTTATATATGTAAACAGCCGGTGTATCGGATGACACCTCTTGGGGAGAGATTGCCGATCTGCTTCTGGCAGTTAACCGGCCTTATGGGAAGTCCGATTATATTCCATGTATCTGCTGGGGCAGAAACGCCCGGTTCGCAGGGAAATTTGAAGTGGGAACGCATATTCATTTATGGGGAAGAATCCAGAGCCGGACGTATCAGAAGCGGGTTGATGGCGAGCAGGTAGAACGAAGGACTGCTTAGGAAATATCGGTAAGTAAAATCGAATGTATTGAATAAAATCATTGACGCGGTCTCCGAAATATGTTATTAACTAACATTGAGGTGAATGTTGTGGAAAAAGGATTGGTAAAGATATACTGCGGCGAAGGCAAGGGGAAATCCACCTCGTCTCTGGGGAGAGCCCTTGTATGTGCCGGCGAAGGCAAGGAAGTATTTATCGTACAGTTTTTAAAAGGAAGACATACGGGAGCGCTGGACTATCTGAAACGTCTTGAGCCGGAAGTTAAAGTTTTCCGCTTTGAAAAGATGAATCGTTTTTATGAGGAGCTTTCGGAAGAGGAACAGAAGGAAGAAAATCTGAATATCAGAAACGGTGTGAATTTTGTCAGGAAAGTGGTTTCTATCGGTGAATGTGATGTGCTTATTCTGGATGAATTCTTAGGTCTGGTTGATATAGGGATTATCGCTGTGGAGGATGTGATTGAGCTTATTCGCAGTAAGCCGGAAACCATGGAAGTCATTCTGACGGGAAGAAATCTGCCGGAAGCGCTGGTGAATGAAGCAGACTATATATCGAAAATTGATATTGTAAAAAAGCAGATGAAGCGATGTAAAAAGGGAAGCCGGTGGTTGACATTAAATGCCAGAAATGCTACTATTATTTAAAGAAAAAGTGCATTTATGGAGTGCTGCTTGGAATAAAAACATCAGTCTAATCGTATGTTAATGAGTCGGCAGTTGTCGGCTCATTTTTAATTTTGCAGACATTCTTTATATAGACAAGGAGGTTCATTATGGCCATTTTACAGGCGCAGGCGTAGCCATCGTAACACCGATGCATCCGGATGGTTCGGTCAACTTTGATAAATTGGGAGAATTGATAGAATTTCAGATTGCAAACCGTACGGACAGTATTATTATTACAGGAACAACCGGAGAGGCATCCACACTGACGGAAGAAGAACATGTGGAATGCATTCGTTTTGCTGTGGATAAAACGGCAAAACGGATTCCTGTCATTGCAGGAACCGGATCCAACTGTACAAAAACAGCGATTTACCTGACAAAAGAGGCGGAAAAAGCCGGTGCGGACGGAGCGCTGGTGGTTACACCGTACTATAATAAGGCAACACAGAAAGGGTTGATTCAGCATTTTTCAATGATCGCCCGGAGTGCGGATCTTCCGATGGTGCTGTACAGTGTTCAGAGCCGGACAGGTGTGAATATTCAGCCGGAAACGGTTGCCGCATTGAACAGAGCGTGTGATAATATTGTGGCGGTGAAGGAAGCCAGTGGAAATATTTCTCAGGTGGCAGACATTCTTCAGATGACACAGGGAGATATTGACGTTTATTCCGGAAATGATGATCAGATTGTACCGATTCTGTCTTTGGGCGGTAAGGGTGTTATTTCTGTATTATCGAATATCTGTCCTCAGGAAACCCACGATATGGTTGCCAAATTTATGGATGGGGATATCACAGGAAGCCGTGATCTTCAGCTGAAGGCGCTGCCGCTGGTTCATGCTTTATTTTGTGAAGTGAATCCGATTCCTGTGAAGGCAGCTTTAAATTTAATGGGGATGGACGTTGGTCCGCTGCGCCTTCCGATGACAGAGATGGAAGAAGCCAATAAACAGCGTCTGGCACAGGCGATGAGAGACTTTGGTATGACAGTTAAATAGATGTGTCCGAAAGAGCTGTGTCAGATTTTTAACAATCTGGGACAGCTTTTTGGGTGCCTGAAAAGAAAGGAAAAGATATGACAAAATTTATTATGCACGGATGTAACGGGGCCATGGGACAGGTGATCACCCGTCTGGCAAAAGAAGATCCGGAAGTGGAGATTGTAGCGGGGATTGATATTAATGATCGGATTGACAACGGCTATCCTGTGTTTACCAATATACAGGATTGTACGGTGGAAGCGGATGTCATTGTGGATTTTTCGGTGGCAAAGGCTGTGGACAGTGTGATTGATTTTGCGGTGGAAAGGAAGATGCCGCTGGTTCTCTGTACGACAGGGCTTTCCGAAGACCAGTTGGTCAGGGTTGAAGCGGCCGGAAAAAAGTGGCAGTGCTGCGCTCAGCCAATATGTCTCTTGGTGTCAATACGGTATTTAAGCTGGCGGCGATTGGCGCCCAGGTGCTGGCTCAGGCCGGATATGATATTGAGATTGTCGAGAAGCATCACAATCTGAAGCTGGATGCGCCTTCAGGAACAGCGCTGGCCATTGCAGATGCCATGAATGCGGTATTAAATAAGGAATATGTTTATAAACTGGACCGGAGTCAGGAACGGAGAAGACGGGAAAAAGAAGGAAATTGGTATCCAGGCGGTACGGGGCGGCAATATTGTCGGAGAGCATGAAGTCTTTTTCTGTGGTCCGGATGAAGTGATTGAAATTAAGCATACAGCCTATTCAAAAGGGATTTTCGCAAAGGGTGCTATTGCAGCGGCGGCCTATTTGAAGGAAAAGCACCGGGAATGTATACCATGAGTGATGTTATCGATTAAAATAAGCGGGGGTAAATTATGGGGAACACTATAACAAAAAACGAATATGATGCATTACAGAGAAAACATCTGGAGGTTCTGTCCGAAATGTACCCGTCGATTGCTGCGGCATCGACGGAGATTATCAACCTTCAGGCGATTTTAAATCTGCCAAAGGGGACGGAGCATGTTCTCAGTGATATTCACGGTGAGGCAGATCAGTTTTTCATGTGTTGAAAAACGGTTCCGGTGCTGTCCGGGCAAAAATCGATGATGAATTTGGAAACAGCCTGTGCATAAGGGATAAAAACAGCTGGCGACGCTGATCTATTATCCGGCGGAAAAACTCGACCTGATTGAAAAGGAAGAGACGGAACTGGATGACTGGTATAAAATCACCCTTCACCGGCTGATTCAGGTATGTAAACGGGCGGCTTCCAAGTATACCCGTTCGAAGGTGCGTAAAGCCCTGCCAAAGGATTTCGCTTATGTTATTGAGGAATTAATTAATGAAAAAGAAGAGTTTATCAATAAAGAAGCGTATTATAATGGAATTATCGATACGATCATCCGCATTGGGCGGGCCAGAGCCTTCATCATTCAGTTATGTGAATTGATTCAGCGTCTGGTTATTGATCATTTACATATTGTCGGGGATATTTACGACAGAGGTTCCGGCGCTGTAGAAATTATGGACCACCTGATGAATTACCATTCTGTGGATATTCAGTGGGGAAATCATGACCTTTTGTGGATGGGAGCTGCTTCCGGCCAGGAATCCTGTATTGCCAATGTGATTCGAATCTGTGCCCGTTACGGAAATCTTGAAACCCTGGAAGATGATTATGGAATCAATCTGATGCCGCTGGCGAATTTTGCGTTGGAAACCTATGCGGATGATCCATGTGACCTTTTTTAATGTCCAGTATCACGGGGATTCGGATGCGCTGAGCCGTATTGAAGAACAGACAGAGATGAAGATGCATAAGGCCATTTCTGTGATTCAGTTTAAACTGGAAGGCCAGTTGATTAAGCGCCGGAAGGATTTTAAGATGGAGAGCCGTCTCCTTCTGGACAAGATTGATCCGGAAGCGGGAACAGTGGAAGTGGACGGATGCACCTATCAGCTGCTGGATACGAAATTTCCGACAATTATATGGAGCGATCCGTACCAGTTATCGAAGGAAGAAGAAAAAGTCATGAACCGTCTGGTTCAGAACTTTAAAAACTGTGAAAAGTTACAGCGCCATATCCAGTTCCTGTTTAAATCCGGAAGTCTTTACCGCTGCTATAATAAAAATATTTACTATCATGGCTGTGTGCCTTTGAATGAAGACGGAAGCTTCAGGGAAGTCTATTTACGGGATAAAGGGGTATAAAGGCCAGGCCCTTTACGATTTTATCGAACAGTATGTGCGCAAAGGCTATTATCTTCCGGAGAGTGAAACGGAAGAAAAACCTATGGCCAGGATTTGACATGGTTTGCCTGGTCAATGAAAATTCACCGGTTTTTGGTAAGGAAAAGATGGCAACTTTTGAACGGTATTTCCTTGGGGAACCGGAAGTTCAGGAAGAGCGGAAGGACCCATATTACCGTCTGATCGAAGATGAAAAGGTCTGTGAGGAAATATGCAACAGTATTCTTCGGGAGTTTAAGCTGAATCCGGAGACAGGGCATATTATTAACGGGCACATGCCGGTAAAACTGAAGAAAGGCGAGAGCCCGATTAAGGGAAATGGAAAACTGTTTATTATCGACGGCGGATTTTCAAAGGCTTACCAGAAGACGACGGAATTGCCGGATATACGCTGGTTTATAACTCTTATTGGCTGAAGCTTGTAACCCACATGCCTTTTGAGAGCCTTGAACGGGCCATTATTGAAGAGACAGATATCTGTGAGGATATCTGTGTGGTTGAAAAATTACTGGAGCGTCAGTATGTCGCCGATACCGATAACGGACAGATCCTCAAACGGAAAATCGGGGATTTGGAACTGCTTCTGAAAGCTTACCGGAATGGTGAACTGAGAGAAAATCCAGGAAAATAATCGTTGAAGTAAAATAACATGGAGGAATTTGGAATGAAGGACGGATTTATCAGGGTGGCGGCAGCCACACCGGAAATACAGGTGGCTGACTGCGGGTTTAACCGGGAGAATATTGAAAAAATGATGCGGGAGGCCTGTAAGCAGCATGTACGGATGATGGTTTTCGGAATTGTGCATGACCGGTTATACCTGTGGTGATTTGTTCCTTCAGGAGCTGCTTCTCGGAGAATGTATCCGGGAATTGGAAATTCTTGCAGAGGCATCCCGGGGGATGGACATGCTGACCGTTGTCGGTATGCCTCTGGAAGTGAAAGGAAAAACTCTACAATACGGCGGTGGTTCTGAAGGACGGACAGATTCTGGGCGTTATTCCAAAAACCTTTATTCCGAATTATGGAGAGTTCTATGAAGCCCGGCATTTTGAACGGGGCTCAGAAAAACCTGTACGCATCAGGCTGGCGGGTCAGGAAACCTGGTTTGGTACGCATCTGCTTTTGAATGTGAAAATGTACCGGGATTTGTTGTCGGCGGTGAAATCTGCGAGGATTTGTGGGCACCGAATCCGCCGAGTATATCCCATGCGCTGGCGGGTGCCACAGTGCTTTTAATGTTTCTGCCAGCGATGAAGTGACGGGGAAGGATGTTTACCGAAAAGCCTTAATCCGGGGACAGTCTGCCCGGTTGATCAGCGGCTATGTGTATGCCGGAGCCGGGGGGGGGAATCAACGACAGACCTTGTATTTCCGGGCCATAATCTGATCTGTGAAAACGGGACCTGTCTGGCGGAATCCGGACGTTTTGAAACCGGATGGATTTGTGCGGATCTGGATTTGGGACGACTGAACAGTGAACGGCGTCGGATGACCACCTTTATTCAGAATGAAGAAGCGGACTATGTCCGGGTGACCTTCCGTACGGAGATAGAGACACTGGAGCTGATGCGTTCCGTGGAGAAAAACCCTTTGTTCCGGAAAAGGATTCCGACCGGAAAAACGGTGTGAAGAGATTTTATCGATTCAGGCCATGGGACTTAAAAACGTCTGGCCCATGCCCATTGCCGGTACGGGGTTGTCGGTATTTCCGGAGGCCTGGATTCTACCCTGGCCCTTTTGGTGACGGTCCGGGCTTTTGATGCCCTTGGGTTTGACCGGAAACAGATTAAAGCGGTGACAATGCCGTGTTTCGGAACGACAGACAGAACCTATAATAACGCCTGTCAGCTTGTCCGGGAATTGGGGGCAGAGCTTTTGGAGGTGAATATCCGTGATGCCGTATCCCTGCATTTTAAGGATATCGGACAGAATCCGGAGAACCACGATGTGACCTACGAAAACAGCCAGGCCAGAGAACGGACGCAGGTACTGATGGATCTGGCCAACCAGTGTAATGGGATGGTTATTGGAACGGGAGATATGTCAGAGCTGGCGCTTGGCTGGGCAACCTATAATGGGGATCACATGTCAATGTATGGTGTCAATGCTTCTGTGCCAAAGACCTTGGTGCGTCATCTGGTGCAGTATTATGCCGATATCTGTACGGAAGGGGTGTTGAAGGCGGTTTTACTGGACATTCTGGATACGCCGGTCAGTCGGAGCTTATTCCGCCAAAGGCAGGAGAGATCTTCCAGAAAACAGAGGATCTGGTGGGACCTTACGAACTGCATGATTTCTTCTTATATTATATGCTTCGTTTTGGATATTCTCCGGCGAAGATTTATCGTCTGGCCAATAGGGCTTTTCATGATGCATACAGCGCTGAAGAAATTTTGAAATGGCTGAAGAATTTTTATCACCGGTTCTTTACCCAGCAGTTTAAGCGTTCCTGTGTTCCTGACGGGCCAAAAGTTGGATCCGTTGCCTTATCGCCGAGGAGACTGGCGGATGCCAAGTGATGCTTCGGTGCGGATATGGAAGGCAGAGCTTGAAAAAAATTGTGATCTGAGATAAAAACTGAAAATAAAAGGGAGGCTGCCCATCGGATGTGAGATACACCGGTGAACAGCCTCCTGCTTGTTTTTATAAAGAGTTATTTTGAGGCTTTATCCAGCGCGGTTTGAATGGCGCTCAGTAAAATGGATGCGGTGTATTGGCTGGAATCTTCATAGGTGACCTGATCGACAGGAACGCCGGAAGTCAGCTGGGTGCTGATCGTTTCAGACAGGATTCCAGAAGGGGATACATGGCGGTGACACTGTCCTCCAGCGGTGTCGCTTCGATGCTGTTAATATGGTTTTTGTCAACGGTGACTTCAAGGTTTACCGGGTGATCCCCAGAATAATGGATGTCGTATAAACGCCTGGCGTATATGTAGCTGCGGATGCCGTTTCAGCGGATTCAGGATCCTTTTTCAGGAAAAACATATAGATAAACAGAAAAATCATTAGCAGGGCTAACACGACAAAGACAAGAGTATAAAGGATTTCTTTCATTTGAAGAATGATAATACGTGTTTTGAACCCATAATCGGCCTCCTTTGGGATACTTTAATATATCCTATGAGAAAGGGAGTGGAAATATGACAGGTAGAAGCGGGATAAAAAATATGTTATGATAGACAACAAAAGAAAGGGGACGGCTTATGTCATTACAGATGGTGATCGGCGGTGCGGGGACACGCCGTTCAGAAATAATGCATCAGAAACTCATTGAGGAATCTCTGGCAAATCCGGAAAAGAATTATTATCTGGTTGTACCGGAACAGTATACCATGCAGACCCAGATGAAGATGACGGAATTGCATCCGGGACGGGGTGTGATGAATGTGGACATCGTCAGTTTTCCGCGCCTGGCTTACCGCGTGTTTGATACGATCGGCGGCATCCGGAAAACCATTTTGGAAGATACGGGTAAAAGTATGGTCATCCGCCGGCTTTTGTCTGAGGAAAAGAGAATTTTGAAGCCTTTGCTGTCAGTGCGGGGAAAAAAAGGGCTTTACAGAACAGGCAAAGTCTATGATTTCTGAACTATTTCAGTACAGTGTTTCATCAGAACAGCTTTCCGAAAGCCGTCAGCAGGTGGGCGAGGACACGATTCTGGGGAAGAAGTTAAAAGATATACAGCGATTATATGATGCCTTTAAAAAAATATATGGCAGATACATATATGACGGCAGAGGAATTGCTGGATGTCCTTGCAGATAAAGTGGCGGATGCGGATATCCTTAAGGGCAGTGTGATGTACATCGATAATTTTACAGGATTTACACCGTCCCAGTATGGGCTTCTGAGAAAGTTGCTGAAGCTGTGTGAAAAGGTTGTGATTGGACTGACCATTGATGTAAAAGGATTCGGTGGATGAACCCGGACAGGAATATCAGCTGTTTTATCTCACAAAAGAAACCTTATGGAAGCTGAAAAAGCTGTGTATGGAGGAACGGGTGACGCTTGAAGCGGATATATTGCTGGAAGCCTCTGACTGGACGGCGCATAGGGATCTTAAATTTATGGAGAAGCATTTATTCCGGTTCCACAGGTTCAGACCCTGGTCGGAAGACCGGAACATATCCGGCTTTACGGTGTCAGTCATCCGGCAGATGAAATTCGTTTTGCGGCGGGGAAATCCGGCGTAGGATGATGGAAGAAAAGCTGTCCTACAAAGATGTGGCACTGGTCACCGGAGATATGGAGAGATACCGGGAGGCTGCACGGCGGTACTTTGAGGCTCAGGCCATTCCGTTATTTATTGACGATAAGGCGGATATATCTGAAAACAGCTTTGTTGAAATGCTCCGCAGTGCTATGGATGTAATTTTAAAAGATTTTTCTTATGAAAGTGTTTTCCGTTACCTGCGTTCCGGTTACAGCGATATTGATGCAGAGGCCGTGGATGTGCTGGATAATTATATCCTCGCAACGGGCATCCGTGGAAAAAAACGCTGGACCAAAACCTTTGTAAAGCGTTACCGGGATTTTAAAGAAGAGGATTTTCTGCGGGTGAATGAAAGCCGGGAAAAGGTTGTCAAAGAGCTGGAGCCTCTTTTTATCATGACGGCCTCAGCCAGTGTCCGGGAATATACCCAGGCCTTACGGCAGTTTATTCAGGAAATCGGGGAGAAGAAAAAATCGGATATTTTGCCGAAGCTTTTGAAGAGGACGGAGAATTTGTCCGAAGCAGGGAATACGCCCAGATATTTGAGTCTGTGGAGGAACTGCTGGAAAAGTATGTTCAGATTCTTGGAGATGAAAAGATAAGCCTGAAGGAATATATAGAGATTCTGGAGGCCGGATTCGGAGAGATTCAGGTCGGTGTTATACCGCCGACCCTGGATCAGGTTGTTTTGGGTGATTTAAAACGGACCCGTCTGGGGATGTCAAAGTCCTTTTTATTTTAGGGTGCAACGATGGCATTATTCCACGCCGATTTCCGCCGGCGGCATGCTCAGTGACAGGGAGAAGGAGATACTTTCCGGAAGTTCTCTGGAACTGGCGCCAACGGGCCGGCAAAATAGCTTCAGAGAACGTTTTTATATTTATACGGCGATGACCCGGCCGGTGCAGCAGCTGATTCTGACATTTGCGCGGATGGACGGCAGCGGCAAGGCGATTCGTCCGTCAACGGTTCTCAGTGATCTTCAGTATCTTTTTCCGGAGCTGGTGCCTGAAACGCCGGATTTTCGGGAAAAAGACCGGATTTTAGCGGATGTTCAGGAAAGCGGAAGGTATTTGCTGGAGGGGCTGAAGGATCCAAAGCTTCGTACCCCTTTATGGGAAAGCTTATTTTTATGGGCATATCATCATGAGGAACATCGGAAGGCGTTGGAAAGATGGATCGCCCAAATCTATGACGGCCGGGAACAGCGGCCTTTGTCCTCCGGAATTATCCGGTCGCTTTACGGAGAAAAAACCTGGGCCAGTATTACGACTCTGGAGAAATATGCGGCCTGTGCTTATGCCCATTTTCTGAGCGCAGGGCTTCGTCTGGAGGAACGAAAAACCTATGAGCTTCTGCCGCCGGATCTGGGGAATATTCTCCATCAGTCAATGGAGCGTTTTTCCAGGGCAGTGGCGGCGAGTGACTATGAATGGGCAACTATGCCGGATGATTTCCGTGACAAAACGATGGAAACCTGTGTCCGGGAAACAGGAATGGAATACCAGTCGGCGGTTTTCCTTGAAAATGCCCGGTATGGTTATTATCTGGAACAGTTGGTGCGGATGGCGAAGCGGACGGCGTGGACGATTCAGAAGCAGATTTGCAAAGGCCGGTTTGTACCTGCCGGATTTGAAACCCATTTTACGGCAGGGATTCGGTAAAAATTGTGGGTACGGTGGACCGGTACGATGTGTATGATGGCCCGGAAGCCCGGGCTGTACGTATTATCGACTATAAATCCGGCCGTAAAACCTTTGATCTGACAGAAATTTTTATGGACTGTCCCTTCAGCTGGTTGTTTATCTGGAAGCAATTGGGAAGCTTGAAGAAGGAAAACACCCGGATAAACCGCTGGTTAAAGCGGGGATGTTCTATTATCATATGAATGATCCGCTGCTGGAAGATTTTTTTGAAAATGAAAAGGAGCGGGATGACCAGCTGGCTTCTCTGCTTAAAATGGAAGGTCTGGTCAATGATGACCCGGAAGTGGTGTCCTGGATGGACAGTCATTTGGATGAATTACCTCAGATGATTCCGGTGAGTCTGAAGAAAGATGGAAGTTTTACGAAAAATTCCAGTGTTGCCAGTTCAGACCAGTTTGAACAGCTTGGTTATGTGGTGAAGCATCGGGTGGAAATGCTGGCAGAGGGTGGATGTCGGGAAACATTCCGGTGAATCCTTATCTGATGATGAAAGGGAGTAAAAAAGAAACTGCCTGTGATTATTGCAATTACCGGAGCATATGCCAGTTTGATGAGCGGATTCCGGGCTGTCAGTATCATCGGCTGGTGCCTTTGTCCGGAGATGAGGTATGGCAGCGTATTTATGAGGAGGTGAAAGAAGCGTGGGAAAACAGTGGACAGAAGAACAAAAACAGGTAATTGATCTGGAAAAACGGAGTCTTCTTGTATCGGCGGCGGCCGGATCCGGAAAAACAGCGGTTCTGGTTGAGCGGATTATTCGAAAGATTACCGATGAAAAAATCCAATAGACATTGACCGGCTTCTTGTGGTGACCTTTACAAAGGCTGCGGCGGCAGAGATGCGGGAACGTGTCATGGCAGCGGTGGAGCAGCGGCTTTTGGATATGCCGGAGAATACCCATCTTCAGAAACAGAAAATGCTTCTTCCATCGGCAATGATTACAACGATTGACAGCTTTTGTATGCATGTTCTCCGGGAGCATTTTAACCGGATTGGACTTGATCCGGGATTCCGGGTGGGGGATCCCCAGGAAATGATACTTTTAAAGCAGGATACGGCCAAACGGATGCTGGATGATTATTATGAGAAAAAGATGCCGGAATTTATCCGGTTTATCGATACCTATTCCAGTGGAAAACTGGACCGGGGCATTGTGGAGTGGATTTTAAAACTGTATGAGTTTTCCCAGAGTTATCCATGGCCGGAGCAGTGGCTTGAGAAAGCCCTGGCTTTAAATCCGGGGCAGCCAGACAGTGGCAATGAGAACCCGGTACTGGAGCTTATTATGGAAGAAAGTCGGAGAATCCTCAATGAGATGTCCGGACTTTTGAAAACTGCTCTGGAAATGGCCCTTCAGGGAAATGGACCCGCTCTCTATGAACCGATGCTTCGAAATGATCTGGAACAGACAGAGGCGATGACCGGAAGCCGGGACTTTAAAACGCTGGAAGAAAAGATTGGAAAAATGGAATGGAAGCGGCTGTCAGGGAAAAAGCAGCCCGAGGCAGATCCGTCGGTTACAGAAGCGGTTAAGATGCTTCGTCAGGAAGCGAAGGATGTGTTTGGATGGCTGAAAAATAATTATTTTGATGTACCGCTGGAAGTGATGCTGGAAAGGAACGGCAGATATTGCCGGGACTGCAGATGCTCGTTGAACTGACGGCGGAGTTTTCAAAACGCTTTCAGGCAGAAAAGCGTTCCAGAAACCTGATCGATTTTAATGATCAGGAACATTTTGCTCTGGATATTCTTCTGGATGAAAACCGTGAACCGACGGGGGCGGCCCGGGGGTACAGTGACCAGTTTGAAGAAATCATGTGCGATGAATATCAGGACAGCAACCAGGTTCAGGAAACACTTTTCAAAGTATTTCCAGAGAAAGGGACGGGAAGCCCAATATATTTATGGTAGGGGATGTCAAACAGAGTATTTACCGTTTCCGTATGGCAGAACCGGAAATTTTTCTCGGAAAATATAAAACCTATGGGAAAGAAGAGGGAACCCATCAGCGCATCGACCTTCATAAGAATTTCCGGAGCCGGGCCTGTGTGCTTGACAGCATCAATCGGATTTTTGAATCCATAATGACGCCGGAAATCTGCGGAATGGATTATGACAGGGATGCGGCCCTCTATCCGGGACTGAAATATCCGGAAAATGACGGGAGAATTTCAACGGATTCGGAATGGCTGATGATGGAGCATGGAAATAATCCGCTGGTTACGAAACGGGAAGCGGAAGCCTGGGCTGTCGGACAGCGGATCCGGGAGCTGACGGATGAAGAAACGGGGATTCAGATTATGGATCCGGACAGTGGCCAGTACCGCAGGGCGGAATATGGAGACATTGTTATACTGCTTCGGACGGTAAAGGGATGGACGGAGGATTATGTCCGGGTGTTAAAGGATATGGGGATTCCTGCCATGGCTGAGACATCTGCCGGATTTTTTGACACACTGGAAATTCAGGGGATTTTAAATATGCTGCGGATATTGGATAACCCTCTTCAGGATATACCCATGGCAGCGGTACTGCATTCCGCCATGGGCCATTTCAGTGATGAAGAGCTGGCAAAAATCCGCGTGGAAGACCGGTCCCTTCGATTATATGTGAATATGAAACAATATGCGGAAAGTGGCAGCGATGAAGGGCTGCGGAAAAAACTGATCGTCTTTCTGGAGAATTATGAGGCGCTGCGAAAGCGGAAAATTCACATGAGCATTGAAGAATTAATTCATGAGATTTATGAGCAGACGGGATATGTGCAGCAAATGCTGGCTATGCCCGGCGGCGAGGTCCGTCGGGCCAATCTGGAACGGTTGGTGGAATATGCGAAGGATTTTATGAATACCAGTTACCGGGGGCTGTTTCATTTTATACGCTATGTGGATCAGTTGAAAGAGGCGAAAGAGGACCTCGGGGAAGCGGTGCTTCCCGGAGACGGGCAGAAGGCGGTCCGCATCATGAGCATCCACAAAAGTAAGGGACTGGAATATCCGGTGTGTTTTGTGGCCGGCCTCGGGAAAAATATGAATTTTATGGAAACACGAAGCCGCATTGTTGTCCATGCCGGATATGGTGTGGCTGCCGATGGTGTGGATTTGGAAAACCGGGTTAAAATACGGGGACTGACCAAAAAAGTTTTTGCACGGAAGCTTCTTCAGGAACAGATGGGAGAAGAGGTGAGAGTTCTCTATGTTGCCATGACACGGGCCAGAGAAAAGCTGATTCTGGTTGGCGCCGTGGAGGATATGGCCCAGGCATCGGAAAAATGGGCGTTATCAGGAAAATCGGAGCGGCCGCTGACCTACAGCCGGATGATTCGGGCAAAAAGCTATCTGGACTGGCTTGGACCGCTGCTCTGGTCGGACGGTCAGCAGGGAAAAAGTTTTGGCTTTGAGTTCCGGTGCCTGAATACGGTCCATATGGCTGCGGATGAAATTCACCAGGAGGTATCCGTCAGTGAGGAAAAAAGTTTTCTTGAGGATCTGATTGAAACGAAGGACCTTCAATCGGAACTTTATATGGAAATTGATAAAAAATGAATTGGCGTTATCCAAAAGAAGCGATGACCCGGCTTCAGGGAAAAATGACGGTCAGTGAACTGAAGAAAATGGCCGGGGAAGCAATGCCGGGACAGGTGCTTTATCCGGAAAAAAGGGAAATACCGGAACCATCTCTGGAAAATCCGGTATATATCGCCCGGCAGAGAGGTATTGCGGTTCATAAAATTTTGGAATTACTTCCGTTTGATGCCATTCATACCGAAGATGATGTCCGGGATTTCATTCACCGGTGCCGGATCCGGGAACAAATTCCTGAATTTTGGGAGGAACTGATACCATCAGGAAAAGTATTTGCCTTCTGTCGGTCCGGTCTGGGACAGCGGATGGCCCGGGCGCTTCAGGCGGGCAGACTTTTCAGGGAACGGCCTTTTGTTATGGGAATTCCGGTAAAAGAAGTCTATCCGGAGCTGGAAGAAGGAGAGCATATTCTGGTACAGGGGTTATCGACGTCTTTTTTGAAGAAGATGACGGGGTCGTGCTGGTCGATTATAAAACAGACCATGTACCCCGGGGAAAGGCTGGGGAGACAATGCTTATACAGCGTTATAAGACCCAGATGGATTATTATCAGAGAGCTATAGAACAGATTTCGGGAAAAAAAGTTAAAGACAGAATTCTCTATTCTGTTATAATGGATAGAGAAATCCATTGTTAAAGAGTGAATATACCTGCGCTTTCATGGCTATAATCCAGATAGCGGAAAGGCAGGTGTGTTGAATGGAACAGGAAAATAAACCCCATTGGCAGGAAGTTATGGAACAATTAAACAAACCGGAGCAATGGACCAAAAAGTCTCCGGAGCAGCAGGCCAATGAGCGGCTGAAATTGAAGTAACGGAAGAACTCGGACTGCTTTCAAAGGTTGAAAGCCTTGGATGGAAGGGTTTAACTGCCCGGGAAACAGGCCGTATTGGCGGCCGGATGAACCAAAAGAAAAAAGAGAAAAGAAACGGGGAATAATCAGTGGAAGCTTATTCAGAATTTGCGCGGGTATATGATTTGTTCATGGATAATATACCCTATGAAGAATGGTGCGGCTATCTGGAGACACTGCTGAAAAAATATGGTGTCGAAGAAGGGCTTGTTCTTGATATGGGATGCGGCACAGGAAACATTACAGAAGGATTGCGGCGCCGGGGTTATGATATGATCGGCATTGATAATTCAGAGGAAATGCTCGCAGTGGCGATTGAAAAAGGAATGGAAAGGGAACCGGATGCAGAGGAACTGCCTCAGGCCTTATATCTGTGTCAGGATATGCGGTCTTTTGAGCTGTATGGAACGGTAAAGGCGGCAGTCAGCATCTGTGACAGTATGAATTATATTCTTGAACCGGAAGAACTTTTGGAGGTTTTCGTCTGGTAAATAATTATCTGGACCCGGAGGGTGTTTTTATATTTGACTTGAATACTCTTTATAAATATGAGAATATACTCGGGGAGCAGACCATCGGGGAAACACGGGAAGACCACTGTTTTATATGGGACAATTATTATGACAGGGAATCCCGGATCAATGAATACGTTCTGAATCTGTTTATTCAGGGCGGGGATGGGCGCTATGACCGGTTTGAGGAGGTTCATTATCAGAAAGGCTATGGGCTGGAAGAAATCCGGGAACTGATTGAAGCCGCAGGGATGCGCTGGGAAGGGGCTTATGATGCCTTTACTATGGAAGCGCCAAAGGCGGATTCAGAGCGTATCTATATTGTTGCCAGAGAGCATGGAAAAAAGTAAAAGGATAAAAGTGAGGAAAAGGATATGTCATGTAAAAAACAGAACAGAAAACAGGCGTTGATTATATAATTCGTGCCACCGGTGCCAATCATCAGGTGCGTATTTTTTGCAGCATCTACCCGGGAGCTTGTGGAATATGCCCGGCAGATTCACAACACGAGTCCGGTGGCGACAGCCGCTCTGGGACGGCTCCTGACGGCGGGAGCAATGATGGGATGGATGCAGAAAGGGGATAATGATATTCTGACGCTTCAGATTAAATGCAGCGGACCGATCAAGGGTCTGACGGTCACTGCAGATGCCCGGGCTCATGTGAAAGGTTATGCGGATAACCCGGTCGTGATGCTGCCGCCGAATAAAGACGGCAAACTGGATGTTGGGAAGGCTCTGGATATGGGCGTTATGAGCGTTATTAAAGATATCGGTATGAAGGAACCCTATGTGGGACAGACCCATCTGGTTTCGGAGAAATCGCAGAAGATCGACCTATTATTTTGCCACATCCGAACAGGTCAATTCCAGTGTGGCCCTTGGTGTACTCATGGAAAAGGATAATACGGTAAAATGTTCCGGCGGTTTTATTCTTCAGCTGATGCCCTTTGCAGAGGAAGCGGTTATTGAAAAGCTGGAAAAGAATATCGGAAAGCTGCCGTCGGTAACGACCATGCTGGAAGAAGGCTGCCGTCCGGAAGACATTATTCATCGTGTTCTTGATGGCATGGATGTGGAAATTATGGACAGGATTCCAACGATGTTTGACTGTAACTGTTCCAAAGAACGGGTGGAAAAGGCCATTGTGAGTATCGGAAAAGAGGAAATTCAGTCCATGATCGAAGAAGGCGAACCGATTGAAGTCAACTGTCATTTTTGTAACAGCCACTACATATTTACAGTGGAAGATTTAAAGAGATTCTTCAGCGGAGCCGTTAAATCTAAAAAAGTGTGAACTTTCGAAAATAACAGGAACAAGTCTTGTATTTTGTCCCAATAGTGTTACAATGAAAATACATTTTAGCACTCGACAAAAGAGAGTGCTAACACACTTAAAGGAGGAAACAGGATGAGTGAAGATAGAGGTCCGGAAATTAAAAATCAGGCCCGCCGCCTCAGAACGGCAGGGATCCTCAGGGACACAGGAATGGCGGCCCGGCTTCGGGACAGAATGGTCCGTCGATAAATAAATTATTGATGATCTTTCTTATGGGCATGGCGATTACCATGCTGCTGAACAGCTGTATTGCCACCTTCTTTTCTTATAAAGAAGTGGAAAAGATCAGCTACAGTGATTTTTTACAGAGAGCAAAGGACGGATGGTTGAGAGCATTGTCATTGATGAAACGGACAGTGTGATTTATATCTATCCGAGTGACCAGGATGCGAATAAAAACAAGGTAGAAGCCTATTATACCGGTCTTGTAACATCGGATATGGATTTGGCATCCCGGATGGAGGAATATGGTGTAAATCTGGATGCGGAAATACCGAGAAAGGATTCGCCGATTGTAAATATTATTTTAAACTGGGTGATTCTCCCACTTCTTGTATTCTGGCTGCTTTCCATGCTTATGCGTAAGGCGTCAAAGGGCATGGGAGGTATGGGGCCTATGGGCGGCCTCGGAGGTATGGGAAAAAGCCGTGCCAAGGAATATGTTCCGGAGGGCTCCAAGGTAACGTTTAAAGATGTTGCCGGACAGGATGAAGCGAAGGAGTCTCTGATGGAGATTGTGGATTATTTAAATCATCCGGATAAGTACCGGGATATTGGTGCAAAACTTCCAAAGGGTGCTCTTTTGGTGGGGCCTCCGGGAACCGGTAAAACCCTGCTCGCAAAGGCGGTGGCCGGGGAAGCCGGAGTTCCTTTCTTCTCACTGGCGGGATCGGATTTTGTGGAGATGTTTGTCGGCATGGGCGCCTCACGTGTCCGGGATCTGTTTAAACAGGCGGAGGCAAAGGCGCCGTGTATTATTTTTATTGATGAGATTGATGCCATCGGTAAAAGCCGGGATAACCAGCTCGGAAGTAATGATGAACGGGAACAGACACTGAATCAGCTCCTGACAGAGATGGATGGATTTGATGAGAGTAAGGCGGTGGTTGTTCTGGCAGCAACAAACCGTCCGGAAGTCCTTGATAAGGCGCTGCGACGTCCGGGACGGTTTGACCGTACCATCAGCGTGACTCAGCCGGATAAACAGGGACGGATCGATATTCTGAAGGTTCACAGCCGTAAAGTAAAGATGGATGAAAGTGTGAATCTGGATGCCATCGCATTGGCGACCTCCGGAGCTTCCGGAGCGGATTTGGCGAATATTGTCAATGAGGCTGCCCTCAGAGCTGTCCGGATGAACCGGAGAGTTATCAATCAGGAAGATTTGTTTGAATCCGTGGAAGTGATTATTGCCGGACAGCAGCGTAAAAATCATATTATGAGCCGGGATGAACGGGAGATTGTCGCTTACCATGAAGTTGGCCATGCCCTTGTGGCCGCAAAGCAGAAGGATACCCAGCCGATCCAGAAGATTACGATTATTCCGAGAACTTCCGGTGCGCTGGGATATACGATGCAGATGCCGGAAGAAGAGCGTTTTCTTATGAAGAAATCAGAGATGCTGGAAGAACTGGTCACCCTTCTGGGCGGTCGTGCCGCCGAGGAAGTTCAGTTTGGGAATATTACAACCGGGGCATCCAATGATATTGAAAAGGCAACAGATCTGGCACGGAGAATGGTGACGATGTACGGTATGTCCGACGAATTTGGCATGATGGGCCTGGAACTTCCGGGCAGTCAGTACATGGATGGACGTCCGGTAAAAACCTGTGCCGATGAAACGATGGTGAAAGCCGATGAGATTGTCCGGCAGATTTTGGAGAAGGCTTATCGCCAGGCGGTAACGATTCTTCGGGAGAATCATATTATCCTTCAGAAATCTGCAGGTTTCCTGTTGGATAAGGAAACCATCACCGGACAGGAATTTATGGACTTTATTCATGGAGCAGAAGATGAATCTGACGTCCTTTTGAATGAATGATATTTTCATCCCGAAGCTTTTTCATTTCCCGAATCATGGCGCTCCGGTCGATAAAGAGATAATCGGCCATGGAGTCCAGGGTAAAGGGCAGTGCAAAATAGTCGGAATCGTTTTGAAAGGCAAGCTGCCGAAAATAGGTCAGAAGCTTGCTTCGGATGGAACGCTGGCTCAGGACTTCAATCCGGGTGTGGAGCTGCCGGGTTTTTAAAGACAGTATCTGAAGCATATTACTGACAAGCTGGCTGTGACAGTCACAGGCATTGCTGCAGCGTTTGATGAGCTGGTCATAGGTGAAGAACAGCACACGGCATTCGGCACTGGCGATGATCTCCATTTCCTCTTTGTAAGATACAGGAAGAAGAATGTTGCCGAAGATATCCTGATCCGAAAGATGTTCAATGATATTCCGGTAACCGTCATAGTCGTATTTGATCAGATTTGCTTCACCGCTGAGGATGACGCCGATGGTTCTGGAATCGGAAGTATAGGATATAAGTTTTTTATGAGCTGGGAAGGATTTGATCTGTCCGTTGAAGCAGGTGACCATTCTTTCCAGCTCTTCTGTTTTTATAGAATCGAATATATGAATCTGTGGCATGGTATTCCCTCCTTATGATTATTTAAGTATATCTTTAAAAAGTTGCAATTGCAACTGCAATTACCGTAGAAGAGGGTATAATGAGACATAACAAGGAAACAATCGTCTAAAATAAAAGATTATTATTTTACAGGAGGAAAAAAATATGAAATTTTATGTATGTGAACATTGTGGAAATATTATTCACTATGCGAAGAGTTCAGGTGTCCCTGTGATGTGCTGCGGAGAAAAGATGAAGGAACTTGTTCCGGGAACATCCGATGGCGCCGTTGAAAAACATGTGCCGGTGATTAAAGCGGATGGCCAGAAAGTTACAGTTGAGGTAGGCAGCGTTGAACATCCGATGGTGGAAGCTCATTATATTGAGTGGATCATTCTTGAAACAGAAAAAGGTTATCAGAGAGTGGATTTAAAACCGGAAGAAGCGCCGAAAGCAGAATTTATTCTGACAGATTCTGATAAAGTTGTTGCAGCTTATGCTTACTGTAATCTTCACGGACTTTGGAAAGCCTGAGAATATATCCAGAGGTATAAGGTTCAGAATTTCCGAGATACTGTCTGTAAGGAGGAAAAATTTATGAAATCTTATGAATGTGAACCATGTGGTTATATTTATGACCCTTCGATTGGAGACCCGGATAACGGAATTGCACCGGGAACCCCTTTTGAAGACCTGCCGGAAGACTGGGTTTGCCCGATTTGCGGTGTGGGAAAAGAAGAATTTAAAATAGTTGATGAATGAAAAAAGAAAAGGGAGTATTGCCGATGACAGATTTTGTCGGGGAGCAATGCTCCCTTGCTTTTTTTTGATGATTATGTTATTATTTGAATATAAATTATTGTTTTACGATAATTTTTTCATATTTGTTTCATCAGTGAAGGGAGGTTGCTATGAAAAAATGGATGATCGTTACTCTTTTGGCCACAGTCTTTATCGTTCTGAAGCTTTTATCACCAATATATTTCCAGACCAGAGAAGTACAGCCGGATTTCCTTGAACCGCCCGCTGAAATTTTAAAATCCCATACTGGCGATGATGGTATGGTTGCTGTGGATATGATCATCAGGAGAAGCTTTTTCTTTATCAAACCCTGGATATTGAGATCACTTCGCCGGATGTTCTTTTAGATCTGTATTTCTTTCCGATGTGTCCGGCGGATATGAAACTTTGCAGCATACGTATGTTTCATCTGCGTGATTCTGAATTTCTATTATGTACCCCCAAAGCTCTTTCAGGAAAATGACAGACAGTACGTCTATGAATTCGGAGAATCCTTTCAGAATGGCGATATTTTGCGGCTGCAGGTGTTATTTCCTTTGGAAGAAAAGGCAGAGAAAATGATGGGCATGGCGTGTTACGGGCCATCCATAGCGGTTACAGAAGACGGTCGGCAGGAATTTTCCTTTTCTATGGGCTTCACAGATCTTCAGACAGAGCTTTTCTCTCTTTTGCAGAATAAAACCCTTTTTGAAGACCATGCCACACTCATTTTAAATGAATTCTAACGCTGAGGAGGATGCCATATGAAACAAAAAGATTTTCATAAACAAGTAAATATTGGATTTTCACTTTTGGAATTGCTGATGGTTTTGTCCTGTGCTGGTTTTTATGTGGTACTTTTCTTCTTATTCGAAATGCCGGTTCAGAAGAAGTGGTGGCAGCAGGACTTGTTCCTGTGTCCCTGGTCAGTATTCTTTACTTATCCGGACAGGCAGTTCTTTTGCTTTTAGTTTTCATGCAAATTCATAAACTGAAGAAAAATCTTCAGAAAGGGGAACTTTTTAACTCGGAAAATCCGCTGATTTTCCACCGCTGTAGTCTCTATTGCTATGGAGTGATTCTGCTTCATCTGTTCTGCGGAATTGCAGGATTCCTTCTTCACCAGTCTCTGCTCCGGCAGATACAGAATACAGATCCTTTTTTTTTCTTCGGGGGTTTCTTATTTTGTGGGTAAATATTATGTTACCTTTGATTTTGACATTTCGCTTATATTTTGGATTGCCTTTGGTCTCTTGCTTGACTGCTTTTCTTTTATTTATAAAAAGCCATCGAAGCTTATCAGGAGAATGAGCTGACCTTCTGATGGCTATCCGGATTCATTTAAAAGAAGTATTGAAGGAACGTGGAATGACAGGAAAAGAGCTGGCCGCCAGACTGGACATTACAGAGGCCAATCTTTTCCATTTTTGTCAGCGGAAAATCAAAGGCAGTCCGTTTTTCCACCCTTGAAAAGCTCTGTGAAATCTTAGAATGTGATGTATCGGATATTATCCGGTATCACAGGGAAAAATAAAAATCAGGTTTATCAGCAAAAGGAGCTGCTGCAAAATCACGCTTTGCAGCAGCTTCTTTAATAATGAAACATATATTTATATTATTTGGAATCGAATTTTTCTTCACAATAGATGCAGCGGTAGGTCCGTGTGGACGGATCCGTCAGTTTAAATCTCTGAGGAAGTTCCTGTTCCACGGTAGAAATGCATCGGGGATTTTGCACTGGATAATATTCGTGATGGTTTCCGGGAGACTCGGTTTTTGTTTTTCGACAATCTGTCCGCCCCGAATGATATTCACGGTAATCTGATCATCGACAAAGCCCAGAATATCCAGGTTCAAATTCATATCGCCCTGAACTTTGATAATATCTTTTTTCCCATCTTATTGCTGGTTGCATTTTTTATGATGGCTACCTGGCAGTCCAGTTTGTCCAGCCGGAGATATTTATAGATATCCATGCTCTTTCCTGCACGGATATGGTCAATCACATAGCCGTTCTGAATTCCGCTGATATTTAACATAATTCCACCCCCAGAAGTTTCATGATTAATGCCATCCGAACATAAACGCCGAATTGGGCCTGTTTAAAATAAGCCGCTCTTGGATCCTGGTCAACTTCCACGGAAATTTCGTTGACACGAGGCAGTGGATGAAGTACGAGCATATCCTCTTTGGCCAGAGCCATTTTGCTCATATCCAGGATGTATTTATCTTTCAGACGGATGTAGTCTTCTTCATTGAAGAAACGTTCTCTCTGGACGCGGGTCATATAGAGAATCCAGTTCCGGCATAACGGACTCCAAATCTTCAGTTTCTTTGAAATCGATATTATTTTTTTGAAGGACTTCTTTGCGGATATAGGAAGGTACTTTTAATTCTTCCGGAGAAATCAGAACAAATTTAATATCTGTGTAACGCACCAGAGCGCTGATCAGGGAATGGACCGTACGTCCGAACTTTAAGTCGCCGCACAGACCGATGGTCAGATGATCTAACAACCGGCCCTTTAAGGCGTGGATGGTCAGTAAATCGGTTAATGTCTGGGTAGGATGCTGATGGCCGCCATCACCGGCATTGACAACCGGAACCGAAGCGTTAAGGGCTGCGACAAGGGCGGCCCCTTCCTTTGGATGACGCATGGCACAGATGTCTGCAAAACAGGAAACAACGCGAATAGTATCAGCAACGCTTTCACCTTTGGAAGCGGAACTGTCATTGCCGCTGGCAAAACCCAGAATATTGCCGCCGAGATTCAGCATAGCGGCTTCAAAACTCAGACGAGTCCGGGTACTTGGTTCATAAAAGAGGGTGGCAAGCTTTTTGCCGTGGCAGACTTCGCTGTAACGGCTGCGGTCCTTGCAATATCTTCGGCCAGCAGAAGCAGCTCCTCCGTTTCTTCAACAGAAAAATCCAGTGGATTAATTAAATGTTTCATAGACACCTCCATTATTTTTGTAAGGGTACATTCTGTTACTATCATAATACAAATCCGGTGGTTATACCATAGAATTTTTAGGAAAAGTGTAAAAAAATTTTAACAGAGTGTCGATAATTTATATTTGACACTGCAAGTTGACTATGCTATTCTAAAAGCACTGAATATCCGATAGGGTACAGTACAGATATTGGAGGATTTTAAAATGAAAGGTACAATTAAGTGGTTTAACAGCCAGAAGGGCTACGGCTTCATCAGCGACGAAACAGGTAACGATGTATTTTTTACATTATACCGGCCTCAACATGAATGGCTTCAAAACAATTGACGAAGGTCAGGAAGTTGAATTTGATGTTGTTGAAGGTGCAAAAGGCCCACAGGCAACAAATGTAACCAAATTATAATCAGTGCGTACCAATGTGCCTTTTCTAATATTATATACATTTAAGTTTTTAAATCGTTAGTATCAGAATTTGCAATATTGTCATAACGTGATTATCAGAAAAAGGCTGTCCCTGCGATGGTCTTTTTTTGTTTCACCGGAGAAAAAACATATGGAATTAAAAAAATTAAGAGAAGGGATAACAACAGGTACCTGTGCAGCTGCCGCAGCAAAGGCGTCCGTGGAATGGCAGCTGTCGGGAATCTGTCCCGAGACCGTATCCATTGATACGCCGGGGGAAAGCGAATCCTATTGGATATTGTTTCCGAAAAATTTCCCTGGTGCAGTGTGATCAAGGATGCCGGAGATGATCCGGATATTACCGATGGCTGTAAAGTGATGGTTTCGGTCTGTCTGCATGAAGATTCTGGTGATATAACCTTTATCGCCGGAGAGGGATTGGCACAGTGACACTGCCCGGGCTTAAAATCCCTGTCGGAGAACCGGCCATTAATCCGGTGCCACGGCAGATGATTGAAAAAGGTGATCCGGGAAGCCGCCGGAGCTGTCCGGGCCGAAGTACGGATTTCTATCCCCGGAGGCGGCGAGCTGGCGAAGAAAACCTTTAATCAAGGCTTGGCATTGAGGGCGGCTTGTCCGTTCTCGGCACATCGGGAATTTTAAAACCTATGAGCGAACCGGCGATGATTGAATCCCTGAAGGTACAGATGTCGGTGGCCGCCGCTGCCCGTCCGGCCTATTTAACCTTTGTTCTCGGAGAAACCGGAGAGCGGATGGTCCGTCAGTGGCTGGAGAGAGGCGGAAAGGACGTTTCAAAAAGCCGGTATGTGCTTGTCAGCAATTATATGGGTCTGATGCTGGACGAGGCGGTAAATCTGGGCGTTAAAAAATTTTAATTGGGGTTTTGCGGGGAAGCTGGTAAAGCTGGCAGCGGATATTATGAATACCCATAGTCATATAGCGGATGGACGGATGGAAACTCTGTGTACTTTTGCAGCCCTTGCAGGGGCAGAACGGCGTGTCGTTCAACGCATTTATGAATGCCGGACAGTTTCGGCGGCTATCGATATTCTGGAAGAAGAACAGCTTTCCGGCATCTGGGATCAAATCAGCGAAAAAGCAGTGGAAAAATGCCGGATGCGTACAGGCGGCAGCATAGATATTGGGGTGGTTCTTATGGATGAAAAAGGCAGCTTGCTCGGGAAAAGCCAGAATACGGAGGCGGTGACAGCATGAAAAAGATTACAATTATCGGCGGAGGTCCGGGAAATGAGGATTACATTCTTCCGGCAGCCCGTCAAAAATAGAGGTCTGTGACCGGATTGCCGGGGATCGGCGGCTTTTAGAGAGCTTTGGTCTGAATCCGGAAGAAAGAAGATCCACCCGATGGACCGTATGATGGAAACGATGGACTGGATCGGGGACAGGATCCGGGAAAAACATATCGGGATTCTCGTTTCCGGAGATCCGTTGATGTACAGTCTCTACCGTATGGTGAGAAGATTGTTTCGGAGGCTGAGATTGATATTGTTCCGGGCATCGGATCTGTACAGGCATTTGCGGCCCGGCTGGGTGAATCTATGGAGAATTCCCGGATTATCAGCGGCCATGGAAGGGATCTCTCTGAAAAAGCGCTGACAGAGACGGTACATAGCTGTTCCAAGGTGTTTATTTTATGTGATAAGGAACGGACGCCGGCCTGGATTGCCGGCGTATTGGCGGACGCCGGCCTGCCTCATATTTATATGGCCGCCGGAAGTTCTCTGACTTATCCGGATGAAAAAATTCTCTCGGGGAAACCGGAAGTTTTCCTGAAGGAGGACTTTCCATCCCTTAGTCTGGTTATGGTGAAAAATGATGAAGCCGCAGGGCCTTCGGGATTTGCATTGCTCGGGGACAGCCGGTTTTCAAGAAATAAGACCCCGATGACCCGGGAAGAAGTGCGTTGGATTATTATGGGAAAACTCGGGTTATCCGAGAATTCCATTCTCTGGGATATTGGCGCCGGTACCGGTTCGGTTTCAATCGAGGCAGCTCAGCGCTGCAGGAGGGAAAGGTTATCGCCGTTGAGAAGAAACCTCAGGCTTTGGAAATCCTTCGTGAAAATATTAGCCGTTTAGCGCCGGAGAACATAGAGATTGCAGAGGAAAAGCGCTGGAGGTCATCGATGGACTGATCCGGCCAACCCATGTGTTTATCGGCGGCGCCGGGGATGAACTGAAAGAAATTTTAGAAAAGGTCTGCGGCTTTGCCTCCGGCATCCGGGTATTGATTTCCTGTGTAACCCTGGAGACTCTGACGCTGGCCTATGAATTATGTCGTGGAAATAAAGGATTGAGAATGCCGGAACTGGTTACAATACGAATTGAACACAGTCGGCCGTTGGGAAATTATCATATGATGGAAGGCGGTCATCCGGTGACTTTGATGATGACAGAAACCCTGGAAAATGAGGAGAAAGACGGTTACAGCGAGGTGAAGATAAATGATAAATAAACTCTGCAGAGAAATTTGCAACGGGGAAAATATCCGGGAGAATTTAATACAGCTGAATCAGACAGTAAAAGATGAAGCTTTCCTGGATTGCTTTTTGGATTAATATTATGAAAATGAAGCGTTTTTTATCGGGCTGTTGGACCATGAAGATGCCAAAGTCCGTAAAAATATGATAAAACTTCTTGGAAGGGTTGCAGATCCGGTACTTATGGAGCCTTTATTCCGGCATTACCGGGAAGAAGAAACCCAGTTTTTTAAAAGCGGAGTATCTATTGGCTTTGGCGGCATTTGATTATAAGGATTATCTGCCCGAGCTAAAAGCACGGTGGGAAGAGTTATCCGGTCAGGAGCTGACAAAACATACCCAGGAGGAAATGAAGCATCTTAAAAAATTAATCTGGAAAATAGAGCCGCCGAAAAGGCATACCTTCAGTGGCTATGATATGGAAAATAAGTTATTGCTTGTTGTTTCACGGGGACATGAAGCGGCTGTACTGGAGCAGATGGAAGCGATTCCGGAAACCTCCGGCAAAATCATTCCGGGGGCTGTCTGGTGACAACGAAACGGCTGGAAGAGGTTTGTGACGTCCGGACCTTCCAGGCAGTGCTTTTTGATTTTTATCCGGTGACGATCCAAAACAAAGATGGAGCAGTTATCGGAGAAAAGATTCTGGATGCCGGGATGATCGAATATCTCCAGAAGCGTCACGGAGAGACCACGCCGTTTTTGTTTCGTGTAGAAGTGAAAGGGATGAAGGACATTGGCGAAAAGAATCGTCTGGCCAGAGATTTGTCCGAATATCTGGAAAAATACGGCAAGGGAAGACTTGTTAATGAACCGTCTTTTTATGAGGTTGAGATTCGGATTATCGTTGGAAATAAAGGAAGCCGGGTATTTTTAAAACTCACATGTCTGCCGGATGAAAGGTTCAGTTACCGGAAATACGTGACTTCGTCTTCGATGAATCCGACCAAAGCAGCCTTGATGCTTCATTATGCAGGGCCATATCTGAAGCCGGATGCCAATGTACTGGATCCTTTCTGCGGAACGGGAACGCTGCTGATCGAACGGTCCAGAGTTATGTCCAGCCGAAGTATGTATGGGCTGGATATTTCGGGGCAGGCGCTTCAGGCCGCCTGGGAGAACAGTCACCGGGCAGATATCCCGGTGCAGCTGATCCAGAGAAATTTGAATGATTTTAAGCATGAATATCTCTTCGATGAGATCATCACCGATATGCCGCGAAGAAGCGGAAATAAGTCGGTGAAGGAGATTGAATATACGTATCATCTTCTGTTTGAGAAAAGCGGTGAGCTTTTAGCGCCGGGAGGTATTGCGGTGGTTTACAGCGAAGAGGAAAAATGGATGGAAAAAGAATTAAAAACAGTTCCGTGGATAAAGCTTTTGAAAAAATATCCGATGGGAAAGGACAATTCTTCCTGGATATATATTATGCAGAAAGTGGAAAAATAAGATACAGGAGAAATACAGATGACAGGGAAGTTGTATGGTGTGGGTGTTGGCCCGGGGAATCGAAATTATTAACATTGCAGGCAAAAGAAATCATTGAATCGTCGGATGTGATTGCTGTTCCGGTAAAGGCGCCGGGGGAAGAAAGCCGGGCGCTGAATATTGTGGCGCCGGTGGCTGATTTGACCGGGAAAGAAATTATGCCGGTGGTTTTGCTATGGAGCATTCGATTGAAAAACGGGAAATGTGCCGGGAAAAGGCGGCGAAGCAGATCGGGCAGAAGCTGGATGGCGGAAAAAATGTGGCTATGATTGTTCTCGGGGATATTTCTGTTTACAGCACCTATCATCAGGTCTACAAGTATCTGAAAGACAGTGGGTACAGGACAGAAACGGTTCCGGGAATCACTTCATTTTCGGCGGAGCCGCTATGGCGGAAATCAGCCTGACGGAAGGAAATCAGAATATGCTGGTCATGTCTTCACTGAAGGGAATGAAAGAGCTGACAGATGGGATAGAGACCTGTGATAATATTGTTCTTATGAAAGCCGGAAGTTCTATGGATCGTATTGTTCCGATGCTGGAGGCAGAGGGGCTTTTGGAAAAACGCTGGTGCTCAGTAATGTGGGTATGGAAAATGAATATGTCGGCCCGGCCCAAACCGGCAGAGACTATGGTTACTTTACAACACTGATCATTAAGAAGGGCGGGGTATCATGATTCATTTTATTGGAGCCGGTCCGGGGAGATCCGGAATTACTTACGATAAAAGGGAAACGGCTGATTGACAGTGCCGATGTGATTATTTATGCCGGTTCTCTGGTGAACAAAGAAGTTCTGGCGGAACGGAAACCGGAAGCAGAGGTTTATAACAGCGCTTACATGACTCTGGAAGAAGTTATCGAAGTGATGAAAGCGGCTGAAAAAAAGGGCAGAATGTGGCCCGGGTCCACACCGGAGATCCGTCGGTTTATGGAGCGATCCGGGAGCAGATGGACCGTCTGGAGGCTTTAAATATTGATTATGAGGTAGTTCCCGGAGTCAGCTCTTTTCTTGCGGCAGCAGCCAGTATGAAGAAGGAATATACCCTCCCGGGGGTAAGCCAAACCGTGATTTTAACACGCATGGAGGGGCGTACACCGGTGCCGGAAAAAGAAAAAATTCTTAGCCTTGCAAAACACGGGGCCACCATGATAATATTTTTAAGTGTAAGTAAAATCGATGTTATGGTCAGGTTAATTCAGGGCTCTTACAGACCGGATACGCCAGTTGCCGTTGTCTATAAGGCGAGTTGGCCGGAAGAGAAAATTATTTATGGAACACTTCAGACAATTGCTGAAAAAGTCAAGGCGGAAGGAATTACCAAAACAGCATTGGTTGTTGTCGGAGATTTTCTTGGAGATACCTATGAGCTGTCCAAATTGTATGACCGGAATTTTGAGACCGAATATCGGAAAAAAGCTGAAAATTGATGATGATTTGCATCAATAGGCTGTAAAGACATTAGAGGAGGAGATTATATGTCTATCACAGATATTGAGATGCTGTTTAAGTTCGTTGGCGGACTTGGCATGTTTTTATATGGTATGCATGTCATGGCGGACGGACTTCAGAAATCTGCCGGCGGCAAAATGAAGCAGCTGCTGGGTGTTTTAACGAATCACCGTATTTTAGGTGTTTTGGTTGGAACATTGGTAACAGCTATTATTCAGAGCAGTTCGGCAACAACGGTTATGGTTGTAGGCTTTGTTAATGCCGGAATTATCAGCCTTACTCAGGCTGTCGGTGTGATTATGGGTGCAAATATCGGTACCACGGTCACCAGTTGGCTTGTATCGATGAGCGAATGGGGCGATATCATGAAACCGGAATTTTTTGCACCGGTCCTCATTGGAATCGGAGCCTTTATCGTCCTGTTTTCTCAAAAAGAAAAACGCCGGGAACTTGAGAGATTCTTGTCGGCTTTGGTGTGCTTTTTATCGGATTAAGCTTTATGTCCGAGCAATTACGCCATATAGAGAAGCGCCGATTTTCTCCACCGCTTTCCAGGTACTTGGATCCAATCCGATTCTTGGTATTCTTACAGGTGCTGTGGTTACAGCCATCATTCAGAGTTCATCAGCTTCCGTCGGAATTTTACAGACTCTGGCTTTAAATGGTATCGTTACATGGAATTCAGCCATTTTCATTACCCTTGGACAGAATATCGGAACCTGTGTGACAGCGCTTATATCCAGTGCCGGAGCAAACCGTACAGCGAAACGCGCAGCGGTTATCCATCTGTTATTTAATGTCATCGGTTCGATTATCTTTGGAATTTTGATGTTTGTTATTTTCCAAATGAATCCGGTCTTTGCCGGAGGACAGGTATCCAGCGTTGGAATTTCCATATTCCATACGGTATTTAATATCAGTAATACGCTGATACTGTTCCCGTTTGCAAAACAGTTAGTGGATTTGTCAGGAAAAATTGTCCGGGAAAAATCCGGAAAAATGGTTATGGCAGAAGTATCCTCTGCTTCGGAGGATGTTCTCGAACGCCCGCATTTAGATCACCGTATTTTAAGCTCACCATCCTTTGCTATTCAAAGTGTGACGGAGCAGGTGATTCGTATGGGTGAGTTATCCAGAGAGCATGTGAGCATTGCTATGGACAGCGTTTTCAATGTCAGTGAAGCACAGGTCCTCCAATCTGCACAGATGGAAGAGACAATGGATGCTTTTGAAAAGGATTTGACAGAATATCTGGTGCATTTAAGTCATGAATCACTGACAGAAGCACAGATTCAGACGGTCAGTCATCTGTTGTTTACAGTCAGTGATCTGGAACGTATTGGTGATCACTGTGATAATATTGCAGAACTGGCTCAGGGCCTGATTAAAGATCAGATTCAGTTATCCAGTGAAGCGGTTGAAGATCTTCGGGAGGTTCAGGAAACTGTATTAAAAGCTGTGGATTTGGCGGTCGAATGCCGGAGAAAAGAATCGGTCATGGATGTCAAACGCGTTTATATGCTGGAGGATGAAGTGGACAGTATGGAAGAAGAGTTCCGTCAGAACCATATGGGCCGTTTGTCCAAAGGACTTTGCTCCGCAGATACAGGAATTGCCTTTCTTGATATCCTGAGCAATCTGGAACGTATATCCGATCACGCAGTAAATATTGCAGAATATGTTGAAGCAGAAAAATCAATAGTATAAAGATAGAAGAGGTCCTGTACTTAGCTTGTGCGGGACCTTTTTTCGGGGATTTTCTGTCCAAAAAATTGTTATAATTTTCGAAAATATCTTCATTTTAAGAAAAATAATGATATTCTATATATCAGCAAAAACAGTGGCGATAGAGAAAGGGAAGCTATATGAAAGATTTTCGCAGTAAAGCAGGATATATTTGTGATATGGACGGCGTTATTTATCATGGAGACCGGTTATTGCCGGGGGTTAAAGAATTTGTAGACTGGCTATATAAGGAAAATAAAAATTTTCTTTTTTTCTTACAAACGCCAGTGGAAAAACGCCAAAGGAGCTGCAGCAGAAATTGGGGCGTATGGGCCTGGATGTGGATGCCAGCCATTTTTATACAAGTGCGTTGGCTACGGCCAAATTTATCAGTGCCCAGAAGCCTGGGGGATCTGCATATGTTATTGGCGATCCGGGATTATTTCTTGCCTTGAGTGAAGCCGGGATTACCAATAATTCTGTAAATCCGGATTATGTGATTGTCGGAGAGACGAATAATTATAATTATGAAAGTATTTGTCAGGCGGTCCATCATGTTTTGAATGGAGCAAAACTTATCGGAACCAATACGGATCTGACAGGACCTACAGAACAGGGGATTGTTCCGGCATGCCGGGCCCTGGTTTCACCGATTGAGCTGGCAACAGGAAAACAGGCCTATTTTGTGGGGAAACCCAATCCTTTGATGATGCGCAATGGTTTAAAAATACTTGGTGTTCATTCGCAGGATGCGGCAATTATTGGAGACCGTATGGATACGGATATTATTGCCGGTGTGGAAACCGGGTTGGATACATGTCTTGTTCTTTCTGGAGTGACATCCAGAGTGTCGCGAGAGCGGTCAGCAATTGAAAGAAACAACTTGAAAAATGTAAAAAAAAGAAAAAGTTGTTGACAAGCCCTTGGGTCTGTGATATGATATAAAAGTTGTACGACATAAGGAAAGCAACAACGAAGGACATTGACAATTAAACAATAAAACAAGAAAGTTCTTAAAGAGAAATTTCAAAAACGAACAACGGTCAGTGATGACCGTACTTTAAACAGTAAAAAACGGAAGATAACAGCTAGTTGTCATTCTGTTAGGATATAAACATGAGAGTTTGATTCTGGCTCAGGATGAACGCTGGCGGCGTGCTTAACACATGCAAGTCGAACGAAGCACCTGGAATTGATTTCTTCGGATTGATTTTCCAAGTGACTGAGTGGCGGACGGGTGAGTAACGCGTGGGTAACCTGCCTCACACAGGGGGATAACAGTTAGAAATGGCTGCTAATACCGCATAAGCGCACAGTACCGCATGGTACAGTGTGAAAAACTCCGGTGGTGTGAGATGGACCCGCGTCTGATTAGCTAGTTGGTAGGGTAACGGCCTACCAAGGCGACGATCAGTAGCCGACCTGAGAGGGTGATCGGCCACATTGGGACTGAGACACGGCCCAAACTCCTACGGGAGGCAGCAGTGGGGAATATTGCACAATGGGGAAACCCTGATGCAGCGACGCCGCGTGAAGGAAGACGTATTTCGGTATGTAAACTTCTATCAGCAGGGAAGAAAATGACGGTACCTGACTAAGAAGCCCCGGCTAACTACGTGCCAGCAGCCGCGGTAATACGTATGGGGCAAGCGTTATCCGGATTTACTGGGTGTAAAGGGAGCGTAGGCGGCCATGCAAGTCAGAAGTGAAAGCCCGGGGCTCAACCCCGGGACTGCTTTTGAAACTGTATTGCTAGATTGCCGGAGAGGTAAGTGGAATTCCTAGTGTAGCGGTGAAATGCGTAGATATTAGGAGGAACACCAGTGGCGAAGGCGGCTTACTGGACGGTGAATGACGCTGAGGCTCGAAAGCGTGGGGAGCAAACAGGATTAGATACCCTGGTAGTCCACGCTGTAAACGATGAATACTAGGTGTCGGGGCCCAAAAGGGCTTCGGTGCCGCAGCAAACGCAATAAGTATTCCACCTGGGGAGTACGTTCGCAAGAATGAAACTCAAAGGAATTGACGGGGACCCGCACAAGCGGTGGAGCATGTGGTTTAATTCGAAGCAACGCGAAGAACCTTACCAGGTCTTGACATCCTTCTGACGGAGAAGTAATGTTCTCGTTCCTACGGGACAGAGGAGACAGGTGGTGCATGGTTGTCGTCAGCTCGTGTCGTGAGATGTTGGGTTAAGTCCCGCAACGAGCGCAACCCCTATTTTTAGTAGCCAGCGGTTTGGCCGGGCACTCTGGAGAGACTGCCAGGGATAACCTGGAGGAAGGCGGGGACGACGTCAAATCATCATGCCCCTTATGATCTGGGCGACACACGTGCTACAATGGCGGTCACAGAGTGAGGCGAACCCGCGAGGGGGAGCAAATCACAGAAAGGCCATCTCAGTTCGGATTGTAGTCTGCAACTCGACTACATGAAGCTGGAATCGCTAGTAATCGCGAATCAGCATGTCGCGGTGAATACGTTCCCGGGTCTTGTACACACCGCCCGTCACACCATGGGAGTCGGAAATGCCCGAAGCCAGTGACCCAACCTTTATGGAGGGAGCTGTCGAAGGTGGAGCCGGTAACTGGGGTGAAGTCGTAACAAGGTAGCCGTATCGGAAGGTGCGGCTGGATCACCTCCTTTCTAAGGAAGACAGAGTAGGGATTGTTTTATTGTTTAGCTGTCAATGACAGCGGAAGCTTCTGGTGTCGATGCGTCTGTGGGACACACCCGTTCCCATTCCGAACACGATGGTTAAGACACAGGCGGCCGATGGTACTTTACTGGAGACGGTACGGGAGAGTAGGTGGATGCCAGAATCATGGGGGTTTAGCTCAGTTGGGAGAGCGCCTGCCTTGCAAGCAGGAGGTCACGAGTTCGAATCTCGTAATCTCCACGAAGTTTTCCTGAACGCACAGCCGGAGCGACGGGACAGAAGAATGTATTCTTCATGGACCGGGGAGACGGATGTATGTGAAGGATTCCGTGACCGAGGAAGCCGGAGGCTTTCGAGGTTGAAGGAAGACTTGCGTGAAGGGAAGCTTGAAAAAAGAAAGACTGGACACGGAAGTTACGCTGCCACTAAGTTCGAAAGAACCTCACTAAGTGGACAGGTAACAGCGTTCACACGAGATGCGTCTGCGATGCAGACTTATCAAGTGTTCACAGTCATGTACCTTGAAAACTACATATTGAAAATGATAAGACATCAAACCGTAGATCTTTTAGAAAAGATTCACACAACAAACAAAAACACATTTTTAACCATAAAATGACCGGCCCATCATTATAACGCTATATGATGATGTGGTCATGCTACAAAGAGCACAGGGCGGATGCCTTGGCACTGAGAGCCGATGAAAGACGTGATAAGCTGCGATAAGCGTTGGGGAGGAGCAAATATCCTTTGATCCAGCGATCTCTGAATGGGGAAACCCGGCAGAGCAAACCTCTGTCATCATGCACTGAATTCATAGGTGTATGAAGGGAACCCGGGGAACTGAAACATCTAAGTACCCGGAGGAAGAGAAAGAAACATCGATTTCCGGAGTAGCGGCGAGCGAAATGGAAAGAGCCCAAACCGATGTGCGTGCACACCGGGGTTACGGACTGCAATATGCGAGCTGATTGGATAGGCGAATGGTTTTGGGAAAGCCAGCGACAAAGGGTGAAAGCCCCGTAGCCGAAATCCATAGGCAGCGAGCGGGATCCGAAGTACTGCGAGACACGTGGAACCTTGCAGGAAGTCGGGGGGACCACCCCCCAAGGCTAAATACTCCTTAGTGACCGATAGCGCATAGTACTGTGAAGGAAAGGTGAAAAAAAAGAACCCCGGGAGGGGAGTGAAAGAGAACCTGAAACCCTGTGTTTACAATCTGTGGAAGTGCCTTAAGCGCACAACCGCGTACTTTTTTGTAGAACGGTCCGGCGAGTTACATCATCTGGCAAGGTTAAGGGCTTCAGGCCCGGAGCCGAAGGGAAACCAAGTCTTAACAGGGCGTCAAGTCAGATGGAGTAGACCCGAAACCGGGTGACCTATCCATGTCCAGGTTGAAGCTGCCGTAAAAGGCAATGGAGGACCGAACCCACATCCGTTGAAAAGGGTGGGGATGAGATGTGGATAGCGGAGAAATTCCAATCGAACCCGGAGATAGCTGGTTCTCCTCGAAATAGCTTTAGGGCTAGCCTCAGTTTAGCGACACGGAGGTAGAGCACTGAATAGCCTAGGGGGCGTCAAAGCCTACCGAAGCTTATCAAACTCCGAATGCCGTGGACGTGATGACTGGGAGTCAGACTACACGAGATAAGTTGGGTAGTCAAAAGGGAAAGAGCCCAGACCGCCAGCTAAGGTCCCAAAATACATGTTAAGTGGAAAAGGATGTGGGATTTCGAAGACAACTAGGATGTTGGCTCAGAAGCAGCCATCCATTCAAAGAGTGCGTAATAGCTCACTAGTCGAGAGGTCCTGCGCCGAAAATGTCCGGGGCTGAAACATGATACCGAAGCTGCGGAACCGCAAGGTTGGTAGAGGAGCATTGTGGACGGGAAGAAGCTGTACCGGAAGGAGCAGTGGACTGTCCAGAAGAGAGAATGCCGGAATGAGTAGCGAGATGAAGGTGAGAATCCTTCAGGCCGAATATCCAAGGTTTCCAGAGTAAAGCTGATCTGCTCTGGGTAAGTCGGGGCCTAAGGCGAGGACGAGAGTCGTAGTCGATGGACAACAGGTGGAGATTCCAGTACTGCATATGAACAGAACTGTGGGGACGCAGAAAGAGAACGTGAGCCGGGAGTGGAAAGACCGGTCCAAGCGCAGGAGGCGTATGATAGGCAAATCCGTCATACAAGCCAAAGGCGTGATGGGGAACGAAATATAAGTAGTGAAGCACGTGAGCTGGCTGCCAAGAAAAGCCGCTATCGTTTCATATGTACCCGTACCGTAAACCGACACAGGTGGATGAGGAGAGAATCCTAAGGCCGGCGGGAGAAGTGTTGTTAAGGAACTCGGCAAAATAGCCCCGTAACTTCGGGAGAAGGGGTGCCACAGCGATGTGGCCGCAGAGAAATGGCTCAAGCAACTGTTTAGCAAAAACACAGGTCTATGCGAAACCGAAAGGTGAGGTATATGGGCTGACGCCTGCCCGGTGCTGGAAGGTTAAGGGGAGAGGTTAGCAGCAATGCGAAGCTTTGAACTTAAGCCCCAGTAAACGGCGGCCGTAACTATAACGGTCCTAAGGTAGCGAAATTCCTTGTCGGGTAAGTTCCGACCCGCACGAAAGGCGTAATGATTTGAGCACTGTCTCGACAACACACCCGGTGAAATTGAAATACCAGTGAAGATGCTGGTTACCTGCGCCAGGACGGAAAAGACCCCATGGAGCTTTACTCCAGTTTGATACTGGGATTCGGTATTGCATGTACAGGATAGGTGGGAGGCAGAGAACTCATGGCGCCAGCCGTGAGGGAGGCGATGTTGGGATACCACCCCTGCAGTACTGAGTTTCTAACCTGCGCCCGTGACCCGGGCGGGGGACAATGTCAGGCGGGGAGTTTGACTGGGGCGGTCGCCTCCTAAAAGGTAACGGAGGCGCCCAAAGGTTCCCTCAGAATGGTTGGAAACCATTCGCAGAGTGTAAAGGCAGAAGGGAGCTTGACTGTGACACCGACGGGTGGAACAGGTACGAAAGTAGGACTTAGTGATCCGGTGGTATGAAAGTGGGATTGCCATCGCTCAACGGATAAAAGCTACCCTGGGGATAACAGGCTTATCACTCCCAAGAGTTCACATCGACGGAGTGGTTTGGCACCTCGATGTCGGCTCATCGCATCCTGGGGCTGGAGTAGGTCCCAAGGGTTGGGCTGTTCGCCCATTAAAGCGGTACGCGAGCTGGGTTCAGAACGTCGTGAGACAGTTCGGTCCCTATCCGGCGTGGGCGTAGGAAATTTGAGAGGAGCTGTCCTTAGTACGAGAGGACCGGGATGGACGGACCACTGGTGTATCGGTTGTACTGCCAAGTGCATGGCCGAGTAGCCAAGTCGGGAAGGGATAAACGCTGAAGGCATCTAAGCGTGAAGCCCCCCTCAAGATGAGATTTCCCATAACGAAAGTTAGTAAGACCCCTTGAAGACGACGAGGTAGATAGGGCAGAGGTGGAAGTGCAGCAATGCATGGAGCTGACTGTTACTAATCGGTCGAGGGCATGACCAGAAGGCTGGTTAAAGGAAGAAACGATGTGTAAGGATGGAAAGATTTTCAGTGTGTAGTTTTGAAGGGATATGAGGCGGATACGGAAGTAGACGCTTTTCTTTCTATATAAAAGAGATGAAGGGGAATCATACAACGGCAGTATGACGGTCTCCAAAACCGTTCATGTTCGAATCCCTCTTCCCTGTTCAGAGGCTGTATACCGGATGGTATCCAGTCTTTTTTTTGTTGTGTATGAATAAAACAATCGGGAGATGGCTCTACAGGGATATGCTGAAATCTCCTGTTTTTGGTAGGATAAATCTATCAAAAACAGGGATTATGGATTTGCGCCGAATGTTCATTCGACATTAGGCACAAAGTGAAAACAAATCTATTGGACAGCCGGATTAATTATTCAGCAGAGGAAAGAAAGGCTTTTCTTTATTAAAGAAATTTCAAAGTGGGATGTTCCGGATGCCCGTTTGAATTCTGAAGGAAAGATTATAAAAAATTCGGAAACATATACGGAGGCAGTCACAGATTAAAAAACACCGGTACTTGCTGAAGCAGAGCAGCAGTTAAAAGAATATTTTGCCGGTGTGCGCCAACGCTTTGAGCTGCCGTTAAAGCCGGAAGGTACGGCTTTTTTCAGTCTGTCTGGAAAGAACTTCAGGAGATTCCTTATGGAGAAACCCGAACCTATGGTGAGATTGCCAAGGGATTGGGAAGCCGGCCGCGGCAAGGGCTGTGGGGATGGCGAATCACCATAATCCCATTATGATTGTTATTCCCTGCCACCGGGTTATTGGTGCCAATGGAGATTTGGTCGGTTATGCCGGGGGACTGGATATAAAAAAACGTCTGTTGAATCTGGAGAAAAGCCATGAAAGTTGAAGCGGTCAGAGAAGAGCTGATAAAATTAGCAGATGAAAAGTACAGGGAATTTCACAGCAGATTGCTTCCCGGTACAGAAAATATTTTAGGTGTCCGGGTTCCGGAACTCCGGAAACTTGCAAAACAGATGGTGAAAGAAAACTGGACGGAGTATTTTGAGGCGGCGCCGGATAGGTATTATGAGGAAGATATGCTTCGGGGGCTGATGCTTGGCTACGCTAAAATGCCTCTGGAAGAACGGCTGGAAAGGGTGCGTCAGTTCGTTCCCTCTATAAAAAACTGGGCAGTTTGCGATTGTGTCTGTTCCGGGCTGAAATTTACAAAACAGAACAGGGCGGCTGTGTGGGAATTTCTTCAGCCTTATTTTCTATCGGACAGAACCTACGACTTACGGTTTGCCACAGTGATGGCGCTGGATTATTATGGGGATGAAGCCTATGTTCCTCAAATTTTTCATTATTTCGATCAGATGAGCAATTCGGATTATTATGTGCAGATGGGGGTTGCCTGGGCCGTTTCTGTTTTTTATGTCCATTTACCGGAGATGACGGAAAAATATATCCGGTCCAATGGTCTGGATGATTTTACACATAATAAAGCCATTCAAAAGATTTGTGAATCTTAACGGGTGGATACGGAAACAAAACAGCGGCTTCGTCAGCTAAAACGGAAAAACTAATATGAAAATCGGATATTTTGCATTGACAGAAGAAGGGTTTAAACTGGCAGAGACATTGAATCAAAGTCTGCCGGGGAAAATCTTTCAGAAAATAAATTTAAAACAGCAGATGGAAACGGCATGGGAAGAACTGGACGGACTGATTTGTATTATGGCGGCAGGGATTGTTGTCCGCTGTATAGCGCCGATGCTCCGGGGAAAGGATAAGGACCCTGCAGTGATTGTTATGGATCATCACGGACAGTGGGCTGTCAGCCTGTTATCCGGTCATCTGGGCGGAGCACATGCATTGGCGGAAAAGCTGGCACAGATCAGCGGCGGCCAGGCGGTGGTGACGACAGCGACAGATGTGGAAGGTGTGGTTGCCTTTGATGTGGTGGCAAAGAAAAACAGGCTTTTGATTGAGAATCTCGAAAATCTTAAGTATGTGAGCGGAAAGCTTTTAAACAAAGAGGATGTGCAGGTAGTCATTGATCCTATGTATCGACGGGATGCCGGAAAGAAAACGCTGTATCTGAGACCTCAGACCCTTGTGCTCGGGGTGGGGTGCAAAAAGCTATGGATCCAAAACGGATGCAGGAAGCCTTTGAAAGCTTTGCAGAGGAATACCTGCCTATGAAGGAAGCGATTCGGGCTGTGGCCACGGTAGACATTAAAGCCGGGGAAAAGCCATTTTATCGCTGGCAGATGCGTTGGAAGTGCCGATGATGGTTATATCGGGGAAAATGATTCATAAACTGGATTTTGAAAAGGTGCCGGGCGGTCCCCTGGAATATTCTCCGTTTGTGGCAAAGACCATTGGTGTCGGTTCGGTGGCGGAAGCCAGCGCTTTTCTGGGAGCCAGGTCTCTGGCAGAGGGAAAGTATGCGGTTGGACGGAACGAAGAAGAGGAAATCCGGGCAAGGCTCTGTCTGAAGAAAAAGAAATATGAAGGAATTACGTTTGCCCTGGCAGAAATGATGCAGAGAATAGAAATATAAAGTGAACCGGGTCCGCCGGAAGATTTAGGAAAGTCATGAGTGAAGAATGAGGTAATTTATGAAAAGGATTGATGTCATCGGTTTTGGACCGGGGAATTATGAATATATGACAATTGAAGCTGTTCAGGCCATAAAAGCGGCGGATGTCATTATTGGCTATTCAACTTATGTTGAATTATTAAAAAAAAATTTTTGCAGAAAAAGATATTTAGATACACCGATGAAACGGGAAGTTGAACGGTGTAAAATGGCTCTGGAAGAGGCCATGAAGGGACAGAGGGTTGCCCTTGTGAGCAGCGGTGACAGCGGGATTTATGGAATGGCGGGAATTATGCTTCAGGTCATTGAGGCAGCAGGCTCCGAAGTTCCGGTACATATCATTGCCGGAGTGACCGCAGCCAGTTCCGGTGCGGCCATGCTGGGGGCCCCTTTAATGAATGATTTTGCAGTGATCAGCCTCAGTGATCTGATGACATCTTATGAACAGATCATGAAACGGGTCCGATGTGCGGCAGAGGGAGATTTTGTCATTTGTCTGTACAATCCTAAAAGCCGGAAAAGGCAGGGACATTTGGCTGAAGCCGCGGATATAATTATGGAATATCGTCCGGCAGAAACCCCTGTAGGTCTGGTCCATAAGGCCGGCAGAGACGATGCCAGTGATGAAATGATGACTCTGGGTGAATTAAAAAATGCGGATGTAGATATGTTTACAACGGTGATTATCGGCAATTCGATGACCTATGTCCGGAATGGAAAAATGATTACACCGCGGGGATACCAGTTAGAGGAGGTATAGGAATGTCAGTATTTCCAATGTTTATTGAGTTAGAACAAGAGATATGTCTGATTATCGGTGGTGGCCCGGTGGCTTTACGTAAGGCAGAAACGCTTTTGGATATGGGCGCCGAGGTTCATGTGATCAGCCGGGAGTTTGTGCCTGAATTGAAGGCTTTGGAAAAAAGAGGGCGTGTTGGAATGTCATGAAATATCCGGAGGGTCTCTGGCCGCGGCGGTCTGGCTCGAAACCCACATGAAAAAAAAGAGGGCATTGGCAGTGTGGCAATGCTCATTTGCGCTACAAGTGATCTGGAAATCAATCACCAGATGGCTTTGTGGGGAAAGAAAAACCGGATTCCGGTGAATTCAGCAACCAGTGGTGAGGATTGTGATTTTTATTTTCCATCCGTTGTCCGCAGAGGAAATCTGACGGTGGGCGTTTCTACCGGAGGACGGACACCGGCGCTGGCTCATCTGGTCAACCAGCAGATTCAGGAAACCCTGCCGGACTGGTATGATGTTTTGGAAACGACGGGAAAATCTGCAAGGAAACAGGTTCACCGGGCGACAGAAAATTCTTTGGAGCGGAAAGTGATTATGCAAAATGTTCTGAAGGCAGCATTGGAGGATGAAGGACGTCTGACTCCGGAGGATATTGCCCGTGTGATTCAGGAGAGCCGGACAGGAAACAGGGAATCATGAAGGTCATCAAGATAGGAAGCAGGAAAAGCCTGCTGGCCCAGGCCCAGACACGGATTGTAGCGGAAAAAATCGGCCGGATCGCACCGGAAATTCATATCGAAGTGGTTCTTATATCCACAGAAGGAGACCGGCGGCTGGATAAAAATCTGAGCAGTTTTGGCGGAAAGGGTATTTTCACAAGGGAACTTGAAAATGCATTACTGGATGGGCGTATTCATATGGCTGTACACAGCGCCAAGGATATGCCTGTGGAATTTCCGGAGGGACTCAAAATAGGGGCGGTTGTTGAACGGGCGGAGTGGGAGGATATGGTTGTGACGCCGGGAGGACAGTGCCTCCGGGAAATGAAGCCGGGAACGGTGATCGGTACCGGAAGTCTCCGAAGGAAACTTCAGTTGAAACAGTTGAACCCGGATATTATAATAAAGGATATCCGCGGCAATGTTCAGACCCGTTTACAGAAGCTGGAAGCGGGAGAGTATGATGGAATTGTTCTGGCTCGGGCAGGCGTAGAACGGCTGCGGCGGGATACAGAGGATTCATGTAAGGATTTTTACGATAAGTTTTATTATGAAGTTTTAAGTATGGATGAATGCCTTCCGGCAGCAGGACAGGGAATTCTTGCGGTAGAAGTGGCGGAAGAAGCATTGGAATACCCGGAATTTGCAGAGCTTTGCCGAAGGCTTAATGATTCGCGGGCTGAAAAGATGCTGTTGGCGGAACGGAGTTTTTTTGAGCCATATTGGCGGCGGCTGTCATGCGCCGGTGGGGGCCTGTTCCCGGGTGGATGGGACCGAATTCCGGATGAGGGGCAGTTTTGCATCGGATGGAAAACATATGAAATTTGCTGAGATATCGGGACAGGCTTCGGATAGCGAGGCGCTTGGATCGGCATTGGCAGAAATTCTTTTAAATAAATCGATGGAGTGAGGAAGGATCATGGAAAAAGGCAAGGTATATCTGGTCGGAGCCGGACCGGGAGATCCGGGGCTGCTGACGGTGAAGGGTCTGTGGTGCATCCGTCATGCGGATGTCATTATTTATGATTATCTGGCATCCAATGCCCTGTTAAATGAGGCGAAGGAAAATGCTGAACTGATCTATGCCGGAAAGAGGTCCGGATATCACCATATGAGCCAGGAAGAGATTCAGGAATTACTTTTGGAAAAAGCCATGGAAGGAAAGTCGGTCCTCCGGTTAAAGGGCGGGGGCCCTTTTATTTTTGGCCGGGGCGGTGAAGAAGCTCTTGCATTGGCCGCGGCGGAAGTGGCTTTTGAGATTGTTCCCGGGGTTTCTTCAGCCTACAGTGTGCCGGCCTGTGCAGGAATTCCTGTGACCCACCGGGGTATGGCTTCTCAGGTACATTTTATTACCGGGCACGAACAGCGGGGAGGCAGTCCGGTGGATTACCGTGAACTTGCAAAGTCCGAAGGAACCCTTGTTTTTCTTATGGGGGTTCAACGAATTAAAGAAATTGCAGAAATGCTGATGAAATATGGTAAAGACGGAAAAACCCCGGCGGCAGTGATACGAAACGGAACGATGGGCGTTCAGGAAGAAGTCATATCCAGGCTGGATACCATTGGGGCAGATGTTCAAAAATCAGGGATAAAGCCTCCGGGAATTTTTGTGGTCGGGGATGTGGTGTCCCTGTCGGAAACAATTCATTGGCGGAGCTTTGACCGGTTAAGCGGAAAACGGATATTATTGACGGGAACGCGTGAACTGGTGCGTAAACAGCATCGGAGTCTCCTTCATCAGGGGGGCGGATCCGGTGGATATGAGTCTGATTTATACAGAACCTGCCTCTGATGAAATCCTTCAGCACGGCGTGAGTCTGGTGCCGATGTCGGCATGGACGGTTTTTACGAGCAGTCATGGTGTGACCTTGTTTTCCGTTCATTGAAACGCTTTGGCAGGGATTTGCGAAGCATTAGTCATCTGAAGTTTGCCGTGGTCGGTTCAGGTACCGGCGAAACCCTGAAGTCTTATGGATTCCTGCCGGATTATATGCCGGAGACCTATACGTCACAGGCCCTGGCAGAGGACTGGCAGAAAAGCTGACTGCCGGAGAAAGGGTGCTTGTATTCCGGGCAAAGGAGGGGTCCAGCCTGTTGAATCAGTGTTTTTGTGAGAAGGGAATTTCTTATGAAGATATTCCGGCCTATACAACACGGGTGGACTGGCGCAAAAAGATATGCTCATACGGGCTCTGACCGGAGCGGATTATATGACCTTTGCCAGTGCTTCGGCGGTAAGGGCCTTTGGTGAAATGGCCGGAGTCAGAGAAAATTATCCGGCGGTCGTCTGCATTGGCCCGGTGACGGCGGAAGCGGCTGTAAAAGCCGGACTTAAGGTGGCGGCTGTGGCGGAAGATTATACGATAGAAGGGCTGACAAAATGCCTGTGTCAGCAGGAGATAAAAGTGATTCACGTGAATATTGCAAGGCGTCCGAGACGTTTGAGAAATTCCCGGATAATTCGGGACATGGTGCATGAATATGATGTTCATTTGTCGGATCTGATTTATCCGGTATTTGTTGTTGAAGGAGAAGGCATTCAGCAGGAAATTTTATCCATGCCGGGAATTTTTCATTATTCTCTGGATACATTTAAAGAACATTTGAAGGAAATATGGGACAGCGGCATCCGGAGCATCCTTTTTTCGGTGTGCCGAATCACAAAGATGCCGTAGGCAGTGAGGCCTACAATAAAGATGGTATTGTACAGCGGGCAATCCGTATGACAAAGAAAAATTATCCGGAGATGGTCTGCATCGCAGATATATGTTTATGCGAATATACCGACCATGGTCATTGCGGTATTGTCCGGGAACAAAAAATCGTTAATGATGAAACCCTGGAATTGCTGGCAAAGGCGGCCCTGAGCTGTGCGATGTCCGGGGCAGATATTGTGGCACCGTCAGATATGATGGATGGGCGTATCGGTTATATGCGTCAGAAACTGGACCGTTATGGTTATGAAGATGTACTGATTATGTCTTACAGTATTAAATATGCCTCCGGTTATTATGGCCCGTTCCGGGAAGCAGCCCATTCAGCGCCGGCCTTTGGTGACCGGCAAACTTATCAGATGGACTGGCGTAACAGAAAAGATGCCCTGGTAGAAGCACAGCTGGATATGGAAGAAGGGGCGGACATTCTGATCGTAAAGCCGGGAATGGCCTATATGGATATTTTGAAGATGATTTCAGACAGGTTTCCATTGCCGGTGTGTGTCTACAGTGTCAGCGGCGAATATTCGATGATAAAGGCTGCGGCGCTGAACGGATGGATCGATGAAAAACGGATAGTGATGGAAACAATGACGGCCTTTAAGCGGGCCGGAGCAAATATGATAATTACCTATTATGCCCTGGAAATTGCGGGATGGATGAAAGATTGAGGTGAAGAGGATGGAAAAAGTGATGCGATGGTTAGTTATTGGAGGAACCAGTGAGTCTTTGGCGGCGGTGGAGTATCTTATGGAAAAAAGGCAGAAGTCTATGTTTCTGTGGCAACAGACATGGGGGCCGGACTTTATGAAAAATATCCGGTGACTGTCTGGAAAGGACCAATGGACAGAGAGCAGTTTAAAGCAAAGATTATGGCCGCAGGAATCAGCCATGTACTGGATACGTCTCATCCTTATGCGGTGGAAGTGACACAAAACGTAAAGGACGTCTGTGAGAATCTGGACATTCCTTATTTCAGATATACGAGAAAGGACCGGATGGAAAAAGAAGGGAAGAGAAGCTGCCGAAAATTTACCGGGTGAAGGATGCCCGGGAAGCCTCTTCTGATGGCCAGTATTTTTCAGGGAAAAATACTGCTGACGACCGGTGTAAAAACACTGGACATTTACCGGGATCTGATTGTGGGCTTTCAGACGCGGTGCTATGCGAGAGTTTTGGATAATCCGTCATCGAGACAGCGGTGCGAAGAAATTTTTCGGAATCAAAACCATTGGAGGGCAGAAAACCCGCCATTTGATGTGGAGGATAACCGGAAAATACTGAGAGAAACAGAAGCAAAAATATTGATTACAAAGGACAGCGGCGAAGCCGGAGGGCTTCCTGAAAAGCTGGAAGCAGCAAGACTGGAAGGTGTGTCGGTTATTCTCATCCGCAGACCGAAGGAAGATTCTCTCGATAAACTTGAAAATCTCAACAGATACTTTATATTCTATCAGAATAAGTAGAGACGAAGGAATATTTTATATTTCAGGCAGGAGGGAAAACGGATGAAGAGAAAAGCTTTTCCCAGACTAATGATTTGCGGAACCCATAGCGGATGCGGGAAAACGACGGTGACAGGAGCAATTCTTCAGGCTTTAAGGCAGCGGGGAATTTCACTGGCTCCTTATAAGTGCGGACCGGATTATATTGATCCTATGTTTCATCAACGAATCACCGGAAATGTTTCGGTAAATTTGGATGGAGTTTTTCTTGATGCTCAGAAAATGCGGGAAATATTTGCATGGCATATGAGAGGAAAAGAAATGGCAGTCATTGAGGGCGTCATGGGATACTATGACGGTCGGGGCAGCAGTGACCTTGGCAGCAGTTATCATGTGGCAAGGGTGACCGGAACGCCGGCAGTTCTTGTTGTGCGTCCGGAAGGGACTGCATTATCCACAGCGGCGCTGATTAAGGGATACCGGGATTTTCGTTATCCTTCTATGACCTCCGGTGTTATTTTAAATGGCATCCGGGAAGGCATGTATTCTTTTTATAAGGAGCTTATCGAGCGGGAAACCGGGATGAAAGTATATGGCTTTTTTGCCAAAAACCAACCGCGTGGGTTTGGAAAGCCGTCATTTGGGTCTGGTGACAGCTCAGGAGCAGGAAAATCTGGACAACAAGCTTAAAACTCTTGGAGAACTGGCGGAAAAATATATCGATTTGGATGCACTGAAGGCTTTGGCGGAAGATGTGGTGACATTTGAGTATGAGGAAGCCTTTACGGCATTTCAAAGAATGACAGAAGTACGTCTGGCAGTGGCAAAGGACCGGGCATTCTGTTTTTACTATGAGGACAATCTGGAATGTCTGAGGCAGCTTGGCGTTGAGCTGGTGTATTTTAGTCCGTTGGAAGATAAGAAGCTTCCTGAAAACATTCAGGGGATTTATCTGGGCGGCGGTTATCCGGAGATTTATGGGGAAAAATTAAGCCGGAATGTATCCTTGCTGGCCGACATTCGTTGTTGGGCAGCCCGGAAGCTGCCGATTCTTGCTGAATGCGGCGGATATATGTATCTTGCAGAGACAATGGAAGACGGAAAAGGAAATATATGGCCGATGGCCGGGGTTGTCCGTGGACGTTCACGGATGACTGAAAAGCTGGGTCCCTTTGGTTATGTGCAGGTGAAGGACTGCAATTCAGGTCTCATCGGCGGTGAAGGGGTGCCTGCCCATGAATTTCATTACTCGGTCATGGAGGATGAAGAGGGCGATTTTGAAATCCGGAAAATGCCGGGAAAGGTTTGGAAAGGGGGCCGGTCCCTGCCATGGCTGTATGGCGCCTATCCCCATCTTTACTTTTATGGCTGTCCGGAAATTCCGATAAACTTTGTCCGGGCGATGGAGGCGGCAAAAGATGATCATTAAACTTGGGCTGGCATTTTTACTGGATGTTCTTTTTGGGGATCCGCTCTGGCTGTATCATCCGATACGGATCATCGGTCAGTGGATTTCTTTGCTGGAGAAAGGTCTGCGCCGGATTTTTAAGAAGAACAGGCAGGGAGAAGGGGCAGCCGGTTTTTGTCTCCTGATTCTGACGGTGGCACCGTCCTTTCTTCTGCCCTGGATTCTTTTAAAGGCGGCGGGGAAATTCATCCATGGCTCTCTTTTGTTTTGGAGGTTTTCTGGATGTATCAGATTCTTGCTATGAAGAGCCTGCGAACCGAATCCATGAAGGTTTTTGATGGACTGATGGAGAAAGATTCTGGAGAAAGCCCGAAAGATGTTTTCATGGCTGGTCGGTCGGGACACAGAAAATCTTTCGGAAGAGGAAGTGATTCAGGCGGATGTGGAAACAATCGCTGAGAATACAACAGATGGAGTGACTGCGCCTATAATTTTTATGGCTATTGGCGGCGCCCCTCTGGGATTTGCCTATAAGGCGGTGAATACGCTGGATTCTATGGTGGGTTACCGGAATGAAAAATACCGGTATTTCGGGACGGCTTCGGCCCGGGCGGATGATGTGGTCAACTTCCTTCCGGCCCGGATTTCCGGTCTGCTCATGGTGCTGGCGGCTTTTATTATGGGATATGACGGAAAAAATGCATGGCGGTGTTTTCTGAGGGACAGAAATAAACATTTAAGTCCGAACAGCGCTCAGACGGAGAGCGTCCGCGCAGGAGCTTTGGGCATCCAGCTTGGCGGAACCCATGACTATTTTGGGAAGGCCGTGGAGAAACCAACGATTGGCGATAAACGCCGAAAGCCGGTATACGCAGATATCCGGCGGGCCAATGCGTTGATGGCAGGCACCGCTTTGCTGTGCCTGCTGTGTGTGGAGCTGGTGCTGCTGATTCTTAAGTTTTTATAAATAAGAGGGTGAAAATGTGGAGGATACGCAAAAAAAATCATTGCGGAGAGTCCCCAGATGAAAAAAAATACTCAAGATGATTGAGTACATTAGGGATGTGGATTCTTCGGTATTAATTACAGGCGAATCAGGGACGGGGAAAGAAGTTGTCTTTAATTATATATGTCAGACAAGCTGCAGAAAGGACCAGCCCATTATAAAGATTAACTGTGGTGCCATTCCGGAAAATCTTTTCGAATCGGAGCTTTTTGGTTACGAGGACGGCGCTTTTACAGGCGCACGGAAAAAGGGAAAATCGGACTTTTTGAAAAGGCGAATCACGGAACACTGTTTCTTGATGAAATCAGTGAGATAAGTATGGAAATGCAGGTTAAACTTCTGAGGGCCATTCAGAAAGAGAGATTTTTCATGTTGGCGGTACAGAGAGTATTCCGGTAGATGTAAGAATTGTTTCGGCGACCAATCAGAATCTGGAACAGATGGTGGAAGCCGGGAAGTTCCGCAGAGATTTGTACTATCGTCTGAATGTGATCCATATGGAGATTCCGCCGCTTCGGGAACGTCCTGAGGATATTATACCTTTGTGTTATCATTTCCTGAATGTTTTTAATGAAAAATATCATAAAAATAAGGGTCTGACGGTGAGAGCGGCCAAAACGCTGGCCCATTTGGACTGGCCCGGCAATATCCGGGAGCTGGAAAATCTGGTGGAAAATATTGTTGTACTGGAGCAGGAGGAGGTCATGCGGGCAAAACATCTGCAGGCACGGTACTGTAAAGGGAATATGCAGTCGGGCGAGGTGACCGTCAAGGGGATTATGACCTACCGAAGTGCATTGGAGGCTATGGAAAGACAGTTATTGGAGAATGCCCGGAATCAGTTCGGAAGCACACGGAAAATAGCCGATGCGCTGGATATCAACCAGTCGACGGTTTCCAGAAAACTGCGTCAGTACCGGTTGGACGATGCATCTGTGCATCGGCCTTAAAAAAAGTGAAAAAATGGCGGAATGAATGGATATATGGAAGGTTTTTGAAAGAAAAGTGATGCAAAAAGCATCGCTTTTTTTTTTTTATGAGGGAAAATAAGAAAATTCCCGGCAAAGGTCTGAATTTAGAGGGAAATAAAAATTGGCATTAAACTTGCTGGTTATTAAAGTAAAAATGAATGAACGGGAGGATGTTTCAATGAGTTTTATATTAAACAAAGAACAGGAAATGATTTGTCAGCTGGCAAGAAATTTTGCACGGAATGAATTGGCGCCAATTGCGGAAGAAATGGACAGAAGTGCTAAATTTCCTATGGAACTTGTGCAGAAGATTGCCGATGTTGGATTTCTCGGAATGAATGTTCCGGAAGAATATGGCGGCGCCGGTGTGGATGAGGTGACAAAAGCCCTGGTCATTATGGAAATTGCCAAAGTGGATGCCAGCGCAGCAGAATTAATTGCAGTACATACCCTCACAAACGATATTATTCTTAAAAACGGGACAGAAGAACAGAAGAAAAAATATCTGACCATGGCATGTAAGGGCGCTGTGGGTGCATTTGCCCTGACAGAGCCAAATGCAGGCTCGGATGCAGCGGCTGCACGGACGAAGGCTGTTGTGGATGGTGATGATTATATTATTAACGGTACCAAATGCTTTATCAGTAATATGGGTGAAGAAGAAGGGGACTATGTTGTCCTTATTGCCCTGACAGACCCGGCAAAAAAGACGAAAGGAATGTCGGCAATCATCGTAGACCGTGGAACGAAAGGCTTTTCTATTGGTAAGGTAGAGGATAAGATGGGACTTCGGGCAGCGCCTGTATCCGAACTGGTATTTGAGGACTGCCGTGTGCCAAGAACCCAGCTTCTCGGCAAAGAGGGCAAAGGTTTTATGATTGCTATGGCAGGGCTTGACGGCGGACGTATCGGTATGGCATCCCAGGGGTTGGCGTGGCAGAAGGCGCTCTGGAAGCAGCTGTGGCTTATGCGAAGCAGAGAGTCCAGTTTGGAAAACCAATCAGTGCGAACCAGGGAATTCAGTGGTATCTGGCCGATATGGCAACCAATACAGAGGCGGCAAAGATGTTGACACTGAATGCGGCAGACCGAAGACAGCATGGTGAAGATATCGGAAAACTGGCAGCAATGGCCAAATATTACGCATCGGAAAATGCAGTGGCGGTTACCCATAAATCCCTGCAGATTCATGGCGGTTATGGTTATATGAAAGACTATGCGATTGAGCGGATGTACAGAGATGCCCGGATTATACCGTTGTATGAAGGAACTTCTGAGGTTCAGAAAATGGTTATTTCAGGGCTGTGATTGATGGAAGATAGATAAAAGATTTATGAAAATTAAAGCCATGATGCTTTTTTTGCATCATGGCTTTTTCTTTGCGGTTCTCTCATAAAACTGATATAATTAAAAAATTTTTACAGACAGGAAGCAGAGATATGGAAAGAAAAAATATATTATTGATCGGATTTATGGGAACCGGAAAATCGACAGTGTCCTCCCGGTTGAAGGCGCAATTGGGAATGAATGAGGTAGATACAGATAAGCTGATTGAAAAGCAGCAGGGGATGCAGATTTCGAATATTTTGCGGAAAAAGGTGAAGAGGCCTTTCGAAATATGGAGACAGAGCTTTTGCGACAGTTGAAATCGGAACGTAACCTGATTATCTCCTGTGGCGGCGGTATGGCCCTTCGGGATGAGAATGCAGCGATTATGAAGGAAGCCGGAGTGGTTGTATGGCTGACGGCAGAGCCGGAAACCATTCTGGAACGGGTAAAGCATGATGACAGCCGGCCATTGCTCCGGGGAAATAAGAATGTTGATTTTATCCGAAACCTTCTTGAGCAGAGAAATCCAAAATATACGGCCGCAGCGGATGTGACTGTAGCGACGGATCATCGTCCGGTGCGGGATATCTGCGAAGAGATTATACGGAGAGTGGATGGAGAGGAATAGATACTGTATTGGATAAAAAATTGACAAAGGCGATGGTTTCCGTCCGGAGGTTTTGCAGGAAAATACTCTCTTTTGTTGCAAACCCGAAAAAAGTGTTGCAAATAAACGACAAAATTCTCTAAAAGACGACAAAAAGATAAAAAAAGGGACAAAATCGCAGGTGAGCGAAACCGGAGAATGAAAAAAATACACAAGTTTTCCCTAAAAACCTTACGTATCAAATTTGTGAAAAAAACATAAAATATTTCTGTACTTTGGCGTCAAAATTGCGATTAAATATTAGTAAATATTGACGGGAAGCAGGAGGAAAAGCGAATGAAGAGTGAGTTTAGGGAAGTCGCTGAAGGTTTGGAAAACATTAAGGTTGAAATGGAGGGAGCGATGGCGATTGTAACAATGAACCGTCCAAAGGCGATGAATGCCTTGAATGATCAAACCTTAACAGAACTTCAGACAGTCATGGAATATTTTGCAAAAGATAAGGATATTCTTGGTGTGATTATTACAGGATCGGGCAAAGCCTTTGTTGCCGGAGCGGATATTAGTCAGATGCGTGATTATGGTGCAGAAGAGGGCAGAGACTATGCGGAATTTGCACAGGGGTCTTTAACCAGATTGAATCTCTTGAAAAACCGGTCATTGCTGCGGTGAATGGTTATGCTTTGGGCGGCGGCTGTGAATTGTCCATGAGCTGTGATATCCGAATTGCTTCAGATAAAGCGGTTTTTGGGCAGCCGGAAGTGAATCTTGGCCTGATGCCTTGTTTTGGAGGAACACAAAGACTTTCAAGACTGGTTGGTACGGGTATAGCAAAAGAATTAATTTATACGGCGAGAGATGTGAAACCAGAAGAAGCAAAAGCGATTGGCCTTGTGAATAAAGTCGTACCGCATGAACAATTAATGGATGAGGCGAAGACTATGATGCAGACAATTCTTTCAAAGGCACCGATTGCTGTGCGTTATGCAAAAGTGGCGATTAATGAGGGGATTCAAATGGATATGCGCCGTGGATTAGAACTGGAAAAAGATGTTTCAGCGCTGGCTTTTGCTACCGAGGATGCATTGGAAGGTAAGACAGCCTTTTTAGAAAAGCGGGCAGCCGTGTTTAAAAATAAATAAAGGACAGGGGGATATGTTATGTCAGGTGGGGAATTAATAAGTTTATTAGGCATTGTGCTCGGTCTGGTGATTTTGGTCATACTGGTTATGAAGGGCATTAATATTTATGTGGTGGCATTTATTTCAGCCATTATCGTTGCTTTGTTTGGTCAGGTGAATTTGTATGATGCATTAAAGAATACATATATGGCATCCTTTGCGGGATTTGTTCAGAGCTATTGGTTGATTTTCTTAACAGGCGCTTTGATGGGAAAAGTGTATGAGGTAACCAATGGTGCGAAGGCTATTGCTAAAATCATTGTTAAGATTTTTGGAGATAAATTCGCATTAATTGCCATTCCTTTGGCCTGTGGTATTCTGGCTTATGGTGGTGTCAGTGTTTATGTTGTTTCGTTTGCTGTATTCCCGATTGCCTTGGAAGTATTCCGGGCAGCGGATTTGCCGAGAAACTATATTCCGGCAGCATTGACCTTTGGATGTTCTACATTTGCTATGATTGCACCGGGAGCACCTCAGATTCAGAATGCTATTCCAACATCTGCAGTGGGAACATCACTTATGGGGGCGCAACGGTCGGTTTTATTTCCTGTGGCGTTATCCTTGTTCTCGGATGTTTCGTATTAATGCGCATGGTTAAATCTCAGAAGAATAAAGGCGCTCATTTTATTGCAAAACCGATGGATGTTTTTAAAGATGAAGAAAACATTCCAAACAGTTTTATTGCATTTATTCCGTTAATTGTTACTATATTTTTAATTAACTTTAAAATTGACGGACAGCCAATTTGTCAGTTAGAGACAGGTGTTTTATGCGGGGCAGTTTTAGCGCTGATTTTGATGTGGAAATATCAGGATCGGACAAAATTATTGGAAAATGTGGGCGAAACCTGCAAATCCTCGTTAAGCGCTATTTGTAATACATCTGCTGTGGTTGCTTTTGGGGGTGTTGTAAAAACAGTTCCGGCTTTTCAGGCAATTGTAGATGCTATGTTAAATATTCCAGGACCGAGAATTTTAGGTCTTGCTATTGCGACAACTGTTCTTGCCGGTATCTGTGGTTCTGCTTCCGGTGGTGTTGGTATCGCATCGCCATTGCTTGGACCGGCCTTTGTGAATATGGGAGTTCCGGCCGGAGCAGTTGCAAGAACAATTGCGATATCATCGGCTGCATTGGATTCATTACCACATAATGGTTATATTGTTACTGTATGTAATGGATTATGTAATGAATCCCATAAAGATTGTTATATGCCGGTATTCTGGATGACGGTGGTTGTTCCGTTTGTGGGTACACTGGTGGCGGTCGCATTATTCACCATGTTCCCAAATCTGCCGTAAACCAAACTTAAAAGATAAAGGGAGGATGCCCGGTGAAAGGGCATCCTTCTGTTACGGAAAAGGAAAAAATGGGGACTCCCTGTGTTGGGAGAACGAAATCTGTAAGGAGTTTCATAATACGAAGGTGAAAAAGCACCGGTTGACAGACTGAAAGGAAGGACAGGAACATGTTGTTAACCAGTTATAAAAGTATTTTTGAGAAAATTATCAGTATGTCCACCGATGGTTTTATTGTGGTGGATAATGAGGGACTCGTCATTCATATTAACCAGCAGTATGCGGATTTCTTTGAGATGTCCAAAGAGGAAATTATTGGGAGATCGATTCTGGAGATTATTCGAATACAAAAATGATTGATATCGTCCGGACAAAATTTTCAGAAGAAGATGAAATTCATACTTATGTAGAAGGTGCCCCCAAGGATAAAAGCGTTACGGTCAGCCGTTCTTATGTGGAAGATGACCAGGGGAATGTGATTGCCGGTGTGGCTCAGGTGAAATTTCGTCTGCAAACTTTGGTGGTAGCCCAGAAATTGATGAATGAATATACGGAATTGAAATATTATCAGGAACAGCATGAAAATTTTCATTTTGAGAATATTATTGGATCCAGTTCCATTTTTACTTCCAAACTAAACGAAAGTATGAAAATTGCAAGAAAGGATTTTTCCGTATTAATTACCGGGGAAACGGGCGTCGGAAAAGAAGTTTTGCAAAAACCATTCATAATCACAGCAGCCGGAGCAGCAGGCCTCTGGTCAGCATTAACTGTGCGGCAATTCCTGCGGAACTGCTGGAATCGGAGCTCTTCGGGTATACTGAAGGGGCATTTACCGGGGCCAGGCGTTCAGGGAAAAAAGGAAAGTTTCTGATTACCAACGGAGGAACTATTTTTCTGGATGAGATCGGCGATATGCCTTTGTCCATGCAGGTTAAGCTGCTTCGGGTGCTTCAGGAGAGGAAATTGAACCGGTGGGCGGTGAACATGCGATCCCGTTGGATGTACGGGTGATTGCGGCGACCCGGCAGAACCTGGAGAGAAAAAATTGCCGATGGTACGTTTCGGGAAGATTTATATTACCGGATTAATGTTGTAAATATTGAAGTGCCGCCGCTTCGAAAGCGGGGCAATGATGTTTTGGAGCTGGCCCAGAGTTTTCTGAACCGTCTTAATGAAAAATACAAGACATTTATTACGCTGTCCCATGAAGTTGAGGAATGTTTTCTTCATTATCACTGGCCGGGCAATGTGCGGGAACTGAACAATGTTATCGAAAATGCTTATGCGATGAGTGAAAATGCAGTGATCGATTTACATGACCTGCCGTCTAAAATGTTAAAAAACATGAATGGCGGGGACAAGGGAGGCCAGTGGTCATTGCAGGAGCGCATGGAAGATTATGAAAACAGGTGATTCGGGAAATTTTAGAGCGGAATCACTGGAATTGTGCGAAGGCAGCGGAAGAGGCCGGCGTGCATCGAAGTGTTATGTATCGAAAAATACAGAAATACGGTCTGAAGGAATATTAAAGTTTTTTGTAAAGAGAACACCTCTCTGCATAACTTATCTGAAGGGATAAGATATGGGAGCAGGTGTTCCTGTTGTTTTTAAAGGTGATAGGAATTTTTCAGGTTTCCATCGAGATCTTTCCATAAAAAGGCTCCGTCGCAGAGGGTCATATAACCGTGATGGGAATTTTCTTTGGGAATGGACACGGAACCTGGGTTCATATAGATATAGCCATTCTGTTCGGTGCATTTTGGCACATGGGTATGTCCGTGGAGCAGAATGTCGCCTCTGTGGAGCGGCGGCAGCTGCATTTCGTTATAGATGTGGCCGTGGGTGGCAAAAATCATGGTTTCCTTTACGGACAAAATACAATAATCCGCAAGAATAGGAAATTCAAGAACCATTTGATCGACTTCCGTGTCACAGTTTCCGCGGACGCAGAGAATATCGTCTTTCATGGCATTAAGCAGCTCAATGACTTTTTTTGGCTGATAATCTTTGGGTAAATCGTTTCTCGGACCATGATAGAGAATATCCCCAAGGAGGAGAAGGCGGTCAGCCATTTCTTCTTTAAAGGCCTGTAAAAGTTTTTTGCAGTAGTATTCCGATCCATGTATATCGGTGGCAATCATCCATTTCATTGTATTTAAACCTTTCAGCTTTTTGTTATAAGTAAAATAGCATAAATTCATTCAAAAAGCAATGTATACGCTTTTCAAATCAAGTGATAAAATAAATGTAACAGAATGAAATCACCCCAACATGGGGAGAAAAGAAAAAGACAGGAGAAAAAGCAATGGTTGGTTTAAGTACACTGTGTTATATTGAACAAAATGGCAAGTACCTCATGCTTCACCGGACCGTGAAAAAGAATGATGTGAATAAAGATAAATGGATTGGTGTCGGCGGTCATTTTGAAGCGGAGGAGAGTCCGGAAGAATGTCTGCTGCGGGAAGTCAGAGAGGAAACGGGATATACCCTGACATCTTACCGCTATCGCGGAATTGTGACCTTTGTCTCCGGAGACGGTGTGACAGAATATATGTCTCTGTTTACGGCGGAGGGGTTTGAAGGCGAGCCCATCGCCTGCGATGAAGGGGAGCTGGAATGGGTCGATATTGATGATGTGTGGCATTTGAATATCTGGGAAGGTGATAAAATTTTCTTCCGGCTGATTGATGAGGATCAGGATTTCTTTTCCCTGAAACTGGTATACAACGGCCATGACCGGTTAGTTTCTGCAATTTTGAACGGAAAGCCCATGGAGCTTTTTGACATTCTGAATGAAGATGGAAGTAAAAGCGGTATTGTCCGGGAAAGGGGCGTAGCTCACCGGGAAGGAAGCCTTCATGGTACGGTACATATGTGGGTCCTTCGTAAAAATGAAAAAAGCGGCTACGATGTCCTGCTGCAGAAGCGAAGTCAGGCGAAGGATTCCAATCCGGGATGCTATGATATTTCCTCCGCAGGCCATATAGAGGCGGGAGATGAGGCTTTAAATGCTGCAGTTCGGGAAATGGGGGAAGAGCTGGGACTTTTTTGTTGAAAAGGATAAGCTTCATTATGTGGGAATCCATCGGGGGTCCTTTGAGGCGGTATTTCACGACCGGTTATTTAAAGATAATGAATGGAGCTCTGTGTATGTGTATACAGAACCTGTCGAAATTGGGGATATGATTCTTCAGGAATCTGAGGTGGAGGAAGTGATCTGGATGGATTATGAAGAATGCCGGAAAAAGTTCATGACGGCAGCCTGCCAAACTGTATTTATGAAGATGAATTTCAGATGGTTGGAGAATATCTCGGGATAAAATAGTGTCGAAAATAGTAATAGGGTTATAATTGACATATTTATGCCGCTAATGTAATATAATAATCAAAGACAGACAACAAGTTGAGTGTTTGTCAAAGTGGTGAAGTAAGGTGTTGTGCCAGAGGGCAGTGCCTTATGAGCTTTATAAGGGTTGGACATTTACCACAATCTGGCTAGATAGTTGGTCTGTCGAAAGAAAATGTCACAAGAGCTCTGCATAAGCAGGGCTCTTTTTGTACCTTGCAAAGAAAGAAGTGAAATGATGTACAATGTTTATGATTGTGTAGAAGCTTTTTTTCCGCTTCTTAATACGGAATATCATTTAATATTAGGGCGTAAAGGGCATGCTGTATCGTTGTGGGTTGGATTTGATAAGAAAGATTGTTTTCATTTGATGGGACTGCAATATTTGAAGGACAGACCACAATTGGGCCGTGACCGTGGAGTTATTTTTGATGAGATAAAGGAAAAGAAAATTAAACCGGAACAGATTGAATCCTCTGATTTATATTATAAAATTGTGGAACGAATTAATATGTTACCTTTATTAGAGATGGTGTTTGACAGCGACTATACAATTTTTAAGTATAATCAGAAAATACATACTTTTTCTATGATACAGGCGGAGTACTTAATGAAAAATTATATTAAAGGACGAAATATATTTGTTTTTTTGTCCGAAAATTCTAATGGGAAATATTTTTGCCGTTCTTTCTTCCCGGAAGGGGAGAAAGATTATTCTAAAAATCAGGCCTCATGGACATTGTTATGCAAGAAAAAAATAAATATTTCGACAGGAGAGGAAAAAGTTCTTTTAAATCGAATGAAAAAATAAAACCGCCTTTTCGGGAAAAGCTTTCTGGCAGCTTTTCCCGAAAAGGCAGTTTTAATATACTTAGCGTGTAAAATATTTTTCTTTAATCACATCTACGGGCATATCCTGTCCGGTCCACAGTTTGAATGCGGCAGCGCCCTGATAGAGGAGCATATAGAGGCCGTTGAAGGTCTGGCAGCCGTGTTCTCTGGCAAGGCGTAAGAGCTTTGTTTCTTCCGGATTATAAATGACATCCGAAACAATTAAATCGGGGCGGAACAGGGTCATGTCTTCGATAAGACAGCCTTCCGTATTCGGGCTCATGCCAACGGAAGTGCCATTGGTTAAAATATGGCTGCCGTCTATGGCAGATTTTAATGCGGTTTTATCGGCCAGATCGTCCAGGGTTACTTTACAGTCGGTCCGTTCATTGATCCGGTCAACAAGGGATTGGAGTCTTGGAAAAAGGAATCCTTGATATTAAATACATGAATTTCCTTTAAACCATCCAGGGCAGCCTGGACACAAATGGCTGTGGCTGCACCGCCGCCGCCGAGTAAGGTCATGGTTTTGCCTGTCAGGTCAAAGCCGGCATCCCGGGCGGCCTGCATATAGCCGATGCCGTCGGTGGTATGTCCGGTGAGGACGCCGTTATCATTAACTACTGTATTGACAGCTCCGATAATTTCCGATGCAGGGGATAAATGGTCACAGTATTCTGCCATAAGGTTTTTATTTGGCATGGTCAGGTTAAAACCGCGGACGCCGAGAACTTTGAGTCCTTCGACAGCCGTTTTCAGATGCTCTGTGTCAACGTTAAAAGCCAGATAGGCGTAATCCAGTCCGAGCTGACGGAAGGATTCGTTATGCATCATCGGTGAAATACTGTGGGCAACGGGACTTCCGAGAAGCCCGGTGAGGACGGTGTGTCCGGTAATTCTTGCTTCCATAGTGAATCTGTCTCCTTTAGTATTGTGCAATTTCATTCACGTGTTGTATAATAAATATTAAAATAAAAAAAACAGAATGTCAATTTATAGATGGAGGTTATCTGTGAACACAGTATATATCAGAGGGCTGGCACTGGGTGAGGGACGGCCGAAAATATGCATTCCCATTGTTGGAAAAACAAAAGAAGAAATTTTAAAGGAAGCTGAAAAGGTCCGGGAACTTCCGGCAGATATTGTTGAGTGGCGTGTAGACTGGTATGAAGATATTTTTAGCGGAGAGAGGCTGACAGATATGCTGACGGCGCTTCGGGGAGCTCTCGGAGAGCTTCCGCTGCTCTTTACCTTTCGTTCTATACAGGAAGGCGGAGAAAAACCTGTCCGGCCGGAGCAGTATTTGGATATTTACCGGAACGTCTGCCGTTCGGAGAGTGTGGATGCGATGGATGTGGAGCTTTTTCTGGATGCAAAGATTTCAAAAGCAGTAACCGATATGATTCATGATTTTGGAAAAGTGGTGATTGCCTCCAATCATGATTTCGTCAAAACACCGGATAAGGATGAGATAATCCGCCGGCTGATTCTTATGGATGAGATGGGGCGGATATCTTAAAGATTGCAGTGATGCCGAGGCAGGTATCGGATGTCCTGGAACTGTTGTCGGCAACAGAGGAAATGCTCCGGCTTTATACGGAAAAGCCACTGATAACCATGTCTATGGGACCTCTCGGGATGATCAGCCGCCTTTCCGGAGAGGCTTTTGGCTCAGCGATGACTTTTGGTTCCGGAAAAAAAGCATCGGCTCCGGGGCAGATACCGGCAGAAGAATTAAAGAAAGTGCTGGATGTGATTCATGAATACATGGCCTGAGATCCATCATGGTGGAAAAAGAGTTCCGGCGGCTGTTTTTGCCGGAAAAAGGGGAAGAGGATATGATCGACTTTTCTGTAAACCTTACGCCCCTCGGCATTCCGGAAAATATTCGCCGTGCTATGGAAGAGAGCTTATCCCGGGCCGGATGGTATCCGGACTACAGTAAAGAACGTTTAAAAAAGGCCCTGAGCCAGTTTCATCAGGTCCCCGAATCCCGTATTTGTATGGGAAATGGCGCGGCGGATGTGATTTACCGGACGGTTTTTGCTCTGAAGCCAAAGAAGGCGCTCCTGCTGGCGCCAACCTTTGCCGAATACGGAGCAGCCCTCCGGTGTGTGGCCGCCCGGATAGATTATTACCGGGTGAATCATGAAGATTTTCAGGTAAAGGCGGATATCTGTGAGCAGATTGACAGGGATACAGAGATGGTATTTCTCTGCAATCCGAATAATCCCACAGGACTTTTGATATCCAAAGAGATGGTAACCACTGTTTTGGAACAGTGCGAGGCGGTGGGCGCATGGCTTGTGGTGGATGAATGTTTTCTTGAATTTATTGCTGACGGGGAAAAATATTCAGTGATTGAAAAGCTGAAGAATCATAAAAGGCTGCTGATTATCAAATCCTTTACAAAGATGTTCGGCATTGCCGGACTCCGTCTCGGGTACCTGCTCTGTGGTAAAGAGGGGCTGGCATCCTATATTGACCGTTTTGGCTGTGACTGGAATGTGAATTGCGTGGCAGAGGCTGCCGGACTGGAAGCCCTGAAATCCAGGAATTATATGGAAGAAGTCATTGCTTATATTACAGAGGAACGGGAATGGCTTTACCGGGAACTGACATCCATGGGATTTTTCACTCTTCATGGCGCCGCCAATTATCTGATGTTTAAAGTGACCGATAAAAATAAAGAAAATCTGGGAAGCTGGCTTTTAAAACGGGGAATGATGCTGCGATGCTGCGATGATTATGAGAATCTGGACGGAAGCTTTTACCGGATCGGTGTGAACCGTCATGAGGAAAATCAAAGGCTGGCAGAGGCTCTGAAGGAGTGGATGGAATGAAGATACTGATCAGTGCCTGTCTGACGGGCAGAAATTGTAAATATAACGGGGAAATAACCGGAATCCGGCGGTGCTGGATTTTATTAAGGGCAAAGAAGTGATCGAGATATGTCCCGAAATGCTTTCGGGTCTCGGTGCGCCCAGAAAAAGTGTAGAGCTGGTGAAGGGCAGGGTTCAGAGCCGGGACGGTGAAGATTTTACCCGGGATTTTGAAAATGGCGTAAAAAAGGCGATGGATGCCATCAAAGATGAAAAGATCGAACTGGCCATTTTACAGTCCCGGAGTCCGAGCTGTGGTGTGAAGCGGGTTTATGACGGTACCTTCAGCAAAAACTGGTGGACGGTCAGGGGCTCTTCGCCCGGGCGTTGTCTGAAGCAGGGATTCCGCTGATGGATGCCGAAGAAGTGCCTTGCACCGATGGTGAGAATCACCTATAATGGGGAAAAGGAGGTTTTTATGAAATTAATATCATGGAATGTCAATGGCCTGCGCGCCGTTGTGGGCAAAGGTTTTACAGATATATTTAATGATCGGATGCGGATGTTTTCTGTGTTCAGGAGACGAAACTCCAGGCCGGACAGATTGATCTGGCGCTGCCGGGGTATGAACAGTACTGGAATTATGCAGAAAAAAAGGTTATTCCGGTACGGCTGTGTTCACCCGGATCAAACCGGTGAATGTGACCTATGGGCTGGGCATTGAGGCACATGATACGGAAGGACGTGTCATTACCGTGGAATACGATACCTTTTATCTGGTCAATGTCTATACGCCGAATTCAAAGGATGGTCTGGCCAGACTTCCTTACCGGATGGTCTGGGAGGATGATTTCCGGGCCTATCTGAAAAATCTGGAAATGTCCAAGCCGGTTGTGCTCTGCGGTGATCTGAATGTGGCTCATGAGGAGATTGATTTAAAAATCCAAAAACCAATCGGAAAAATGCCGGATTTTCCGATGAGGAGCGGGGAAAGATGACAGAACTGCTGAATGCCGGATTTATTGATACCTTCCGGTATTTTTATCCGGATAAAACCGGGGAATATTCCTGGTGGTCTTACCGGTTCAATGCGCGGAAAAATAATGCGGGATGGCGTATCGATTACTTTATCGTATCTGAGGCGTTGAAAGAACGGTTAAAGAGGGCGTCGATTCATCAGGAGATTTTTGGTTCGGATCATTGTCCGGTGGAACTTGAACTGGAAGCGGAGGCAAAGTGATCCATGAAAGCGAAGGTGATTATGGTTCAGGGGACGATGTCCAATTCAGGGAAGAGTTTTCTTACGGCAGGGCTGTGCCGGGTCTTTCGTCAGGATGGGTATCGGACAGCCCCCTTTAAATCCCAGAACATGGCTCTGAATTCTTATATTACAAGGGACGGGCTGGAAATGGGCCGTGCCCAGGTGATGCAGGCAGAAGCTGCCGGGGTGGAGCCTTCGGCGGATATGAATCCTATTTTGCTGAAGCCTACCAGTGTGACGGGCTCCCAGGTCATTGTTCACGGAAAGGTCCGGGGACAGATGGGGGCAGCAGATTATTTTAAGTATAAAAAGCGCTGATACCGGATATTATGGCGGCCTTTGAAAGACTTTCGGAAGCCTATGATATTATTGTTATCGAGGGGCGGGAAGTCCGGCGGAAATTAATCTGAAAGAGAACGATATTGTGAATATGGGACTGGCAAAGATGGTGGATGCTCCGGTGATCCTTGTCGGGGATATTGACCGTGGCGGTGTTTTTGCTTCTCTTTACGGGACGGTGAAGCTTCTGGCGCCGGAGGAACAGGCAAGGATTTGCGGCCTTGTGATCAATAAGTTTCGAGGCGATCCGTCCATTCTTGCACCGGGGGTCGGTATGATCGAAGAGCTGACAGGCATTCCGGTGGTCGGGCTTTTACCTATGGAAAATATAGATATTGATGATGAGGACAGTCTGTCGGAGCATTTACTTGCAGAAGAGGCGACGGGTGGACTGGATGTGGCGGTTATCCGCCTGCCCCATATTTCAAATTTTACAGATTTTACAGCCTTTGAACGGATGCCGGGGGTTTCCCTGCGGTATGCAGACCGGCCGTCGAAGCTGGGTAATCCCCATTTAATCCTTATTCCCGGAACAAAAAATACCATGGCAGATTTGGTCTGGATGCGGAATAATGGCCTGGAAGAAAGGATTGTACGAAAATACAGAGACGGCGTTTCAGTTTGCGGTATTTGCGGCGGCTATCAGATGATGGGCCTGAGCCTCTCCGATCCGGAGGGCGTGGAAGATGGCGGCAGTATGGCAGGCATGGGAATTCTTCCGGTACATACGGTATTTCAGGAGGAAAAGACCCGGAAGCAGATTCATGGTAAAGTGATTCGCGGGAATTTAAAAGGCTGTCCGGTGGACGGGTATGAAATTCATATGGGCCGTACAAAATTTGGAGATTCTCAGGAAACAGGGGATGGGTTTGATACGTGGATCCGTTTAGAGGATGGACGGCTTGACGGTGTCATAAATTCTGAAGGAACTGCGGCAGGCACGTATCTCCATGGGATTTTCGATAACAGTGAATTTCTTCAGGGGTTTTTGAAGCCTCTTATGGAAAAATATCATCTGGAATCCGGAGAGGGACCGTTGGATATAAAAGCCTATAAAGAGGCCCAGTACGATAAACTGGCGGAGCTGGTTCGGAAATCCATGGATATGGAGAAGATTTATAAAATGATGGGAGGAAAACCGGATGTTTGAAAAACTTTACCCGGATGCATGGGTGGCATCCACGTATGAGATTCCTTTTGAAAAATTGTATAAAAGAGGGTACAGAGGTGTTATTTTTGATATTGACAATACACTGGTGCCCCACGGGGCTCCGGCAGATGCCCGGGCGGAGCAGCTTTTCAAAAGACTGGATGAAATTGGCTTTCAGTATAGTCTGATTTCCAATAATAAGGGGCCGAGAGTGGAGATCTTTAATAAAAATATCCATGCCTACACGGTATTCAACGCCCATAAACCAATGATTGAAAATTATCTGAAAGCGGCATTTTTGATGGACGTGCCTAAAGAAAAGGTTCTTTTGTCGGTGATCAGATTTTCACAGATATCCTCGGGGCCAGACGGGCGGGAATTTACAGTATTCTTGTCCGGCCAATCCATCCAAAAGAGGAAATTCAGATTGTTTTGAAGCGTAAATTGGAGAAAATTGTCCTGAGTTTTTATAAAAGAAGCGCGCAAAAGAAAAAAACAGTTGAAAAATTGCGGGAATTTATTTATACTGGAAGAAGTGATTTATGCAATATATTGAAGGAGGAGCCAAGCATGGTATCAGCAGGTGATTTTAGAAATGGTTTGACCATTGAATATGAAGGAAACGTATATCAGGTTATTGAATTCCAGCATGTAAAACCTGGAAAGGGTGCAGCTTTCGTTCGTACAAAGTTAAAAAATATTAAGAGTGGCGGTGTTGTTGAAAAAACTTTCCGTCCAACTGAAAAATGTCCACAGGCACATATTGAAAGAAAAGAGATGCAGTATCTTTACAGTGATGGCGATTTATATCACTTTATGGATGTTGAAACTTATGACCAGATTGCACTGAGCGAGGATCAGGTGGGTGATACACTGAAATTTGTTAAGGAAAACGAGATGGTTAAGATTCTTTCCCACAACAACGAAGTGTTCGCTATGGAACCGCCACTGTTCGTGGAACTGGAAATCACAGAAACCGAACCAGGATTTAAAGGTGATACATCCACAGGTGCAACAAAACCGGCAACGGTTGAAACCGGCGCTTTGGTTTATGTACCATTGTTTGTAGAAATCGGTGATGTGATTAAGATCGATACACGTACCGGAGAATATCTGTCCAGAGTATAAGACAGAGCGTATACAGAAACCCCCGCAATAATTTTGCGGGGGTTTCTTAATAATCAGTAGAGGTGAGACGGAATTATGTATGAGGCAGGTTTAGTTCTTGAGGGTGGCTCAACCCGGGGAATATTTACATCGGGAGTATTGGATTATCTTTTGGAAAAAGAAGTGGACTTTTCCTATGTCATCGGCGTTTCAGCGGGAAGCTGCAATGCGGTGGATTTTGTGTCAAAGCAGTTTGACAGAACACGGCATTGTTTTATGCCGGAAAAAGAGAATGATTATATGACCATTCAGGCCATTTTAAAAAAGCACAGTATTTTTTGACATGGATATTATTTTTGATAAATATCCGAATGGGATTTACCCCTTTGACTTTGATACGTATTTCGAGTCCCGATCCATTTGCGAGATTGTAGCCACCAATGCAGTGACAGGGAAGGCGGAGTATTTTCAGGAAAGGGGAAACAGAGAACGTTTAATGCAGATTTGCCGTGCATCATCGAGTATGCCGATGATTACGCCAATGGTTGAAGTGGATGGAAAGTTATTTGTTGACGGAGGTGTCTCCGATTCGGTACCGCTGGGTCATACGCTGAAGAAGGGATATGACAAGGTCGTTGTCGTTCTTACAAGAAACCGGGGATACCGAAAAGCGCCGTCGCCGAAGATGGACCGGATCTGGAGACATTATTTTCAGAGATACCCTAAATTGGCCGAGGCTCTTTCCAAACGTTATATGCTCTATAACCGGCAGATGGATATGGTGGAGCGCATGGAAGCGGAAGGAAGGATTTTTGTTATCCGGCCGGAAATTTCCGCCATTTCCAGAACGGAAAGAAACCGGGAGAAATTAATGGGATTTTACCGGCACGGTTATATTCAAATGATGAAACAATATAAGGAATTATTGGAGTATCTGGAAAAATAGTGATTTAAGAAGGGATTTTCGGGGAAAACTTAAGAAAATGAATAGGGTTTTGGAGAAAAACTGCTGAAATGTGAAAAAAATATATATATTTTTTGTAGGTTATTGACAAAAAACATATATGTAAAGTAGAATTAAGGTAGAGAAGTTTTTTTTGTTTATGAAGGATATGTTCTATGAGAAAGGGGGGGTAATGCAGGGGATGAATATCGGAATAATTTCACACAATAACAAAAAAGAACTGATTGAGAATTTTTGCATTGCTTATAAGAAGATTTTAAGCAAGCATACGCTTTATGCAACGGGGGTTACAGGACGGCGTATTGAAGAAGCAACGAATCTCAAAGTGAACAAATTTCTGCCGGGAAGTGTCGGCGGCGATCATCAGTTTATAGAGATGATTGAAGACAATAGCATGGATGTTGTAATTTTCTTTTACAATCCATCTTTGGCAGTGACTGAGAAACCTGATATTTATGCAATTATGAATCAGTGCGATGCCTACTGCATTCCTATGGCGACAAACATTGCAACAGCAGAGGTACTGATAATGGGGCTAGAACATGGAGATTTGGAATGGCGTACCCATAAATAATAAGAATGGGGAATAAAGGGGCGGCGTAGTTATAGAAACTAAGTCGCTTCTTTGCTATTCATAGAATCATAAATCTGCCGAAGGCAGGATTTTAAATAACGAAGGAGATTAAAAGAAATGCAGTGTACACGTAAAGTCACAGACGGTATCTATTGGGTTGGCGTCAATGATCGGCGGCTGAATTTGTTTGAGAACATTTTTCCGATCAAAAAGGGCGTATCTTATAATGCGTATTTGATTAAAGATGAGAAAACGGCGCTGCTGGATACGGTAGATGCCGATGGAAAACGTCAGTTTTTGAAAATATCCAATATATTCTTGGCGACAGAAAACTGGATTACCTTATTGTAAACCACATGGAGCCGGATCACTGTGCCAATATTGAAAATCTGATCCGGTTATATCCGGAGGTTACGATTGTGGGAAATGCAAAGACTTTCCAGATGATTGGCCAGTTCTTTGAGTTTTCCTGCCGGAAGCCCAGAAGCTTCTGGTGAAAGAAAAAAGACACACTTGTTCTTGGAACCCATGAACTGAATTTTTATATGGCTCCGATGGTTCACTGGCCGGAAGTTATGGTGACCTACGAATCATCCGAAAAGATTCTTTTTTCGGCGGATGCCTTTGGAACCTTTGGCGCTTTGGATGGAAAAATTTTTGCGGATGAAATGGATTTCGACAGAGAATGCCTTGATGATGCCCGCAGATATTATACCAATATTGTGGGAAAATACGGAGCTCAGGTCCAGGCCCTTCTGAAAAAAGCCGCAGCTTTGGACATCGGGATGCTCTGCCCGCTGCATGGGCCGATCTGGCGGAAAGATCTGGAATATTTCATAAAAAATATGATTTATGGAGCCGTTATGAGCCGGAGGTTTCCGGCGTGGTGATTATGTATGCTTCGATGTATGGAAATACAGAAAATGCAGCCAATGCCCTGGCCATGCTGCTGGGAGAAGATGGGGTGAAGCATCTGGCAGTGTATGATGTTTCGACTACCCATGTTTCGGAACTCATCAGCGAGGCATTTAAATACAGTCATATTGTTCTGGCAGCGCCGACCTATAATGGCGGTGTTTATCCGCTGATGTACAACCTGATACATGATATGAAAGCCCTGAATCTTTCCAACCGGACATTTGCACTGATGGAAAATGGAACATGGGCACCGATGTGCGGAAAAATATGAAGTCCATGATTGAAGAACTGAAAAACTGCACCGTGATCGAGCCGATGTTCAGTATAAAGTCGGCGGCAAAGACGGAGCGTATGGCGGATATGGAAGCATTTAAGGATGCGGTAAAAGCATCTCTGGAGGGGTGATGACAGAAAGTTCCTCCGGAAATTAAAAAATCCAGGTAAGGCGTGTTGAAACTCTTTACCTGGATTTTTTTTGACCAGTGTGCCTGGCAGCGCACGTTTCCATCGTGAGGTGGAATCTGTTGTGATATAACTGAGTTGTCCCTGAAAATTGATCTGTAACAGAATTGAGCCGAGAAGCGTTCGTGGGAGTAAAAGACACCGAGTTTAACTCGACGGTCTAATTTTATCTTGCAGTTACTCCATTCACGAAAGCTAAATAGCAGGCGAAGTCTCCAATAGCTTTGCGATTATACGGATCATCTTCCTCGCAGCCGAGTGCATCACGCCACGCAGCAGCTTTGCCGTGCTGTTTTAAATAGCGCATCAGCATATTGAAATGCGTTATCACAGAGTTGTGGCAGGAAGTTCTGCCGGAGTCCTGCTCGTTTTTCTCCTCACGGCTAACCAGTAGCCAATTTGCCCGGATTGCAGCATAGCGAGTTGCAACCTTCATTAACGCATCATATAGCTCCAACGCTTCCATGTCAGCACCAATCTCGGCGAGCATTTCCGTATGGATCGTTTGCATTTTTTCAAATATAATCGCTTTTGGCTGTTTCAAATATTCATCGTAAGTACAAACCATAATAACCCCACCTTTCCTTTTTAGAAGTATAGCTTACGGCATATTTTGCAGGAAGTCCAGTGGATTCTTAATTAATACTTCGGCAAAATCAATCGCTTTTCTACCACCTCGGCCACCAACTGCAAGGTGTTCTGGTAGCCTGTTTTCTGCAAGATATTCTTGATGTGGTACTTGACTGTATTTAGTGTAATATTCAGATCCGCCGCGATTTCTTCGTATTTCCTGCCTTGTGCAAGTTCTCGAATGATATCAAATTCCCGACTGGTAAACTCAGTGCTGTTGCTGTACCCGATACGAATCATCGGCGTGTCCTCAGGATAAACAAATTCGCCATTCATCACCCGGTCGCATACCTCCATCAAAGCAGTATTGCCATGTTCCTTATACCAAAAGCCGTTACAGCCACATGCTTTGGCCTTTTGAATAAACGAATGCTCCGGCATAGAAGTCATAATGATGATCTTGATTTTTGGATTATACTGTTTGAGCTTTGCCGCAGCCTTCAGACCGGATTCTTCCTCAGCTGTACAGACATCCATCAGGATTAAATCGACATGTCCACGAAGACAGGCAATTTCTGCATTGGCTGCATTTTCTATGGAGGCATACAGGACATATTTTTCTGATTTGGCAATCTGACTCTCGATGGCGTCCCGGGTAATCCTGGAATCTTCTACTACTAAAACCTGTATCATGTTCGCCCTCCTTTCTGAGCTTCGTCAAAATCAAAGGGAATATCGATAATTAGAAAAACGCTGTTGTCGCAGAATATCCTCAGGGAAGCTCCTTCCTGCTCCAGTCGCTGCCGCAATGCGCTAAGGCCGTTGCCTTCCGTAATTTTTGAAACAGTAACGTTGCTGTTGTCGGATATCTCAATATGATAATGCTCCCTGCATGGTTCAATCTTTACCGTTAGTTTAGTGGCGTCTGCATGGCGTACTGCATTGGTGAGCGCCTCGCGGACGGCGGCATACAAAAGCTGCAATGCTTTACGGCTTTTGGTTGTTCTCCATGAAAGCTAACCTTGCAGCCAATCAGCTCCGCCACCTGCATCAGTTCGGACTGCAGGGAGGAATCAGGAACCGTCCATACGGTAGAAATATTGGAGAAATCGTGAATGGTGCTGTTCCAGCTTTCCCGCAGTGCATCGGCATTATCGTCCAGACTGTTTTCCGTAACCGCCTTAGTGGTAGCCAACAAACAGTGACCCAGATCATCATGGATATGCATTTTTGCGGCCAGAATCTCTTTATTTAAGTTGACTTCCACAATGTTGTCCAGTAGGGATTTCTGCCGCTTTTGCATCTCCTGAAGTCGGATGGTGTTCTCGTACAGTTCTTCGCTGAGCCGGTAGAGTTCTGTAATTTCCGCCGCCTCAATCTGAACGGTATTGGAATCAAGAAACCTCAGTTCAAAACGCCAAACAAAGCTGTCTGAAAAGCGGAAGAACAACGGTTGGTGGGTGCTTTCATTGCCATTGTCCGGGTCTTTCGGCAGCCAAGATTGCTCGAGTTTTTCTGCCTTACTGTTATTCGTAAAACTTGTGAGTTTCTCCCATGTCACCTTTGCGTTCAGAATCGTGTGTCCGGTCAGCTCCAGTACCAGTCTGTTCATCTTTTCATTGACGAGAATGACCCGCCCATCCAATGCGGAGAAGCAGATTCCGCCGGGATAAGAGTCGATTGCCTTTTGATCATTTTAGCTGATGTTTTCTTTTTTCATGACTTTACCGCCCCTCCTTCTTTCAAAATAAAAGCCGACAGCCTGCCGGAATCTTTTTTGTGTCTGAAGGTTATATCTGCCTTCTAAAGAACGGGAGGCAAACTCGTGGTCTGTGCCGGTTATCTCAAAGCAAACTGTATCGCTGATTTGGATTTCTATAGAAGTCAGACAAAAATCCGCTTCCTCCAGAAGCGCTTCCAGAGTTTTCATGATAAGAAGAATAAGCTCTGGCTCCAAATCTGATGGAGGATAAAAATCCAAACTTGTCCAGATTCCAAGATTCTTCATGCATTTCGTCATATCCTGTAAGCTGATCGCTAAATCACCAACCGAGATCAGCTGCTGCTCCTGATAAGTGAGCCGTAAGTTACAGAATCGCTTGATGTAGGTGCCGATGAGGCAGATACGGTTCCAGTCTTCCGATGAAAGGGATTCTTTAGATAAAAGCGCTGTCAGCAGAACAAGCTGCCCGGCCACCTCCGAGGATAGGCTGTCGTAAATATCATTGTGTGCCTGAATACTTGTTTCATCGGATTGGATGCGGATTTCCTGTGCCAGCAGATCCCGTTTTTCTTCCAGTTCCGAATTCAGTCTCTGAAGCTCTCGTAAAGCCTGATTGATCTGCGAGAGATTAGTTTGCCAAATCATATATCCGCCCGGGATTTGGTGCAGGTGCATAGTAATATTTTCCGTAACAGAAAAATGCTGATTTTGTTTCAAGGATTCCAGTATAGCCGGTGTGATATCCGCCGCGTTTTCCGATACTGCAATCCGCTCGCCGTTCGATGAAAGAATCTGCATCGCTACCGTAGAACGCCGGAATACTTCCTCGTATTGCGTGTTTACCGGGATCAGTCCGGTCAGAATATAAAGCTCCCAGCAAAGCACAAGAATGAAAATCAGCCCTGCTGAATATTCCACAAGTTCAAATCGCACCACATAGGCCGTCGCTGCATAAGGGATACTGAATAGGAGCAGTAAAATCGGCTCGTAGAAGGGAATCAGCTTTCGGTAAAGCGGATCAGACTTTGTCGTGCCGTTGCGCCGATAGATCACATGTACTTGATGTCCAATCATCCACAATCCCCACAGATAGATGATATAGGTACCGATATATGGGTGAAAATACAAATTTGGCTGGGGTTCCTCCGGCACAATGTAATATAGGAAATGATGCAAATCGTTGGTCAGCGCCATCACACTCAAAAAACAAGCCGGTATCAGAAGCAGACACCACTTTTTACTGATTCGGTAATCCTCCGACCTGCCGAGATAGAACGCGCCGTAAAGACCGAACAGCGGTATGAAAACGGCGGCTATATTGATAAAGTATCCGGTAAAGCGCATCCATGGAAGATTGAGATAAAGAAAGGCATCCTGAACAAAGCGAACCGTCAAATACAGGATACTGACAACATTTTGTGCAGTCAGGTGGATGCGCATGGATTTCTGTGTGATTTTCGTGCTGATGGTATGCTGCCAGCTAAAAAGCAGGAACATATAGACCGCCCAGACAAGATATGGACGCAGAAAATCCTCCGGCAAGTACCGCATGCTGAGCTGTCGGTATGCGGAGACTACAAACAACAGCGCCGCTGCCCCAAAAAGCCGGACAATGGATTTTTTTCGCTCGTCCATCCTACCCCCTCTTTGCAAAAGATGATGCTAACTGATCAATTCAGTTAGAATATGGTAAGAGTATTATAACATCAACGGTCAGCTTTGCCCCACACAAAAGGGTAGTTTTTGGAACTTTTCAAACAGATAAATTGATTGTCAGCAACTTCGCCTGTTAAATGAAATCAAGCGCGAAACCATTACCGCTTGATCCACATAGCCGGACGGACGCCTGCACCGTTTTTGTCATCAGCCACGATGATGCCGCTATCGTACAAGTCCGAAGCAAGACCGGTAGGGCGCGTTTCAAAATCGCCGCCGCCGCTGACGCAGACAAAAGTGAATCCATCCTCTCCGGGGGTGCGTGTCCACCAACTGGCACCGAACGGCGGAATATACCCATCGGGATTATACTCCTTCGCCGACGCACTTGCAGTGCTCGTCAGCCCTGCTTCCCGAAAAACCTCTCGCTCGAAATACTCCTGCACTTCGTAGTAACTCAAAAGGAACAACCGATCCTCAGTTTATTTCCGTCTTTTCCTATCTCCAAAGAGTCGCCAACAGATAGTCCTCCGCACGATCCGCAAATTTTTCCGGTTCGTTTAGTTTTTCTATTTTAATATTATATTGCCGAGCAGAACTTTGCCCCCACACAATCAGGTGGTTTTCAGAAAATAATTTAAAAATATTCTGAAAACTACCTGATTGTGTGGGGCGCTTTTTTTCGGTTCAGGTAAAATAGGGTGGAAAATAAGCTGGGACGGGTTTTGTCTCCGGCAAGAGAGGGGAGATATTATGTTCTGTTCAAAGTGCGGGAATCCTTTGCCGGATGACGCAAAGTTTTGCGGTGTGTGCGGAGCGCCTGTAAATACAGCGCAGGAAGATTCGTCAGTGCTGCAGCAACCGGCAGGTACATCGAATGAAACGGTAAACATCCAAGCACCGAAACCGGAGCCGTTTATGGAGGCACAAAATTTTAGCGTTCAAATGAGTGGCGGCACTGTGGACTCCGTGAAGAAATCAAGAAAGAGACTGGTGATCGGCCTGTCTGCCAGCGGCGTGTTGCTTGCAGTCATTCTTGCTGTGGTGTTGATTTGTGTGTTTGGCCTTAAAGGCGGCTCTAAAGGCAGCGACAGTTTTGTTTCTATTGTTAATAATGAAGTGGTTTGCGATGACGAATATACTTACTATCTTGATGAACAGGAAACAGGAGATAAAGCTTATATCATGCGCATCGGCAATCAGTCGGATGCAAAGCCGGAAATCCTCTATGAAGCGGATCAGATTAAAGGCGATGGATGGGGCCGGTATCCACTTGGGGCGTTGTTCCTCTGGGGTGATAACATCTGCTTTTGGAAGTTACAAATGCTTCTGAAACTACGGCAGAATATGGTTTATCCTGGGTTAGCAAGGACGGTAAAGAAAGCGGCAGGCTGGCAAGCTATGAACAACTGCTGCCATGGGGAAGCGAATCGCTGATGTTTGCCTATTTCTATGAGCACTATCTTATCCTCGGCGATCAGCAATATTTCTACCGGCTGGATCTGAATACCGGAGAGTCTTGCATGCTGAACGATGTTTTAAATATCAAAAAATACGTGCGTTTTGTCGCATATGATAATGGCAATTACTACTATATTGTCCCTGACATGGAGAATAACGGTATCGGAGGAACGTTATATCGAAAAGCTGAAGATTCCGAAGAAGAACAAATTTGTTTTTTACCAACTCTGGGCATTGCAGATATTGATGGTTATTCCAGTTTTATTCCAAAGGGAGATTATCTTTATTTTGCAGATGAAAGCTCCGTCTTCCGCATCCATATGAAAAATGGCAGTATGGAAGAGCTTGCTTTCCATGACGGCGCATATAACAGATTTGCTCTTTGTGATACCGGACTCTACTATTTTAAGGATATGTCTCTTCATCTTCTCAACCTTGAAACCCTTGAAGAAACAGTCTTCGACCTGCCGGAAAGCGGTGACCGGAATCCTGAGATGATTTATGCAGGACAAGACGACGACTGTTGGTTTAAGCAGTGGGTTGGCAGTTTTGATTATTGCCATTTCCGACCGAATGAGAGCACTGGGTCGTTTGTTTTTTGAATGGCTCGATACGGGAGGATGAATCGACTCAGGATGCTTCAGCGGACAATCAGGAGGCAGCGAATACAACCGCGTTATATGCTGATGTAGTCAATCAAACTATCGCGGAGCATGGCACACTTGGGTTTCAGGAAACCCAGTTTGATTGTATCGCCCGAGGTTTATTCAAAATTGATCTGCTGGACTTTAATCAGGATGGAACGGAGGAGCTGTTGATGATGTACAGCAACGAATCAGACAGCGCCTTTCCGGTTATTGAGGTTTGGACAGTAAAGAATGGAGAAGCTGCTCTGGCTTTTTCCGGAAGATCGCGAGTAGAGTCTCAGGAGCCTATTTTCGGCTTCAACCTTTATCAGAATGCTGGTAACCTGTATGTTCCGGTATTTGATTCATTGGACTGTAATCCTGTGTATGTTCATTTATACGGGTTTGACGAAAATGGAGAGTTCAGAGAAATTTATCAATACGAAAACAACGAATTTTATATGAACCAGCTCCCGGATGGGATGGAGTTTACGGATTATGATAAGATTCCTTTCTATGTTGATAGTCTGAGGGATGATTTTGAAGGCGATAAAACCGCTATGAAGGAATTGTTACAAGCAGATATGGCAGACATCCTGAATAGGCAGGGAATTACCATGCCTGAGAATTCACAGGAGGATGCTATTTCTACCTACGACTACGAAGGTGATTGGGTGTGGAAGCGGGAAAACAGCGACATGGAAGGAACGCTTCACTTAGAGGTCATCGACGAATCCACGTTTTCCGGAGCCTTCGGCGTTTACCGATTATTCAGCGAGCAGTTGACCATTACGATGTCAGGCAATACGGGAACGGTAACTTCCGAAACCGGCGAATGGGACGGCACTGCTGAATTCGGAGCGGATTATATTCTCCTGCATTTTGAAGATGTGCCCGTTCTTGGAGCCTCTTCCATATCCGAAGGATTCGGTACTACGGAGTTTCGTTTCGTACCTGCGAGTTAACAGGGAATGCATCTCGCTATGCAAAAAGGTATGAAAAGGAGGATGCTTATGCAAAAGAAAATTGCAATATTTTTGTCAGTACTCATGCTCGTGCTCTGTATTCCTGTTTCTGCCGGGGCGGTATCTGTGTCCGGGGAAGTTACCATACAGACAGAGATTTTCAGCGGTTTTGATATTACGATACCACAATCCATTGCACAGAAATACCGTTGGTCAGACTTCGGCTATGAAGGAGCTAATGGGATACATTTTTATGATCGATCCAAATTTGATGCCGCAGGCGGAAAAAGCAGCTATGAAGAAGCAGATGAGGCGCAAGGATACCTTTTAGCATCCGTCAGTACTACTACGACAGCGATTATCGTTACGGAATGGGCGATCCCCTGTTTTATGAGCTGTTCCAGCCGACCAGAAATGACATTGTGGCCTTTTATAGCCGGGACGATTTGTCGAGGCTCATGATTCTCTCTGTGGAGTATGCAGACTCCGCCCCGGTATCCGTGAAGAAAGAGGCTTTGAGAATTGCCGGATATATGACACCTGCTTCCGATGTCTACATGGAGGACGTGGATGCGAATCCCTGGAACCTCAAGTTCGCCAATTTTCTCTTAAACGGGCGTTTCAGGACCATGGGGCAGGAATATCTTGACGATGTAGAAATGCAGGCCTGCCTTTATGATGTTGCGGGGAGCGATTCCCCGGAGTTGATTATCACCAATGGGGCGACAGACGGACAATCCTCCCGGGCATATATCTATACGTTCAGCGAAAACTGGCAGGTTGAATATCTGCGTACAGCCACAGAAGAAGAGCTTAACGCCATGCCCTTACAGCCTTTTACGGCAATTCGCGGGGGATGGGGAGATTTCTTAGAGGCCTGCGGTTATCAAGTTGCGTATTTGGCAAATGAAGGCGAGGAAGATGACGCGCCGGGGATTCCAATCAGTTATGCTGGATCATCTGTGGAATTGAAAGAAAGCCTGTTTGAGAAATCAGCTTATGAATATGATAACGATTTGGCCAAGCTGGGCGCTATGCTGAACAAGGCGGCATGCAACGGTGAATCGGAGATCTGTCAGCTTTTTGATCAGATGAAAGTTGAAGATGACAATATTGAAAACTTCAATTATAGCGGTGAAAATGCCTTCAGTATTGCGCACCGCCCGATGATGCTGAACGGAGAAGAGACAAACCTGATTTTTATTGTCGCTCGCGGCTCTCAGGATCTGAGAGAATTCATCGGGGATTATGCCATGAAAGCGAACAGAACATTTCTAAACCAGGATGCCTATGATTATGTGACGGACTTTGAGGCAAAGATTTGGGATGCAATGCGGTCATATGCGAATGGACATGAAGATTTGTATGAAAAACCTCGTGTATTCTTTATCACCGGATACAGCCTTGGCGGTGCGGCTGCAAATTTGACAGCGGCTATGGCAAATCATCCCGACTTGGGAAATAGCTGGATTTTCCAGGACACAGATCCAACTCGGATTTTTTGCATATACCTATGGCGCCATTGACTCCATCAAGGTGAATGCTTCAGTCCAAACCGGATATGAAAACATTCACAATATTTTCAACTATTTTGATACCTTTGGCCCCAATGGCGCAAAAACATTTACTACCAGCGGAAATTCCGGAGTAGGAAAATTTGGCCATATTGATCGATTTGCCTATCGGTTTTCCTGGGATAATAACATACAAAAAGCCGAAAACCATGATATCAGCAATTATCTTACCGCCATTGTGGAAGGCGCGGTCGAATGCTGTACTCCATACTCTCAAACAGCCATCCACTGCCCCGTTGATGTTGAGGTTATAAAAAATGGTGAGGTCGTTGGCCGGATCATGGACAATCAGGTGGACGAGACGCTTCTTTCTGCCAATCCCGATGTAGCTCTGATGGTGGTGGAGGATTCCAAGTACATCGGTGTTTTCGATAGCCCGAAAAGCTATTCTCTGCGCATCACAGCAACAGATGACGGTGAAATGACAGTAGTCACCATTTCTTTTAACGAAGACGGCGAAAGCTATGGCATGGCAGAATATCCCAACGTAGCCATCGAAAACGGTCAGGAATTTTCCATGGATCTGCCTGCACCAGATACGGCAGAAAGCGATCAGCAGACACCGGAGCTTTTGGTGATGGACGGAAACAGAATCAGCAGAAAGGTCAATACAGACGGAAGTATCTCTCCGGTCAATAGAACCGGAAATGCATTCCAGCTTGCTTTGCTGGCAGCGATGGTGATTGTTAGCGGTTTGGTTGCATTTTGGGGAGGAAGAAAAATGGAAGAAACGGAAAACTGAAATTCCCGATTGCATCGATTTTCACGGCGATTCTGGCCTTGGGATTGCTTAGTAATTTGCAGTATCTGCTGCGCCGTGCCGAAATGCTCAATGAGAAGCTCGGATATCGTATGGCGGTGGAGTTTGGCAGCACCTTCTCTGTCCTACATATCCTATATCAAGTTCTGCTGATCGGCAGCATGCTCCTGCTGGCGGTTCTGCTGTTTATGCGCAAGCGAAACCGTCTGCTGGTCGGAACCCTGACAGTTCAGACACTTTTGCCCGCTTTTACCCTTGTAAGTTTTCTTCTGAATTGCGGTTCCCGAGGCTTTTTGATGTGTATGAGTATGAGCTTCACTTTGGTCCAATGATGTGGGTAATCGGCATTTGCGGCTGCTATGTGCTGGAAATTCTCTGCTATCTTCTTTTTTACCCTTATGGCGGTCACACCTTGCGCCAAGGATGGTGAGAAAAAAGGCCGGCTACACAGGTTGTGGTTCCTGCCTGGTACTCTCAGCATCCTCATCGCCTTTGCGCATCTTGTGGGAAACATCTATTTTATGCGTAGCGATGTATACTGTTTGTCTATCCTGTTCCTGATTCCAATGGCATTCTTGTTCGGTTGGTGGATGACACATCCGTATAAAAAGGAAAGACCTGTCTACCAGATACCCGTTGCGCAGCCTTATGGGCAGCCAATCTATCAGACCACAGGCGTTTCTGATACTGCCCAAAAGGTGTTCTGCACCAACTGCGGCCGGGAGCTTCCACCGGATGAGGATTTCTGCAGCATTTGCGGTACAAAGCGGCCCGCAACCAAAGGAAGTGGACATATAGATCACGGTGGCCATATCGACCTATAGTAGGGTGTTGTTTCTATTGATATAAATCATTTTTATTCTTATTATTAAACGAAAGGCGTTTCACTATGAAAACAAACAATGATAACATTGCTTACCATGCTGGGCGTGTTAGTTACAATTCTTCCACCGAAGAGGTATTTGACACAATTGAAGAATATATAAAGGCGGAACAATATACTTTTATCCGCAATTCGGAAGAAGCAACGGCAGAAGCTTGTGTTGGGCACTTTTTGTCGGTTCAGGTAAAATAGGGTGGAAAATAAGCCGGGACTGGTTTTGTCTCCGGCAAGAGAGGGGAAATCGTATGTTCTGTTCAAAGTGCGGGAATCCTTTGTCGGATGACGCAAAATTTTTGTGGTGCGTGCGGAGCGCCTGTAAATACAGTACAGGAAGATTCGCCAGTGTTGCAGCAACCGGCAGGTATATCGGATGAAGTAGAAGGCATCCAAATGCTGAAACCGGAGAATGTGCCGAAACCGCCGGTGGAGGCGCAAAATTCCCATAGGTCATTGAGTCATGACACAAAAGCATCCGTGAAGAAATCAAAAAAGGGTCTTGTGATCGGCTTTTCAATTGGCGGCGGTATACTGCTGACTATCATTCTTGCCGTGGCGCTGATTTTTGTGTTTGGCCTTAAAGACGGCTCCAAAGGCAGCGACGGCTTTGCTTCCATTGTTAATAATGAAGTGGTTTATGATGACGAATATACTTACTATTTAAGTGAAGACGACAGAGGAAGTACCGCCCGTATTATGCGGATAGGCAATGAACAGGATGCGGAGCCGGAGGTTCTCTATGAAGCTGACCAGATCAAAGGCGATGGATGGGGCCAGTATCCACTTGGGGCGTTATTCCTCTGGGAAGATAAAATCTGCTTTTTGGAAGTTACAAATGCTTCTGAAACTACGGCAGAATATGGTTTATTCTGGGTTAGCAAAGACGGTAAAGAAAGCGGCACGCTGGCAAGCTATGAGCAGCTGGGCGAGCTGATGAGTAATGAAGGGGTCGGTCTAAGGAATATCTATTATTACGAAGACGCTCTCGTTTTCAGCAACGGACAGGTTCTCAGTTGGCTGGATTTGAAAACCGGAGAGTTTCGTGAGCAGAACGATGTTATTAATGCCGACAAACCGATTCATTTTGTTGCCTATGATAAAGGGTATTACTACTATTTTGCCTTTGACACAAACAACGAAGTTGTCGGAGGAACACTGTATCGGAAAAAGGAAGGTTCCGAGGCGGAAAAAATATGTGTTATGCCTGAACTGGACTACACCTCTGAGTCGGATCATGCCACACTTTCCGCCTGTGTTCCAAAGGGGAGTATCTTTATTTTGCGGATGAAACCATTATCTTCCGAATCCATATGGAAAACGGCGATGTGGAGACCTTAGCATCCTATGAGGGCGCAGAAAACAGATTTGCTGTCAGTGATGCAGGACTCTACTATTTTAAGGATATGTCCCTTTGTCTTATTGATTTTGAAACTCTTGAGGAGGCAGTTTTCGATTTGCCAGAAGACCTAGATCATATTCCTGATATTATTTACGCGGGTCCGGATGGCGGCTGTTGGTTAAAGAGGTGGGAAGATAGCTTTAAGTATTATCGTTTTATTCCGGATGAAGAGGGTGGCTCCTATACATATTTCGGGGAAAAAACGAACGAAACGGAAGAATCGGATCAGACTGCTTATGCAGACGCTCCAGCCTCTTCTGATATTACCCCGTTATACGCAGCCGTGGTGGAGAGGCTTATAGCGGAGTACGGCTCTATCTCCTTCGGCGGCGGAGATTCCTATGAATGCTATGCCGCCGGTGTGTTCAAAATTGACCTGTTGGATTTTAATCAGGATGGTACTGACGAACTGGTGGTGCTCTATACCCCTGAAGGAGACGGGATCTTTCCGTTTGCTGATGTATGGACGGTGAAGAATGGCGAAGCTGTGCAGCTTTTCTCCAAAAAATCCAAAGATGAGTCTCAAGAGTCAGAAATAACCTTTAGCTTATACGAAAATGCCGGTTGCTTTTACATACCGGTATATGATTCTCTGGACTGCAATCCTGTGTGCGTTCATTTATATGGATTTGATGAGCAAGGGGAATTTGGAGAAATTTATCAATATGAAAATAACGCATTTTATATGAACCAGCTTCCGGATGGGATGAAATTTACAGAATACGAGGGCACCCTGTTTTACACAAACACCCAGCTCGCCTACTATGATAATGGTTTTGAAAACGCAAAAGAAGAAATGATGGAATCGCTCCAGACGGATATGAAATATATGCTGAACGTGCTCGGCGTCTCTGTACCTGAAGCTGCGGCAAACTGGCTTGGTGTTTACCGGTATGATGACGGACATCTGGGGCAGTTGTATCTTGTCAATGAAGAAACAGACAGCGAGATTCACGGCATCTGTGTGTTTGAATGTGCAAGCGGGGAGTATGACAAGCGTGATTTCGTCTGGAGCAAACGTGACAGCCTTACGGCGACAGAGCCGTTTGAAAACGGCGGCGGCCTGGTTTATTATCATTTGGAACAGGGAAGGATTGTGACAAGTTATCCGGATGGATGGTGGCCGGACAGAGAGTATGTGTGGGTATCGGACATTGCGCATATGGACGAAACGGTGCAGCACCCGGCTTTATCGGAACAGACTGCAACACTGGAAGCCGGATTTTACGGAGTATGGGTTTGTGCCAGCAAGGATTATGACGTAGCAGAACAATATGCAGATGCCCTGGTGCAGAAAGGCTTTGCGGCGGGCATATATGAAACGACCGACTGGAGCAATCTCAACACCGAAGCCTATTATGTGGTTTCTGCTGGAGAATTTTCCACCGAAAATGCGGCAAACAACGCCCTCGAGCTTGTTCAGAATGCCGGATATGCAAACGCTTATATCAAATATACCGGGGAGAAACGAACGGATGAAAAGTCGTGAATAAGGATATGGAAATACTAAAAACAAGGAGAATTTACTTATGAATGATACAAAATACAATCCCGCTGCTTCCGAAACGGAAGAATTGACGGATGGCAGCCTGCGCTCTGTGATGAGTTACATAGTTTTGCTCACAAAAGCTGGAAGCTGAATCAGCTTCAGCGTATCTTAGCAATTATTTCCGCCGTCAGTACCCTCTTTTTTCTGATTAATGTCAACGGTCAGATATACATCTGGCTTTGTGCGCTTGCCGGTCTTTTGCAGCTTTGGATGTGCGTAAAAAGGTGAAGATAGAATCTTTCTCCATGGCTTTTACGTATTCCTTGCTAAGCGTTGGCAGTTTCATTACGGCAATTCAGCAGATTATCAATTACGGAGGATATTATTTCTCCGGTTGGCGCGGGGCAGAACGGGTCATTGTTCAGCTGGTATTATATGCATTGGTTACTATGGCATGGATTTTGGTATTGAAAAGGACGAAAATAAAAATACCCTTCGGCTTGTTTTCTTCATCATCTCGTGTGCGCTTGGCGCATACGAGGTCATATATGTCCTGCTTGCTCTGCGGACAAGCTTTAAGCTTGCCCTGTACGGTTTTGCATGGGTCGGTTTTATTGCCGTATTTGCCATACCGGTTTTCATGCTTTATCGAAAAAATGTCCCGCAAAATCATACCTTCGTGCAAAATGTCAACAGAAGTGCAAATCCTATCAATCCACAGATGTCGTATTATTCGCCCGAGCAGCCGCAAACAACCGCACTGCAGCAGGAGCAATCGTCTGTTGCATCGGAGGCAGTGCAGACTCTGTCTTCTGCCCGGGAAACGGTTTTCTGTACGCAGTGCGGTGCTGCTATGGATAGTAGTTTTATGTTCTGTACGAAATGCGGTGCAAGACTAAAAAAATGATCCGGTATGATAACCGGGCACATAGATTGCTTTTTTTCTTGAATAGAACAAAAGAAATTTTACAAAAAAATCAGGAGGAAAATTTATGAGAACAAACATAAAAGTACGGCTATTATCCCTATTATTGGTCGTCAGCCTATGCGCCACAATGCTGACTGCCTGCGGAGGCTCAAAGCTCAATGGCACATATCACTCTCAAGGTCTTATTTCCCAATCGTTTACCTTTGACGGAGACCAGGTGACCATGTCTGCTTTTGGTATCAATGCCAGCGGCACATATCGGATCGATGGTGATCAAATCATCATCACATATAATCTGTTTGGACAGGAATACACCTGGGAACAATCTTTTTCCAAATCGGGAAATGTGATTAACATCGGTGGAACCGAATTCAAAAAATAAATAGAAATACGTAAGGAAAAATAAGGAGGAAAAATTATGGGTGAAATTATTGCAGCGGTCGTTCTGATTGTTGTAGTTATTGGCTTCTCGGCATGGTGGAAAGGGCGCTTGGTTGGTCAGGGAAAAATCATTCAGCGTGCGAGCGATTTCGTTGAATATGCGGAAATTTTTACAGTTCGTCCCATCCCCAATGAGGAGTATGCCGCAGCCTTAAAAGCATTGGATTTGAAGAAAACTACCACTTCGCTGGAGGGAAACACAAAAACCGTCAAATTCAGCGGCATCTATTTCAGCGCGAGCATCCATTGCGTAGAACAGACGGAAACAAGTAGCGTGTATCGATTTGAATTTGATAGCTGGAAAGTAAAGTACGGAAAGGCTTCCTTTGAAAATGAAATGAATATGCTGCTTACCATGGTAGAGAAGATGTTTGTCCAGCTTGATCCAAATGCACAAGTGTCTACGGTTAAAAATGAAATTAAAACAAAACGCAGCATTTTCTAAGGAAACAGGAGGACTTATATGGTAGAATTTGCAATTCTAGCCGCAATTGTTTTAGTGCTTATGGTAATTTGTAAACTTGTTTATAACGCAATTGCCACAGCGGCAGATAAAAGTAAAGATATGAAAGACAGAGCATCGGGTGCCTATAGAGAATCCGAAAAGCAGAATTTAGCAGACCGATTCAAATAATGGAGGAATAAAAAATGAGAAGTAGAACATATGCGTATAACGGCATCATCTTAGGTATTTTGTTTGGTATGGCGGCTGGAGCCTATACGAACAGTGCCCCAATTGGCGTGATCGCTGCAATTCTTGGAAGTGTGGTTTGTTTCCTTATCATTCGCTTTCTTGAGAATTTACTGGGTCGGGGTATTGATAAAGCGACGGATGCGGTGGCTAACCAATTTGCGAAAAGAGGTAAAAAGAATGCACCTCAGTCCGGTAATCTGGCAGATCGATTTCAGGCTTCCGAACTCTCACAGCCTACTATCGCGCAAGCCGGCGCTTTTTGCGCTCAGTGCGGCGCTGAGGTAAAGCCCGGTAGCATTTTCTGTGGGAAGTGCGGGGCAGAACTGAAAAAGAACTGAATATGAAACCCAGACAGAAAAGGCCGTAGCAATGCGGTCTTTTCTGCTGCAATCTTGTTCTAATCCGATTCGCCGACATAGAATAAAAAAACAAGAAAGCTCTACAACGAAAAATCCTCAACATCCGCAACGGTGCTGAGGATTTTTTCGTAACCAGTGCGCCTGGCGACGCGCGTTTCCAACGGGTGAAAGTCCCGAATCAATAGAGAGGAAAATATACGTTTTCTCCAGTAAGAAGAGTTGAAATTCTCAAGGTGAAAGAGTATGCAGAACAAGGATATACCTTTGCGGTAGCACTGAACTTATCGAAATACTTCGATACACGGAATCATGAGTTGTTGATATGCCTATTACGCAGAAATGTCCAAGATGAGCGGGTAATAAAGAAAGACGGATAAGCAGAGGCTTCTATGATTTAGCCATTGCCTATCCGTCTGTGCACGTCAACTATTGAAACCGCCTCGATTGAATTATAAAAGCCGGAAAAGCTGATGGGCGGTCAGTTCCAGATTTTTTCGGGTGGTTTCCGGTGACATGGCTTCTTCCAGCGTACATACGGAAGAGAGAATGGAAAAATAACCGTCGATGCCGGCTGCATTGCAGGCAGAGGCACCGTCTGTGAGAGCGCCGGCCAGGGCAATGGTTTTTGCACCGTATTTTTTTACCGAGACGGGCAACGCCAATGGGACCCTTTCCCATGGCGGTCTGATGATCCAGACGGCCTTCGCCGGTAATGACAAAGTCGGCGCCTTCAATAACATCCTCCAGGCCGATGGCATCAAGGATTAAATCTGTGCCGGATTTTAAAGTGCCGTTTAAAAAAGTAACGAAAGCGAATCCGAGTCCTCCGGCAGCGCCGGCTCCGGCGGTATTCATTGTGGATTTTCCTGTAAAGGTTTCGGCAGCGTGACCGTAGTTTTCCATACCTTTATCAAGAACCGGAAGGAGATTTTCGCCGGCGCCCTTCTGAGGACCATAGATGTATGTAGCGCCCTGGGGGCCGCACAGCGGATTCTCCACATCACAGGCAATGTGGAAGCTGCACGCGTCCAGAGCCGTCAGCTTATTCGCATCGGAGATCGAAGCGATTTTTTCAAGACATTGTCCGCCGAAACCGACAGGGACTCCTTTAGCATCCAGAAATTCATAGCCGAGGGCTGTCAGCATCCCTGTTCCTCCGTCGTTTGTAGCGCTTCCGCCAATACCGATAATAAAGTTGCGGATACCTCTGTCAATGGCATCTTTGATCATTTCTCCGACACAGTAGGTTGTGGCTTCCATGGGATTTAAGTCCGGGCGCGGAACAAGTGTAATACCGGAGGCCATGGCCATCTCCATAATCGCCGTATTGGATTCTTTCAGATAACCGTAGTAGGCCTCGACCGGAGCGCCGAGAGGACCTTTCACTTTCAGCGTGATTTTTTCGCCACCCATACCTTCAATCAGGGCATCTGTTGTTCCCTCACCGCCGTCTGCAAGGGGTTTGACAATAATCTCTGCATCAGCGGCCTTTAAAATTCCGTTTTTAATGGCGTTTCCGGCGTCCATGGAGCTCAGACTGCCTTTTAATGAATCAATGGCAATGACAACTTTCATAGATTTATCCTCCTGTATATACGTTAAGTGATCTTTTCATAATAATTTTATTTTATCAGTTCTTTCAGGCACTGGCAATTATTAATTTCTGTAAGAAATTTGTAAGAAGAATAATATTATATTGAAATAAATATGTATTGACAATCAATATTATACAACATATAATATAAGCATAAAAACAATATTATTGGTCAGCATGAAAGAACAGGGAGAAAGGAGAGGATTTAATGGTTTTTAATACAGGTGCCGCATTGCTGGATGCGATTGTACTCTCTGTCGTATCCAAAGAAAAGGATGGGACTTATGGATATAAAATTACACAGGATGTCCGGCAGGCGATTGATATTTCTGAATCCACTTTATACCCGGTACTTCGTCGCCTGCAGAAGGATGAGTGTCTGGAAGTTTACGACGTTCAGTTTGGCGGAAGGAACCGGAGATACTATAAGATTACACCGGCGGGGCTGGTTCAGTTGAATCTGTACCGGACAGAGTGGAAATCTTATTCATCCAAAATCACACAATTATTTGACAGGGAGGAGATGAGTCAATGACCCGCATGGAATTTTTGAAGCAATTGGAATATCTGCTTCAGGACATCGATGAGAAAGACAGAGAAGATGCCCTGGCATATTATATGGATTATATGGATGAAGCCGGTCTTTCAGAGACAGATATTGTAGACGGTCTGCTGGATATGCCGGAGAAAATTGCGATGTCGATACGCTCCTCTATGAACAGTGAAGGAGAGGACCGGAGTGAGTTCAGCGAACAGGGCTTTAAAGATGTCCGGGTAGAACCGGAACGGCAGGCGCCTCAGGTCTATGGCAGCGATACGTGGAAGGAAAAGAGGATGCATGGTCCGAAACCCGGGAAAGTGAGACGTGGGATTCGGAACAGCAGACCTATTCGGAACCGGAAGTTCCAAAAATAACAATATCGGAAAATATATTCTCATAGGAATTCTTATTATTCTGGCGCTGCCTGTGATTGGCGGTTTCGGAGCAGCAGTAGTCGGTCTTTTGGGCGGAATATTCGGGGTTTTACTGGCGTGTACGGTCGGAGTTGCCTGTGCCGGTGTTGGATTTACTGTGGGCGGCGTTGTTCTTTTTTGTGATGAGCATTGTACGGATGGTAACGTATACTGCCGAAGGTCTTTTGATGATGGGCGGTTCACTGATTCTGATAGCCCTCGGCATCCTTGCATTTATGCTGACCGCTGTTATTTTTAAACGGTTTATTCCATGGGTGATTCGTGGGATTGCCGGTCTGTTTCGCAGAATTTTTCGGAGAGGAGGGAGGTTTCATGAAAAAAGTACAAAGATATGGCTGATCGCTGCGTTGATTCTTGCGCTGGCCGGCGGTGGCCTTTGTGTGGCGGCGCTGAGCATCGGTGTTAATTTTCCGGAGGTCCGGCAGAATATTATGGACGGAACCTATAATCTGTTTGGCCGGAATATTTTTGGCTGGGATGATGATGTGGCGGATGTCGATGAGCCGGAAGACATTTTGTACGGTGCTCTCAGCGCTGACGGCAGCGTGACGGTGCCGGTGGCAGATAAAAAAGAGATGGAAGCTCTCTATGTGGATATGGATTTTGGGAAACTGATCGTTAAAGGGACTCGGATGACCGTCAGGAAATCTGGCTGGATGCAGGAGCAGACAGTAAATATTTCGAGTGGACTGTTGAAAATGATGAAATCATCGTAAGAAACAGGGGTGAAGCATATTGGACCTTTGGTCTGGGTATGCCGGAGGCAACCCTTTATATTCCGGAAAATACAGAATTTTATATGGTATCTGTGGATGTGGATGCCGGTGGATGTAATGTGTCTACGCCCCTTTCCTGTGAAAATCTGGAGGTGGACGTAGACGCTGGCGGTGCCGAATTCAAAAATATCCAGGCCCGGGGCGCAGAACTGAATTGTGATGCGGGAAGTATTGAACTGACCGGAAAGATACCTGGCGGCGGTGTTGCCGAGGTGGATGCCGGGAGAATCTGTATGAATCTTTCCGGAGTAGAGGATACCTATTACAACTATGAAGTGGATGTATCCGCCGGCGTTCTTGAAATTAACGACCATAATTTTTCCGGTCTTGAAGATGAGCGCTATATCAATAATAAAGGGGAGGCATCATGGTCTCTGTCCTGCGATGCAGGAAAACTTGAAATGAAGATTAATAAATAGAATAGATAAGGTGAAGATTTATGAAAAGATTATATCGTTCCAGAAAAAATCGTATGATCTGCGGCGTATGCGGCGGTATTGGTGAATATTTGAATGTGGATCCGACAGTGATTCGGCTGCTGGTTCTGCTGCTCGGATTTACCGGCACGGGGCTGGTTGCTGATATTGTGGCGGCAGTTATTATGCCGGAAGAAAACTAAAATAAGATGTTCAGAATCCTTTGGTTGGAGAGAATCCTTCCAAAGGATTTTTTTAACAGGAATAATTTCCGGACAATAAGCATGTTTTGCCTGCCTGTACATATATTAGTTTCAGGTGGTGGTCTTTTGAAAAATATTTTATCGGAAAGATTGGGACGGGTCTATGATCGGCTCCGGAAAAATATGGGAGAAATCCAGGAAATACGTCTGCGCAGCAGTCAGCCTCTGATTGTAAAACAACAGGGGAAGGAACGGATGGTTGACGGTGAAGGGCGATGCTGTGGGGATAAAAAACGTGCTTTTCGGGTATTGCAGGAAGATATCGAAGAAAGCATGGCCTACATATGTCAGTATTCTCTGTATGCTTATGAAGATGAAATGCGTCAGGGCTTTATTACTGTTCAGGGGGCCATCGGATTGGGGTCGTTGGTCAGGTGATCCACACGGACGGGCATATACAGAGCATTACCCATGTATCTTCATTGAATATACGGATTTCTCATCAGATAAAGGGGTGTGGCGAAGGGGTTTTTTTCCTGTTTATGGGAGAAAGGACAGCCATGTCACACATTAATTGTTTCCCCGCCGGGGGCGGTAAAACGACATTGTTAAGAGATTTTATCCGATTGTTTTCCGATGGATTTGGAGAATATCCGGGGATGCCGGTCAGTCTGATCGACGAACGCTCTGAGGTCGGAGCCAGTTACCGGGGAATTCCTCAGAATGACCTTGGAATGCGTACGGATATCCTGGACGGCTGTCCGAAAGCGGAGGGATTATGATGATGGTCCGGTCTATGGGGCCTCAGGTGGTGGCCTTTGATGAACTGGGGGTGACGGGGATATACGGGCCGTGGATTATGCGGTCCACAGCGGATGTAAGGTGTTAACAACCCTCCATGGGAGAAACATGCAGGATGTGCGGTGGCGGCTGGGCGAGGGTGTTGGAAAGGCCGGACGTCTGTTTGAGCGCTATGTTTTTCTTGACGGCGGGGAACTGACAGGTCATATATACAGAATTTTGGATGGTGACTGCCGGATGATTTATGGAGCGGATTAGTATGTGGTGGGTGAAATGTATCGGAAGCTGTCTGATTCTTGGCGGCTGCGGTTATCTTGGATGGCAGCAGGGGGCGAAGCTGCGGCGGCGTATCGGGCTGCTTCGGGAAATGATCCAGGGATTTATCATTTTTAAAAAGTCTGACGGGGACGTACCGATTTCCTTTGAATATTGTATTTTCCAGAATCAGTGAGCAGACCCGGAAGCCGGTCTCTGATTTTTACAAAAGGCTCAATGATAATTTCAGTCACCGGGAAGGGCCTGACGGGGAAATTCTCTGGAAGAAAACGGTGGAAGAGATGGCATATATTTTTGAACCCGAAGACAGAGGGCTGATTGAAGGACTTGGAAATTTTATTGGTATTCAGGATTTAAAGGTTCAGGCCGGAGCTGTGGATGACTGTATCCAGGAGATACGGGAACGGATTCACCGGCTGGAAGCGGAAAGGCCGGAAAAGGAAAAACTGTATCACATTCTGTCGTTGACGATCGGTGGTTTTATTGTGATTCTGTTGTTTTAAAATCCGGAAAATAATTCAGAGAGGGGGCGTCTATGTCCATTCATATTATTTATAAAATTGCGGCCGTAGGCATCCTGATATCCATTTTGACTCAGGTTTTAAAACATTCAGGAAGGGATGAGCAGGCATTTCTTGTGAGCCTGGCCGGGTTGATTCTCGTACTGCTCTGGATTGTGCCTTATATTTATGAATTATTTCAGACAGTCGAGCAAATGTTTGCACTTTGATGGGAGGAATCGGATGATAAAAATTGCCTGTATCGGTCTGATGGCAGTATTTCTGGCATTGAAACTGAAAAGCATTCATTCGAATATGCCCTGCTGACGGGAATTGCGGCCTGTATCGTTATTTTTGGATTTTCCGTAACAAAACTGGAAGTCATCTTTTAGGAATTGATACTATCCGCCAGTATCTGACGGTAAACGGCGCTTATATCGGGATTATTTTAAAGGTTGTAGGCATCGCCTATATCAGTGAATTTTCTGCAAATCTCTGCAAGGATGCGGGATATGGCGGCATTGCTTCCCAAATCGAAATGTTTGGAAAACTGAGTATCCTTGTCATGAGCCTTCCAATTTTAACGACACTGCTTACGACAATTCAGGAATTTATGGGTGGATGATGAACAGGAAAATGATTCTGTGGATACTGTCAGCGGCAGTCAGCCTGTGGATATTCGGCGGAAGGGCCGCGCTGGCGGTGGATACCGAAGAAAATGAACCGGATTACAGTCAGATAGAGGATGTCATGGAGGATATGCTTCCGGAAACGGTGGATCTGTCGTTTTCCCGGCTTGTCGATCAGTTGGTTTCCGGCGATTTTCAGGGAATTTTTGAAGGTATGAAGGAATATGCTTTGAGCCAGATTGTTTATGAGGTCCGAGTAACCGTCTGATTCTCGTTCAGATGGTGGGAATTATCTTTATCAGCGCTGTGTTTACAAATTTCTCAATGGCTTTTTCAAAAACCTTTATTGCAGATACCGGATATTACCTCACCTACATGGTCCTTTTTACGTTGCTGCTGACATCCTTTATGACGGTAGCTCAAATGGCAGAGGGACTTATGGGGAATATGATGAAATTTATGTCCGCTCTGGTTCCGGTGTTCTGTCTGTCGGTGACCTTTACGGGCAGCATTCAGACAGGGATTATGTATCAGCAGGCGATGGTGGCAGGACTTACGGTGACCGAGTGGCTGGTTTCTAAAATCATCCTTGGACTTATCCATATGTATGTCATTATTTCCCTGGTCAATCAATTGTCCAAAGAAGATACCCTTTCAAAATGCGGGGAACTGATAAAAACCGTAGCAGGCTGGTCCTTAAAGACGGTGCTCGGCCTTATTTTCGGAATGCAGTTTATCCAGGGGCTGATTCTTCCGGCCTTTGATTCCCTGAAAAATGGCTGGGCCATGCGGGTAACAGCCGCCATTCCCGGCGTGGGGGATGCGATGGGCTCGGCGGTGCAGACAGTCATTGGCTCGGCGGTACTCATTAAAAATGGCATTGGTACGGCAGGAATTATCATACTTGCTTTTTTATTTATTATTCCGGCGGTCAAACTGGGGATCATTGTGCTTATGTATCAGGTGGCCCAGGCGATTGTTCAGCCTGTGGCAGACAAGCGTATGCTGGAATGCCTGCATTGTGTTGCTGACGGGGTAATGCTTCTGATAAAGGTTCTGGGTACGGTATTTATTCTTTTCTTTTTATCTATGGCAATGATGACAGCAGCGTCCGGTTCGATTTTCGGGGATAGGAAATGGGGATTTTTCGTGAGTGGATTCAGAATATTGTTATCTTTTTATTGATAACAGCCATGGCCGGACAGTTGATTCCGGATGAAAAGTATAAAAAATATGTCCGGCTGACCATGGGACTTCTTCTGATTATGGTCATTCTCATGCCTCTGACCCGGCTTACGGGAATGGATGAACGGTTTTATCAGAATTTTATCAGAGAGAATTTTCGGATTTCGGCAGAGGATGCCCGGAGCGGCAGCGCTGTTTTTCAGGGAGATACCCAATTTACGGAGGGTTATAAAAATACCGTATCCAGGGAGGTTACCGCTTATTTTGAGGCGGAAGCCATGGAGGTCAGCTATTGCGAGGTGGACATGAATGCAGACAGCTCCGATGAGGCTTTCGGAGAAATTTACGGACTGCGGGTTGGGATTCTTCCGAGGGACAGGGCGGAGACGGAGGATGAAAAAGAAAGGGAGGATATCGAAGGGGTACACATATCGGAGGTACGGATCGGTACAGCGGAGAAGGAAAGCAAACAAAGATCTTCGGTACCGGAACAGAAATCAGAGCAGTGGCTGAAAGATTTATCCCTGCAGTTTGGTGTTGACAGAGAACGGATAGAACTGGAGATATTGTCATGAAAAAATGGATGAAATGGAATAAGGAAAGCGCAATGATCATTATTCTGGCCGGGATTCTCTGCCTGGTTGTTGTCTGGCCCTCCGGAGGAAATGAGACCTCCCCTTCTTCACTTTACGGAAAAGCTTCAGCTACTGTGGAGAATCCGGTTGCCGTATCCGGTGAAGATGCTCTGAATCTTTATATCGAAAATCAGGAGCAGCGTCTGAAAAAGCTTCTGGAGCAAATGGCGGGGGTCGGAAAAATTCAGGTGATGATCCGGGCCGGCGCTTCGAAGGAGTACGTGGTGGAAAAGGATGTGACAACCAGTACGGGAAATGTGAATGAAAGTGATTCCCAGGGGGGAAGCCGTCAGAGCAGCGAAGGCAGCCGAAGCGAGGTTTCTGTATATACGAAGGATGGCAGCGGAAACGATGTACCGTGGGTGATCAAAGAAATCGAACCGGAAATAGAAGGGTAGTTGTGGCTGCCGAAGGCGGTGGCGATGAAACCATCGCCAATGAAATTACTCAGGCGGTTCAGGTTCTATTTGATATTCCCATACATAAAATTAAAGTAGTAAAAATGAAAGGCGAGTAAGGAGGGTCCTGTTTGAAGAAAAAAATGTCCGAAAAAATCAGGTGATTATTGCAGCCCTGGCAGTGATGATTGTCGTTGCCGGATATCTGAATTTTAAATCCGGCGGAATGAGTGCCGAAGATTCTTCCCCGGTGTCCGGAACACTTTCAGAAGAAGGAATCACAGAGGCGGACGAAGTACTTCTTGATCTGAATGAAAATGAAGTCCAGGAAATTGAAGTTGCCGATGAAGAGGACATGGAAGATTTTGAAAGCGGCGAAACAGAAAGCCCTGAGGATGTGGGAGAAGCGGTGCTGACAAGTACGGCTGCTGCCCAGAATTTCAGCGCCCAGGCAAAACTCAACAGAGAGCAGATGCGTTCAAAAAATAAAGAAGCGCTGATTGAAGTTATTAACAATGAAAATGTGACGGAAACCTTAAAGCAGTCAGCCATGGAGGATCTGGTGGATATGACGAACCGTTCAGAGATGGAAGTGGCTGCCGAGAACCTGCTGACCGCCAAAGGATTTGAAAATTCCGTTGTCAGCCTGACCAAGGAATCCTGTGATGTGGTTGTCTGCCGGGAAAGTCTGACCGAAGGGGAGCGGGCGCAGATTGAGGATATTGTCTGTCGGAAAACCGATGTGGGGACAGAAAATGTGGTCATCACAACATTAAATTGATAAATTTCTTTTCAAAAGCATATAATTTTGTTATAATACTAAATAAGAAGCGTTGAATAAATGGAGGTAGAAACCCATGGCTAAAGAACAGGAAAATACAATGAATTACGCAATACAGGATGACCGGGTGATTGGTGAAGTACAGATTGCCGATGAAGTTGTGGCGATTATTGCAGGTTTGGCAGCAACGGAAGTAAAGGGTGTTGCTTCTATGTATGGAAATATCACAAATGAACTGGTTGCAAAGCTTGGCATGAAGAATCTTTCAAAGGGTGTAAAAATTGAGGTTGCCGGCGGCAAAGTCCGTGTGGAACTGGCAATTAATATGGAATATGGCTACAGTATTCCGGAAGTCACAGGGATTGTTCAGGACAAGGTAAAGAGTGCGATTGAAACGATGACCGGACTGGAAGTAGCGGATGTTAATATCCGTGTTGCCGGTGTGAATCTTGAGGATGAATAATTTTCTGAATTGGAAGGATATCCGAGATGTAAAAGTAAGTGACGTAGAGTCTTTCATCGGCTCTGCGTCACTTTTACAGTGATAAAGATTAGAAAATTGGAGGAAACTATGGGCAGACGAGAATTGAGAGAACATATATTCCGGCTGTTGTTTCGCAGGGAATTTCACAGCCCTGAAGAAATGGGAGAACAGGAAAATTTTTATCTGGAATATTTAGGGCAGATTGCCGATGAGGACAGAGATTATATTCGCAGTAAGACGGAAGCGATTATGGAAAAGCTGCAGGATCGGATGCAAAGACGGATGCCGTGGCAGACAAGTGGAAAACAGACCGGATGACACGGGTGGATTTGACGATTATCCGTCTGGCGGCTTATGAGATGATTTATGATGAAGGCGTACCGACAAGCGTGGCGATTAATGAGGCTGTCGAGCTGGCGAAACGTTACGGAACAGACCAGTCGCCGGCTTTTTGTGAACGCAGTTCTGGCAAAACTGGCATAGATTTTAAGGAGAGTACCCCGGTGAAAAACATTTATTCAGTATCCCAGGTAAACCGTTATATCAGAAATCTTATATCAGAAGATTATTTTTTAAACCGGATTTATGTACGGGGCGAGATATCAATTGCAAATATCACTCTTCCGGCCACATTTATTTTACCCTGAAAGACAGGGAGGGGCGATTCCCTGTGTGATGTTTGCGGGTTCAAAGCGGGCTGAAGTTTCGTCTGGATGAAGGACAGCAGGTGATCGTTCTCGGAAATATCAGTGTTTATGAACGGGATGGCCGGTATCAGCTGTATGCCCGGGAGATTGTGATGGACGGCCGGGGACTTTTATATCAGCAGTACGAAGCTCTGAAAAAAGAACTGGAGGCTAAAGGCTATTTTGCACCGGAGCATAAAAGGCCATACCCCCCTTTCCTGAGAGAATCGGTATTGTTACGGCACCTACGGGAGCAGCCATTCAGGATATGACACATATATCCGCACGGCGTAATCCCTACGTACAGCTCATTTTATATCCGGCCATCGTTCAGGGAGCGGCGGCAGCGGACAGTATTGTCCGGGGAATTGAACGGCTGGACCGGGAAGGCGTGGATATTATTATTGTTGGCCGGGGCGGCGGCTCCATTGAGGATTTGTGGGCTTTTAATGAAAAAAAAGTAGCTGAAGCGATTTACCGGTGTCAAACACCGGTTATTTCTGCTGTAGGACATGAAACGGATGTAACGATTGCGGATTTTGCGGCGGATCTTCGGGCACCGACACCATCGGCGGCGGCAGAACTTGCCGTACCGGAGTGGTCTGAGATCAGCCGGCGGATTTCGGATTACCGGCGGCGTCTGGCGGTGAAGATGGCAGAGCGGATTTCCTGGTACCGAGTATGGCCGGGCAGTATCAGGTGCGGCTGAAATATGTCAGTCCTTCTTCAAGGATTATGGAATACCGGCAGCGGCTTATGGGTATGGAGGATGCCCTGGGGCTTGTTATGACGGAGAAGATCAGGGACGGCAGGCATCGTCTGGCTCTTTACAGTGAAAAATTGTCCGGATTGTCACCACTGAAACCTTTGGAACGGGGATATGCCCTTGTCAGTACGGAAGATGGCAAAGACATTCATTCGGTCGGTGATATTTCGGAGGGGCAGAGATTAAATATCCGTCTGGCGGATGGATGGATGGAAACGGAAGTCATTAAGGCACATATAAAAGGAGTTGGAGCAGATGGCAAGAGGTAAAACACTGGAAGCGGCGTTTGAAGAGCTGGACAGTTTAATTGAACAGATGGAGTATAAAGATACCAGTCTGGAGGAATCCTTTAAATTATATACAGCCGGAATGAAACTGATCAAGTATTGCAATGACTCTCTGGATAAAGTGGAGAAGAAGCTGATTGAAATCAGCGAAGAGGAATAAGCAGATGGATTTTAAATGGGAATTGGCAGAACGGACAGAAAACATTGAAAAGATTCTGAAGGCCTTTGCACCGGAAGAAAGGGGATTTCAGAAAAAAAATTTTTCAGGCGATGAATTACAGCCTGATGGCTGGAGGTAAACGGCTGCGGCCTTTGCTGATTCAGGAAACCTACCGGCTGTTCGGCGGCAGCCATGAGGCAGTGATTCATCCTTTTATGGCGGCGATCGAGATGATACATACCTATTCTTTGATTCATGACGATCTGCCGGCACTGGATAATGATGCGTACCGCAGAGGACGCAAGACTTCCCATGTGGTTTTGGAGAAGCCATGGCCATACTGGCAGGGGATGGACTCCTCAACTATGCTTATGAAATTGCAGCCGGCGCCTTTGATCTGGCGGAAACAGAGGATGAGTTTCGGCGGATTGCCAGAGCACTGCAGGTTCTGGCTGCAAAACCCGGAATTTACGGAATGATCGGCGGTCAGGTTGTGGATGTGGAAAAGGAAGGCGAACCGATGGAAAAACCGGTGCTGGATTTTATTCATGAGATGAAAACCAGTGCATTGATTGAGTGTGCCATGATGACCGGGGCTATCCTTGCGGGAGCTGAAGCAAAAGATGTGGATAACATCGAAAAAATTGCAAAAAATGTGGGTATCAGTTTCCAGATCCAGGATGATATCCTGGATGTGACAGGCTCTTTGGAGGTGCTTGGAAAAGAGGCCCATAGTGATGAAAAAATCATAAGACAACCTATGTGACACTTTTGGGATTGAAGGTGCGGCGGCTCAGGCAGAGCAGCTGTCCCATCAGGCCATAGAGCTGTTGGAAGCTATGAAGGAAGAGAGGGGAGCTGGCAACCCGTTTTTGAAAGAATTAATCTGCCAGTTGGTACACAGAGAAAAGTAAGCAGGTGAAACAGGAAGATGTCGGATATTTTAGAGCAAATTAAGCAGGCGAATGATATTAAGAATATAGACCCGTCCCGATACGATGAACTGGCCGCAGAGCTCAGGGATTTTATTGTGCATTCGGTCAGCGAAACGGGTGGTCATCTGGCTTCAAATCTTGGCGTTGTGGAGCTGACAATGGCGCTTCATCTCTGTCTGGATTTACCGGAGGACAAGATTATCTGGGACGTGGGACATCAGTCCTACACCCATAAAATATTGACAGGACGGAAGGATGAGTTTGCGGGGCTGCGCAGCTACGGCGGCATGAGCGGATTTCCGAAGCATCGGGAAAGCCAGTGTGATGCCTTTGATACGGGACACAGTTCGACCTCTATTTCAGCAGCTCTCGGCTACGTCGGAGCCAGAGAACTGACGGGGGGCGACTATACGGTGGTTGCGGTCATCGGAGATGGTTCCATGACCGGAGGGATGGTTTATGAGGCTTTAAATAATGCGGCCCGTTTAAAATCAAATCTGATCATTATCTTAAATGATAATAAAATGTCGATTTCAGAGAATGTTGGCGGCATGAGCAATTATCTGAACCGTATCCGTACAAATGAGAACTATGTAGAATTCAAGATGGATGTGGAAACCGCTTTGAAACGGATTCCCGGTATTGGAGAATCTGTGGCACGGAGTGTAAAAAAATCCAAAGATTCTTTGAAACACTGGCTTATTCCGGGCGGCTTCTTTGAGGATCTGGGGATTGAATATATGGGACCGGTGGATGGTCATGATATGAATCAGCTGATCCGGGCCATTAAGACGGCAAAGAAGGAAAAACAGGCGGTGATTCTTCATGTGATTACCCAGAAGGGCCGTGGTTATGAGCCGGCAGAGGATAATCCTTCGGCATTTCATGGTGTGGGTCCCTTTGATATTCGAAGCGGTGAGATTGAAAAGAGTCCAAATATCAGCTATACGGAGGCCTTTTCGAAAGCGATTCAGTATCTGGGAACAAAGGATGACCGGGTCGTTGCGGTCAGTGCAGCCATGCCGTCGGGAACAGGGCTTACAAAGTTTGCAAAGCGTTTCCCAAAACGGTTTTTTGATGTCGGTATTGCAGAGGAGCATGCGGTAACCTTTGCCGGGGTCTGGCAGCAGGCGGCCTGCGGCCTTATGTGGCGATTTATTCATCCTTTTTTTCAGCGGGCCTATGATCAGATTGTCCACGATGTCTGTATTCCGGATCTGCCGGTTATTTTCTGTGTGGACCGGGCGGGGATTGTCGGAGCTGACGGGGAAACCCATCAGGGAATTCTGGATCTGTCCTTTTTGCCTCAATTCCGGGGATGACAGTGTTTGCACCGAAAAATAAATATGAGCTTTACGATGTGATGAAATTTTCCCTGAATTTTGATCATCCTATGGCGATCCGTTATCCGAGGGGAACGGCCTATGAAGGTGAAAAGGAGCATCGGGTTCCGATCGTCTACGGAAAGAGCGAATTGCTCTATGAGGGTGAACAGGTGGCTCTTATTGCTGTGGGCAGCATGGTGGAAACGGCGGTCCAGGTAAAAGATTATCTGGCGGAGGAAGGACTGACAGCCACCGTTGTGAATGCCCGTTTTGTAAAACCTCTGGACACGGATATGCTGGACTGGCTTTCAGAGAAGCATAATATGATTGTGACGATGGAGGAAAATGTACTTCGGGGCGGCTTTGGTGAAGCGGTTGCCGATTATTATATGACAAAGGGACTTCCGGTATTCGTAAAACATGTGGGGATTCCGGATACATTTGTAGAACATGGCAATGTGGCCCAGCTCAAACAGTCTATGGGGATGGACCCATGGGCCATATCTGCAAATATTTTAAATGAGGTATTGCTATGAAAAAAAGACTGGATGTACTTTTTGGTAGAACGCCGTCTGGCCGATTCGAGAGAAAAGGCCAAGGCCATTATTATGACGGGGAATGTATTTGTCAATGGCCAGCGGGAAGATAAAGCAGGGACGACCTTTGATGAGGAAAAGGCATCCATTGAAATTAAAGGCCATACAATGAAATATGTCAGCAGAGGCGGCTATAAGCTGGAAAAGGCCATGGATGTTTTTGGCGTGGATGTGAAGGATAAAGTCTGTATGGATATCGGTTCATCTACCGGTGGATTTACGGACTGTATGCTTCAGAACGGAGCGGTCAAAGTTTTTGCAGTGGATGTGGGACGGGGACAGCTCGACTGGAAACTCCGGCAGGATGACCGGGTTGTCAGCATGGAAAAAACAAATATCCGTTATGTAAAGCCGGAAGATATCGGTGAACCGATAGGCTTTGCTTCCGTGGATGTTTCCTTTATTTCCCTGGGGCTGGTGCTTCCGGCGGCCCGGGAGCTGCTGACCGGGGACGGACGGATGGTCTGTCTGATTAAACCACAGTTCGAAGCCGGACGGGAAAAGGTCGGTAAAAAAGGTGTTGTCCGGGATAAGGCAGTACATATAGAAGTGATTGAAAAGGTCATCGGTATTGCCGAAAACCTTCATTTTAAAGTGCTTGGACTGGATTATTCACCGATCAAAGGGCCGGAAGGCAACATTGAATATTTGCTTTATATTGAAAAACAGCCGGAGACAGAAGAAATTTTTCATGAGTCCGTTGATGTGAAACAGATTGTGGCACAGTCTCATGAGCAGCTGTAGCGGGAGAGAATTATGGATAAATTTTTAATCGTGACAAACCGGGATAAAGATAAGGATTTAAAGGTGACGGGGGATATTCAGAGTTATCTGGAATCTCAGGGGAAAATCTGCCATCTGGCAGAGCCGCTGGAAGGAAACGATCCTCTGGAAACCGGATATACGGATACAACAAAATTGCAGGAAGCGGTGGAATGTGTTATTGTTCTTGGCGGTGACGGCACATTTATTCAGACCGTCCGGGACTTTGTGGGACTGAATATTCCAATGGTTGGCGTGAATATGGGAACGGTGGGCTTTTTTGGCGGCGATTGATGTCGAGGAGCTTTATGAGGGGCTGGATGCCCTGATCGACGGAAATTTACGATTCAGCAGCGGATTCTTCTTCAGGGAACCGTATGCCGGAATGGAAAGAAGCTTCGTCAGAGTATTGCTTTTAATGATGTGATCGTCACCCGCTCCGGATTTTCAAGGCTGGTGGAACTGAAGATTTTTGTCAACGACCAGCTTCTGGATATCTATGCAGCGGATGGGGTGATTGTTTCCACGCTGACAGGTTCCACAGGCTATAATCTTTCTGCCGGCGGTCCGGTTGTTTTTCCGGAAACAAAGATGATGATTATTACGCCGATCTGTCCCCATTCATTATCCGCCCGGAGCGTGGTTGTATCGGCCGGGGCGCAGGTGCGTATTGAAGTGGGACGGCGGAGAAAAACTCAGAAAGAGGAAGCGCTGGTTACCTATGATGGACATACGGTTTATGAACTGGAGTCGGGGGATACGGTAGAGATTGTCCGGGCAGATATCAGTGTACCGATTATTTGTATGCCTCAGAACAGTTTTTGCGATACATTGAGTAATAAGATAAAAAATGCCTGATCATCCGGCAGAAGTCAGGAGAGGTTGTAATGAAATCCAAAAGACATATAAAAATATTGGAATTAATTGATAAATATGATATAGAAACCCAGGAGGAGCTGGCAGAGCGTTTGAATGAAAACGGTTTTTCGGTAACCCAGGCGACAATTTCCAGAGATATCCGGGAGCTGAAGCTTTCAAAAGTTTCGGGAAGCAATGGCCGGCAGAAATATGTTGCATTTATTAAGCCGAGAATGGAAATGACAGATAAGTACTCAAGGGTCTTAAAGGAAGGTTATGTTTCAAAGGAAATGGCATCGAGCCTTATCGTTATAAAAACGGTGACCGGCATGGCGATGGCCGTGGCGGTAGCGATTGACCATATGGAGCTTCCGGGAGTTGTGGGCTGTATTGCCGGAGACGACACGATTATGTGTGCCCTTCAAAGCAGAGAAGATGCACAGATGGTTATGGAACAGATTAACCAGATGTTGAAATAGGAGAGATCATGCTTTTAAATGTACATGTAAAAAATCTGGCCTTGATTGACGAGGTGGAGATGCGCTTTTCCGATCATTTAAATATTTTGACCGGTGAAACCGGTGCCGGTAAATCGGTGCTTATGGGGGCTGTGAATATGGCTCTCGGTCAGAAAGTATCGAAGGATATGATCCGTAAAGGGGCGGATTATGCTCTGGCCGAATTGTTTTTTCGGTTTCAGATGAAAGGGTTCTGAGTACACTGAAAGAGATGGACATACCTCTGGAAGAGGATTTGGTGATTATTTCCCGGAGAATGACGGCCGGACGGAGTGTCAGCCGGATCAACGGGGAGATTGTTTCGGCGGCGGATGTCCGGCGTGCGGGCCAGCTTCTGCTGGACATTCATGGTCAGCATGATCATCAGTCACTCTTGGATAAATCCCGGCATCTGGTGATTCTGGACCGGTTTATCCGTGAACCTCTGGGCGATAAAAAGAACAGTTGGCGAAAGCCTATCAGGAATATATACGTCTGAAGGAAGATTATGAAAGTCAGGCGATGGACAATGAGCAGCGGATGCGCCAGATTTCTTTCCTTGAGTTTGAACTGGAAGAAATTGAAAAGGCCCATTTGGTTCCGGGGGAAGATGACCAGCTTGAAGCCGATTTCCTGAAAATGTCCCATGGACGGCAGATTATTGAAGGTCTTTCCCAGATTCATCAGTGGACCGGATACGAGGAGCGGACATCCGCCGGAGAGCAGCTTGGCAGAGGACTTAAAAATTTTTATAATATTGAAGATTTTGATCCGGAATTATCCGATTTGCGGCATCAACTGGAAAATATTGAAAGCCTTTTAAATGATTTTAACCGGGATTTATCCGCATACATGGGCACACTTACTTTTGATGAACAGGATTTCAGAGACACGGAAGAACGGTTGGATTTAGTGAACCGGCTGAAGATAAAATATGGCGGAAGTATTGAAAATATTTTAAAATATCAGGAGGAAAAGCAGGAAGAGCTGGAACGCCTGAGGGACTATGACCATTGGCTGGAAACATTGAAGAACAAGCTGGCAGCCAGCGAAAAGCGTATGGCCGGACTTTGCAAAGATATCAGCGGGATTCGTAAAAAATATGCGGCAGTCCTTGAAAAACAGATGGAGGATGCGCTGAAGGATCTGAATTTTCTTCAGGTGCGTTTTGAAATCCGTGTATCTCCTCTGGGTAAATATACCCGCAATGGCTGTGACGATGTGGAATTCCTGATTTCCACCAATCCCGGAGAGGACATGAAGGCCTTGGGAAAGGTGGCATCCGGTGGAGAACTTTCCAGAATTATGCTTGGAGTGAAATCTGTTCTGGCACAGGTGGATGAGATACCAACGTTGATTTTTGATGAGATCGATACCGGTATCAGCGGAAGAACGGCGCAGAAAGTGTCGGAGAAGATGGCAGTGATCGGAAGAAATCATCAGGTGCTTTGTATTACCCATTTACCTCAGATTGCAGCCATGGCCGACAGCCATTATCTGATTGAAAAACAGCGGATGGAGAGGGAACGCGGACCGGAATCCGGGCCCTTTCTGCATCGGAGGAAATCTGTGAGATCGGACGGCTTATGGGCGGTGCGGAGATTACTCAGAATATTCTGGACAGTGCCGATGAAATGAAAAAATGGCAGAGCAGTTTAGAATAACCTGTTTGAAAAATTGAATATATCACATACTATGAAGGATGTACGATGTCGTATATCCTTTATTTTTTTGTTGTATCGAAAATTTTTTGAGGAGGCGGTGGGATGAATCGAAAAAAATACCGTAAATGTCTATGCTTTATATTTGTGGTATATATCATTGTTTTTTATACTATCTTTCGAATGTGCCTCTGACGGTACAGGTAGATGCCAGTGTGACGACCGAAAAAAGTGATGCCTCTCGGTGTGCCTGTGGGGATTTATATAAAGACAAAAGGAGTCCTTGTTCTTGGTACGGGAGAAGTGACGGATATCGATGGCAGGAAAATGGAACCTGCGGCCAATATTCTCCGGAGCGGCGATTATATTCTGGAGGCTGACGGGAAACAGATTTGTTCTACCGATGAACTGACAGGAATTCTCGAAGAGTGGAAGGGCGGCGATCTGCTGTTGAATGTGCTTCGGGGAAATGATGAAACGGCGCTTCGCATGACGCCGGTGCGGACGGCGGATTCGAATATAAAATCGGTGCATGGATCCGTCAGGATGCCCAGGGAATCGGGACACTCAGTTATGTGGATTCTGAAAATAATTTTGGAGCCCTTGGACATGGCATTACAGATGTGGATACCAGTCTGAGAATTGATATCAGCGGGGGAAGGCTCTATGAAACTCAGATTTTTTCCATTGTTAAAGGTGAAGACGGAAATCCGGGGAGAAATGATCGGTTCGATTAATTACAGACAGGGAAAGATCCTTGGAAATATTCGTTCCAATAATGAAAATGGTATTTTTGGAAGTCTGGCGGAGGACTTTTATCTGTATGATGAAAGCAAGGCCATTCCGGTGGCATCCAAACATGAGATAGAAAAGGGGCCTGCCAGCATTCGATGCTGTGTGGACGGCGAAGTGAAGGATTACGCTGTGGAAATCCAAAGTATTGATCCGGGAGGCATGAATGAAAACCGGGATATGGTGATTCAGATTAAAGATCCTGAACTTTTGAAGCGGACAAACGGTATCGTTCAGGGAATGAGCGGTTCTCCGATTATACAGAATGGAAAATTTGTCGGGGCTGTGACCCATGTGTTTGTGAATGACTCTGCAAAGGGTTATGGTATTTTTGCAGAACGGATGATGGATGGCGCATCGTAAAGGGCGGAAATCCACGGAATTGTGTGTACTTTATCCACGAATCGGAGAAAGCCTTTTCACATGTTATTTTCGAATAAAGTATGCTATACTGAACATAGAGTAATTTTGGAAAAAGGGGGAGCTATCTGATGAAGATACTGGTTGTAGACTGTTGTATCCGTGGTGAGGAATCCAGAACGAAGAAACTTTATGAGGCTTTTTGGAAAATGTAAATAAGGATGATATCATTGAAATTTTAAATCTGAACCACGAAAAGCTGATGCCGATGACGCTGGAAGAGATTTATGAAAGAGACCGTCTGGTAAAAATGGGAGAAAAGGATCACCCGATGTTTCGTTATGCCAATCAGTTTAAGGAGGCCGATACGATCGTTATTGCGGCACCTTACTGGGATTTATCCTTTCCATCATTATTAAAGGTTTATCTGGAACATGTTGCGGTGACAGGAATTACCTTTGGTTATGAAGAAAGCGGCAGTGTGGGGTATTGCCACGGAGATAAAGTCTTTTATCTGAGTACCTGCGGCGGATATATTGAGGGACGGCATCTGGGAGCGGAGTACGTCCGGGAATTCGCTGCCATGATGGGCATTCACCAGTTTGAGGCCTTTACTGTGGAAGGACTGGATATTGATCCGTTAAAGGCGGAAGAAATGCTGGAAGACGGGATTTACCGTATGAAATCGGAAATGACATTTTAAAAATCTTTAAGGAAAGACAATCAAATTCCCTATTGTGTATACAGTGGGGAATTTTTTTCTTCTTTTACATAAAGGCCGCGGAAGATTCATAAAAAAGTAGTAGAGTTAAAACAAAAAAATACTTAAAGGAGTGTGTCCGATGCGTAAGACTTATGTGATTGATACCAACGTTCTTATTCAGGCCCCTTATGCTTTTGAATGTTTTCAGGAAAATCAGGTGGTACTCCCTTTTGTTGTTTTGGAAGAGCTGGACAGCTTAAAGAAGGCGGAAGGGGAAAAGGGGGCCAATGCCAGAGAGGTTATCCGTTATCTGGAAAAGCTTCGGATGAATGGCGATCTGATTCACGGGGTTCCGACGAAAAACGGTGGTGTATTACGGATTGAAACCAACTGTGTTCATGTAGAGCTGCCCGGATATCTTCCGGAAGACCGGATGGACAACCGGATGTTAAAGGTGTGTAAGGGGCTCCAGGAAAATGAAGAAAGGGTCATTTTAGTCACCAAGGATATACTTTTGCGTATGAAGGCCTGTATTTTGGACATTGAATCGGAGGATTTTATCACAGAGCAGGTATCGTATGAACCGGACCAGTATTGTGGACGGGGAGAGTGTTATACGTCATCGGAAAATTTCGGGAATTTTAAAAAACAGCCGATTTCTCTGGAGGAACTGTATCAGGTGGATGATTACGGAAACCGGGTATCTGTGTCTTTTGTAGAAAATGAATTTATTATTTTGAAAGAGGATCAGTCTCTTAAAAAAACCCATCTGGGGAGGGTGGAACACGGGAAGCTGGTACCTTTGCAGTTTCAGAAAGCAAAACCCTACGGTGTATCCCCGAGAAATGTGGGCCAGTATTTTCTTCAGGAGGCTCTGATGATGGATGCGGCGAAGGCACCGCTGGTGATTGTCAAGGGAATGGCCGGAACGGCAAAAACATTTTATTCTCTGGCGGTTGGACTTGAGAAAATCGTGAATCAGCCAACGGGGGAATACCGGAGAATGGTGATCAGCCGTCCGAATGCCCAATTTGATTCGGATATCGGATTTCTTCCGGGAGATGAGCAGGAAAAATTTCACCGCTGATGCGTCCGGTGATTGACAATCTGGAACAGTTGATCGACTCAAATGAGGAAGAACGTTATAAGAATGAAAAAGAGCTTGGGGAAAATTGAGGAAATTTTTTGACCGGGGGATTATTCAGGCGGAAGCCATGAATTTTATTCGGGGACGATCCTTTGTAAATACCTATTTAATCATTGACGAGGCCCAGAATATGACTCCAAATCAGATTAAGGGAATTATTACCCGGGCAGGGAAGGGGACAAAAATTATTCTGCTTGGCGATCCGAAGCAGATTGACTGCCCGTTTTTGGATGAGCGGACGAATGGACTGAGTTATGCTTCCGAACATATGAAAGGCAGTGATTTCTGCTTCCAGCTGACATTAAACACCAGCGAGTGTGAACGCTCAGAGCTGGCCATGGATGCTGTGAAACGGATGTAAATTGGGAAGGTGAAGTGTCGAATAATGTCTGTTGTGTATATTTTTGTGTCATAGGATGACAAAAGGTGAAGGATGTGGTATATTAGAAACCGTTGACGCAGGAGGTGAGTAATGGGCCGTATATATGATGTTTTAAGAGCATTGGGAATACGGAGGACATACAAAGGTTATTATTATGTGGCAGATGCGGTTCGTCTGGTCATGACGGACTCTTCAAGATTGTTATATATTTTCAAAATACCTGTATCCGGAGGTTGCACGGATACACGGGACATCTATGAACTGTGTGGAACGGAATATACGAACAGTTGTAACAAGCTGCTGGCAGAGTGAGTACGCCGAAGTACTTGAAACTATGGCAGGTATTCGTTTATACCGAAAACCCACATCAGGAGAATTTATAGATATTTTGTCGAGTTACCTGTTAACTGTGACAAAGTAAAAAATAAATGGGTTTGTGCTGTCTGTGAAAAAGAGTCTTTAAAGAAGCTGATGGTTTCTTTAAAGACTCTTTTTTATTAAATATGCAGGGGCAATTCATTTTAAAGCAGGGTAATCCCATCCAGTAGTTCGGCTTCGAAGGCTTTTCGGTGGGCAGGGGTATAAATCCCCGGAAAACCTCCGGTGTGGATGAAAATGACCCTTTCTCCCGGTGAGATTTTTCCGTGTTTGATCATATCCAGAAGAGCTGCATAGGTCTTTCCGGTATAGCAGGGATCAAGGATAATGGCTTCGGACCGTGCCATATCACAGATGGCCTTTCGGACGTCTTCCGAAGGAAGATTGTATCCGCCATAAAGATACTCTGTTTCAATATGAAAGCTATCCCGAGAGGCATCCAGATTTAATTTCCAGCTTTCTTTAATGGTCCGGAAATAATCGGAGGCATAGTCGAAAATATCTTCTTCATAGGGCATAATCTGTATACCGGTAAGCTTTAAACCGGAACCATGAAGGCCGCAGAAGAGTCCCATATAGGTTCCCATGCTGCCAAGAGGGACAATAACATGGCCGGATTTAAAATCATCTTTGAGTTCCTGCGCGCATTCATAATAACCGAGGGCGCCGATTTCATTGGAGCCGCCCATTGGGATAAAATAGCACCGTTCACCCTGGGATTCATATTTTTGGATAATCTGTCCGACAACATCCATCAGCGGTGTGCCGTCCGGTTTATGAAGGAATACACGGGCGCCGAAAATCCGGTCCAGAAGCAGGTTGGCAGATAATTCTCCCGGATAATCGTCCATACAGATGATGGCGCATTTGAGCTGGTTTTTTGCAGCGACAGCAGCGGTCAGCCGTCCGTGATTTGTCTGGGCGCCGCCGACGGTAACAAGCATCGTAGCGCCTTTCTCTTGGGCATCATGAAGAAGATATTCCAGTTTTCTTAATTTATTTCCGCCAATCCCCAGTTCGGTCAGATCATCCCGCTTCATATAAAGTTCAATACCGAGCCTTTGGGATAGATTCGGAAGATAGTTTACCGGTGTCGGCAGATGCAGACAGGTCTGTTTTTCATAGCCAAACATGGAGGTCACATCCTTTCCTGATTCAATATATGCATGCCTGTAAGGCAGTGTTTATTTTAGTGTAGGGCCAGGTTGGACAAAAGTCAACGGTTTTGTCGGGAATTTGGCATCGGCATATTCCGCGGGGCAGCTCTATTTCTTAAGATGGTAATTATTTTTGAGCGCATTAAATAGAGGGGTAATCATACTTCAGCCGCATTTTTAATCAGGCTATCTTTTCTTTCTTTTTACCCTCGAATTTCTGGAGTTTGTTGCACAAGAAACGATGATATTTATTGATATTTCTACCAATCGCATACAACATAAACTCTTTGTACACTTTCTCTGATGAACGATGATTGAAACGACGGAAGTCATCATTTTCCTTGATATCGCCAAAATGACCTTCGGTCTGAATCGAACGTATCTGACGATTCAGGATCCCTTTCTCACTTTGGATATTTGTATGAGACTTTTCTTTTAATTCTTCCCATCGTTCATTGATCTTCATGACTTTATTTTTATCGGCATCTTTTTCCGGATCATATCTGTAAAGACATTTGGCCTTGTGTTCACAGCCACTGCAATCAGCACATCCGTATACTTCGAGTCTTTGAGTATAACCTTCCATTTCTTTTTCTTCTGTTCGGATGTACCTCAATTCTCTGCCATCATGACAGATATAATAATGCTCGTCTTCAAAAACCTTGATTGTCATGTTGTAATACTTTCCTATATTTTCTTGATAGGCACGAGTCTTCCGCTGTTCATGGTCTTGAAGTTTGATATAACTTTCTATGTTATTCTTTCTGAGAAAGAGCAGGTTTTTCTCACTGCAGTAACCACTGTCTGCAGTAACTTCTTTTAATACCTCACCAAATGCTTTGATGTGTTTCTTTACTACCGGAATCAGCGTATTATAATCTGTCCTGTCATGACTTACATAACCATGAATAATAAAGTAATTTTCCACGGCAATCTGAACGTTGTAAGCAGCTTTCAGCTGACCGTTCATCATATGGTCATCTTTCATCCTCATGAAGGTTGCTTCCAGATCTGTTTTGGAATAACTGTTACGGTCTTTTCCCATGATCTCAAAACTTTCTTTGTATTCCATGAGTCTGCTTCCGCAGGATTCGAACGCTTCATAAAGCTGTTGGATTTCAGATTTTTTCTTACCTTTTCCGGAAACAAATGTGATTCCTTCACCATCAGCGATTGCCATTAAGTTTTTCTGCAGTTTTAATATATCCAATGGAGAACAACTGTCGATTTCTATAATGCTGTTGTTTGGCAGCTTTTTATGTTTTGTCAGTTTTCGTTTCCGGTTCTCTGCGATGATTTTCCGTACTTTATCTACACCTTCGATAATAAACATCTGTGCATTGCCAAAACCGTATTTTTCGTCATAGCTGTGTTCTTCTAAAAGAGCATTGTACTTTGTATAAAGGGAATCAATGGTATCAAGCAGCCCTGCCAGATGGTAATTGATGCTTCCGCGCCATACAAAAGTATAACGGTTCGCATTTGCCTCTATCTTTGTTCCGTCGATAAAGAGAGATTCCAACGTGATCAGACCTTCCCTTTTTAAACGTCGAAGCAATTGATAATTCAGGTCATCCAGGACTTCAGGAGTCAGTTTTTTGTTTATGAAATCATAAAAGGCATCCCTTTTGGGGTGTTCGCCCTGCGTGAGCCAGATGAATGCCAGATCTCTTTGACATAGTTCAACGATGCGGTCAATCTCACGAATCCCCCGTATGTTAGCATATGTGAGAACTCCATATTTCATGATTGGGTTAAACCCGCGTTTCCCCTTATCTGAATACTGTGCTAATAAAGCAGTAAAATCCATTTCCTCCATTACTTTTTTAAGGGTAAAGACCGGATCGTCATCAGGTAAACTTAATTCATAAAATTTAAAGTTAATTTTTTGTTGCCCTAACTCAAAAAATTCGTTATAATAGTCTTGTTTTTGCATAGTTACATTATAACATGTAACGGAGAAAAGAGAGAATCCACTTCAATAATGGCATAAGCGGAATCGCCTTTGGCTTTGCGATAAACCTTCATAAAGGCAATGTTCAGATCGATACCGCTGCAGACGGTGGTAATATAGGCCAAAACGCCCTTGCGGTCTTTGTGGTGGACGATCAGTGTCGGGTAGGTTCCGGTCAGTGCAATATCGACACCGTTCAGACGCCGGATGACAGCGTTGCCGCCGCCGACAGACTCACCCCGGAGTTCGATGGTTCGATTGTTTTCACAATGAAGAATGATATCCACTGTGTTTGGATGGATATCTTTTTCCTCGGTATTTTCTATAAATTCATATTTCAGTCCGGCATCATCCGCCAGGCGGAAGGAATCACGGATACGCTCATCATCCGGGAGAAATCCAAGAATTCCACCGACAAGGGCGCGGTCAGTTCCATGTCCACGGTAGGTCCAGGCAAAAGAGCCATAGAGAATAAACGTTACAGACTGAATTTGATTATGCGCCAGTTTTCCGGCCAGATGGGCAATTCTTAAAGCCCCGGCAGTATGGGAGCTGGAGGGCCCGATCATATTTGGGCCGATAATGTCAAACATACTTATGTCGTTCATAAAAACCTCCTGAATATAAAGGGTTTCTTTATCATTTTTATTACTTCTATGATATACTAAAAACAGGATAATTAAAAGGGGAAATAAATAAATTCCCGGTTTGATAAAATGTCATAAACAGAGGGATAGAAGCATAAATTTGAAACTAGGGGGGGATTTTATGTATCGTAAAACATTCACAGAACCAAGAAAGTGGGATGAGGAATCACTGGCACTGGCGACAAAAGAAGCATTGGCAGCAGATTTGCTGCTCCGGACATCACGGATTCAGCAATGGAAAAAGACACTGAATCCATGGAACCGGTATTTGATATACAGAGAACGGTATTGGATCGACGTTTTAAATAAAGAATTAAAGCATCGCGCTGAATGGACAGTCGAAGAGTAGATATATTTTGTCAGGGTATCCGAAAGGCTGTTCCGGGAATGAAAGGATAAGAAATATTCAGTCCCGGGACAGCTTTTTTTCTTGCGCTTTTTTTGTGTGTTTATTTATAATTAAAATATAGAATAGTGTGAAAACAATAACGATATGGCAAAATAATTCTGTAAAAATGACATTAATGGGAGCTGTTTTAAGGGAGGAAGGGAGATGTCCGTATATACATATTTACTGCCATTTTGTATTATATATGGTTTTAAGCTAATGATAGACTTTCGTTTTTGAGAAAAAATATTTCCGGTGAAGTTATTCGGATTATCCAAAATCACAGAGAAAAAAAAGAAAATAGATGTTTTAATAAGCATTCAGGGTTTTTTCTTGGTGGGATTCCGGCTGGATATGTCTTAATAAGAGAGATGCGTATGATAAATAGAGTGACCTGTGTTTTGTTTTTGATAGAGATGGTGCTTGTCATTATTTTACAAAATTACCCTCAGAAAATTTATGAAAATGGCATTAAAGTTCAGCGGGGGATACATTGCCTGGAATAAAATTCAGTCTGTGAAGGAATCAGATGAGGATGATATTATCATGATTAAATCAGAGACACTGAGATTGCCGGATTTGGAAGAAAAAATTTACTGCCGGAGCGAGGAGAAAGAGGAACTGGAAAATTATATCCGGAGAAGGATTGAAGAAATAAAGTAAAAGGAGGTGCTTTCCTGTATGCTTTATGTGTTTTTTGGAATTATGGCGCTTCAAATGCTGTTTCGCATATTTTGCCTGATTATAACGGCTGCAGGTATCGTAGGAGTTCTGTTTTATATAAGGCCTCCCAGATCCTGGGGGAAATTGCTTCTGTATAGCACGTATACAACAAAGGAAAAAATAGCAAGGGGTATTTTGGCGGCGGCTGTGATCGTTTTGATGATTCTCAATCTGAGGAATGGTAATTTAATGGGGGAATCCGTAGATATTCGATTGAAACTCAATGGTTGGCTGAGAATGCTTACCATGCTGCTGTTGACGATAAACCTGAGCTTTCCCACACGGATTTTTGAAAATGGATTCCGGGATTATTTGAAGTTTGAGTCCTGGGAAGATGTGATATTCCTAAAGGTTTTTGAGGATAACAGGATCGAGGTCGGTCTGAAAACACCGGGGATTCAGGGGAAAGGCCGGTTTTCGGCTGAAACCGGGGATAAATTACCGGAAGTATGCCGGGAAATAGGAGGTGGCTGATGAAGGGTGAATATAATTATGTAAATGTATTTTTGATAGCTATAAGTATAGCCTATGCGGTCGTTTTGGCGATAAAGTTTTATAGTTACTTTATAAGAAAAAACGTTTCCGGAGGAGTGGTTCGGACGATTAAAACGTCCCGGAGAAGAAAAACGATAGAAATATTATTGTGGAGTGGGATTCTATTTATGGCAGGCGCTATTGTTTGGATTGTCTTAGCTCCGGGAATCAGCAGGACGGGAATTATTTTTAGTGCTATATTTTTGGCCGAACTGATGCTTCTGGCTGTTTTAGAAAATTCATCTCAGAAAATATGTGTAAACGGTATTATAACTTCAGCTTCAGTGCTGCCTCAGAAACGCTCTGTTTTGTGGAGTGAAATAAAATCTCTGTCGGAGTCAGGCCGGGGAGACGTTATCCTGCTTGAAGATTCTGGAAAGGCTTCGATGAAGGTGAAAATTTACTGTCGCAGTGAGGATAAAAAGGACTGGAAAATTATATCCGTAAAAGAATAGCGGAAGTTAAATTAGAAAATTAAATAGATATATGATAGAAATCCACTGTAGCTGGTTGTTCCCTACAGTGGATTTTTGGATTTTAAGAATGAAAAAATAAATTACAAATATATGTATGAGAGAGAAGTGCTGTTTGAATTTAAAATGTGCAATAAAAAAAATCCACTGTATCTGGTTGTTCAGTACAGTGGATTTTTAAAATACTCCATCCATTGGATTCTATCCTCCTTATTCACTTCTTATCTATCTGAAACTATTATCTCAAATAGTGTTTTTTGATTTTAAATTACCGTCCCATTGGTTTTTACCTCGATTTCTAAAAATTATTTTTTGGCTTAAGTTTGTATTTCTGGTGGTCCGTCCTCCTTTCTTTTGATGTCTATATAATATCGCAAAAAACAGAAAATGTCAATAGAAAATCAGAAAAAATATAAAAATAATCAAAAAAAACAGAAAATATATAATCAAAATCAAAAAGAACAGATGAAAAAGAAAAAAGTATTAAAAGACTGATAATATAAGGGGGATACAGCATTGCATAAAAAATCCGCTGCCAATCAGAAGGATCAGCAACGGAATCTTTTATTTTTTTCTTACAGTAATCCGCCAATCTGCAGGAACAGAGGTGCGAATACTAAAGCGACGATAGTCATTAATTTGATCAGGATATTAATGGATGGTCCGGATGTATCTTTGAATGGGTCACCCACAGTATCACCAACAACAGCGGCTTTATGAGCTTCGCTGCCTTTACCGCCATGTTTTCCGCCTTCAATATACTTCTTGGCGTTATCCCATGCACCGCCGGCATTGGACATGAAAATGGCCATTAATACACCGGTGATAAGAGAACCGACAAGAAGACCTCCGAGGGCTTCAACACCGAGAACAACACCAACAAGGATTGGAACAAGAACCGCCATGATACCTGGAACATACATTTCTTTCAGAGATGCCTGAGTGGAAATAGAAACACATGTTGTGTAGTCCGGGCGTTCTGTACCTTTCAGGATGCCTGGTTTTTCACGGAACTGACGGCGAACTTCTTCGATCATCTTGTAAGCGGCTTTGGAAACAGATTCCATAGTCAGAGCGGAGAAGAGGAAGGTCAGTACACCACCGATGAATACACCGATAACAACGCGGGCATCAAGGACGTTGATGGCACTTAAATTTACGGCTTCAGAGTAGGATACAAACAGTGCCAGAGCTGTTAAAGCTGCGGAACCGATCGCAAAACCTTTACCCATAGCAGCGGTTGTGTTACCAACGGAGTCCAGCTTGTCTGTGATTTCACGAACGGATTCGTCAAGTTCAGACATTTCGGCGATACCGCCGGCATTATCTGCGATAGGACCGTAAGCGTCGATAGCAACTGTGATACCTGTTGTGGAAAGCATACCTACAGCGGCCAGAGCGATACCGTAAAGGCCAACCAGTTCGTAGGATACGAAGATACCAACACAGATCAGCAAAATAGGAACAACGGTAGATTGCATACCTACAGCGAGACCGCTGATGATGGTTGTTGCAGAACCGGTTTCAGACTGCTGAGCAATCTTCTTAACAAAACGATATTCATCGGAGGTATAAATTTCAGTAACGATACCAATCAATACACCAACAAGAAGTCCGGCAATAACTGCCAGGGCAATATTGAAGCCGCCAAACATTGTTTTGCTTAAAATCAGAGTAATAACGATAACAATCGCTGTAGCGCCGTATTCTCCACGTTTCAGAGCGGCATGAGGGTTTGTTGCGTTTCCGGCCTTAACAACGAAGGTTCCGAGAATTGCAGCAACAACACCGGCAGCAGCCAGATATAACGGGAAGAGGACTCCGGTTTCACCATAGTAAGTCAGACCAAGTGTTAACGCAGAGATGATAGAGCCAACATAGGATTCAAATAAGTCGGCGCCCATACCAGCAACGTCACCAACGTTATCACCAACGTTATCGGCGATAACCGCAGGGTTTCTCGGGTCATCTTCAGGAATTCCGGCTTCAACCTTACCAACAAGGTCCGCACCAACGTCTGCAGCTTTAGTGTAAATACCGCCGCCGACACGGGCAAACAGTGCGATAGAAGATGCACCTAAACTGAATCCAAAGAGAATATCAGCGTTTCCTGTAATCACATAAATAATACTGATACCGAACAAACCGAGACCTACAACTGCAAGGCCCATAACACTACCGCCGGAAAATGCAACGGAAAGAGCTGCATTCATACCGGATTTCATAGCCGCGCTTGTTGTACGTACATTTGCCTTTGTCGCAGCGCCCATTCCGAGATAACCGGAAAGAACAGAGAAAATACTGCCGACAAGGAAGCAGATAGCAGTCATCCAGTTCTGGAGACCAAGACCGATAACAACAAACATTACAGCAACAAAAATAAGGAGCACTTTATATTCTGACATAAGGAAGGCTTTTGCACCTTCAGCAATGGCTCCTGCGATTTCCTGCATGCGGTCATTTCCAGCATCTTTTTGCCGATAGATGAGGATGTCATAATGGCAAAAAAGAAGGGCAATAATACCGATGACAGGAACAATTATTAGGATGTTATCCATAATAATTTCCCCCTTGCTAAAAAAAATATGAAATTTTCGGCGTCCATTTTGGGACACCATGATATCAGCTTAACAGAAAACGTGAAAATATTCAATAATGTAGTAGAAAAAAAACATATTTTATGGTAAATTATTTATGAGGTGTTTAATTATGAAAAACATGAAGCGTATATTATTAAAATTGAGCGGAGAGGCTCTTTCCGGGGACAAGGGTTTTGGCTTTGATGAAGCAACATGTCTGGAAGTCGGACGTCAGGTGAAAGAGATTACGGATAAGGGAACCCAGGTGGCCATCGTTATTGGCGGAGGCAACTTCTGGAGAGGACGTAACAGCAGTAAGATTATTGAGCGTACAAAATCAGACCAGATTGGTATGCTCGGCACAGTGATGAACTGTATTTATGTGTCTGAGATTTTCCGTACTCAGGGAATGAAAACCGAAGTATTCACACCATTTACATGTGGTGCCTTTACAAAGCTTTTTTCCAAGGATGAGGCGGTGGATGCCCTTTCGGAAGGGAAAGTTGTATTTTTTGCCGGTGGTACAGGTCATCCTTATTTTTCAACGGATACGGGAACCACGTTACGTGCCATAGAGATTGAAGCCGACGCGATTTTGCTTGCAAAAGCGATTGATGGTGTTTATGACAAAGACCCGAAGGTATATCCGGATGCAGTGAAGTATGATGAAATCAACATTCAGGAAGTGGTTGACAAGCGGCTTCAGGTGGTGGATCTGACGGCTACGATTATGTGTCTTGAGAATAAGATGCCGATGGTTGTTTTCGGGCTCAATGAAAAAGACAGCATTATTGAAACCCTGTACGGGGACTTTAACGGAACTTATGTGACCGTGGATGAATGATAGAAAACTGGGAGGATTTTTTTAATTATGGATGAAAGAATTCAGGTATATGAGACAAAAAATGAAGAAAACACTGGAAAACCTTGAAAGAGAGTATGTGTCTATCCGCGCAGGACGTGCGAACCCACATGTACTGGATAAGATTGTTGTTGATTATTATGGAACGCCGACACCCCTTCAGCAGGTAGGAAATATTACTGTACCGGAAGCGCGGGTCATTCTCATTCAGCCTTGGGAATCCAAGCTGATCAAAGCGATTGAAAAAAAGAGATTATGGCTTCCGATATCGGTATCACACCGAGCAATGACGGTAAGGCGATTCGCCTTGTTTTTCCGGAACTGACAGAAGAACGCCGTAAAGAACTGGCAAAGGATGTTAAGAAAAAAGGTGAGGCTGCCAAGGTTGCTGTCCGCAACATCCGCAGAGATGCCAACGATGCCTTTAAAAAATTAAGCAAAGCCAAAGAGATATCTGAAGATGACATGGCGAATCTGGAAGATGATATTCAGAAGATGACAGATAAGTTCATCACGGAAGTTGACAAAACAGTGGAAGCAAAGACAAAAGAAGTGCTTACGGTTTAAGAAGAATAATTAAATGAAAGTAATACAGAGGGAGGTTGTCGGATTACGGCAGCCTTTTCCTGTTAGTGTATAGGAAGTTAATATATAGGAGAGTTTTATGCAGAGAGAAATTGACGGTGAACTTTTGGAAGTTCCGGAACATGTGGCAATTATTTTGGATGGAAATGGCCGGTGGGCTAAGAAACGGATGATGCCGAGAAATTATGGTCACGCTCAGGGGAGCAAGACGGTTGAACAGATCTGTGAAGATGCCTGGAACCTGGGAATTAAATATCTGACCGTATACGCTTTTTCGACGGAAAACTGGAAACGTCCGAAAAAGAAGTGAATGCTCTGATGAAATTACTGCGTTCCTATTTGAAGGATTGTATTAAGCGGACAACAAAAAATAATATGAGGGTCCGGGTGATCGGTGATAAGACCGGTCTCAGCGAAGATATCCGTCAGGCGATTGAAGAACTGGAGCGGGTATCCTCGGCGAATACGGGGCTGAATTTTACCATTGCGATTAATTATGGAAGCCGGGATGAAATGCGCCGGGCGATGGTAAAGATGGCCGGAGACGTGGCATCGGGCAAGGTGAAGCCGGAAGCAGTTACCGAAGAACTTTTTAACAGCTATCTGGATACATGGGATATACCGGATCCGGATTTACTGATCCGGACCAGCGGAGAACAGCGGCTTTCCAATTTCCTGCTCTGGCAGCTGGCTTATACGGAATTTTTATTTATGGATGTTCTGTGGCCGGACTTTAACCGGAATGAATTAGTCCGTGCCATACGTCAATATAATGGTAGAGAACGTCGTTTTGGCGGCATTTAAGGAGGGATGACCTATGTTTTGGACACGTTTGGCCAGTGGTATTGTTTTGGTCGCCGTGGCAGTGGTTACAATTATTTCCGGGGAAATATCTGGTTTGGCCTGGTATCCCTGCTGTCCCCTGATCGGCCTGATTGAATTATATAAGACGATGGGACTTGAAAAGACCCTCCTTGGTTACGTCGGGTATGGAATGACGGTAATCTACAGCGTTATGCTGCATCAGTCGGTCAGCGAGGCGGCAGCGATGGCGATTGTTGTTATGCTTTTTGCTGATCAGTGTGGTTTATGTATTTACATTTCCGAGGTTTAAAGCCCATGAAGCGGCGTTTTCCCTATTTGGGTTTGTTTATGTTCCTGTACTGATGCTCTATTTATACCGGATACGTCAGCTTTCGGACGGACTGTTTCTTATTCCGCTGGTATTTTTAAGCGCCTGGGGCAATGATACCTGTGCCTATTGTTTGGGCATGCTGATCGGCAAACACAAAATGACACCAAAGCTCAGCCCTAAGAAGAGTGTGGAAGGACTGATTGGCGGTCTTGTGGGTGCGGCCCTTCTTGGCATGGCTTATGGCGCTCTCTGCGGCAGCCGTCTGCCATCGATGGGAAATGCGGTGCTGGCCTGCGGTATTATTTGCGGTGTGGGCGCAGCCATTGCCGTTGTGGGTGATCTGACAGCATCGGCCATTAAGCGGGATACGGGAATTAAAGATTATGGAAAACTGATTCCAGGCCATGGCGGTGTTCTGGACCGGTTCGACAGTATTTTATTTACAGCGCCAATCGTATATTTTCTTGCGGTCTGTTTTGGCGCGGTGTCCCTGGGAATGTAGCAAAGAGAGGTCATAAAGATGAAAAAGATTTCATTACTGGGTTCTACAGGATCAATAGGAACCCAGACGTTGGATGTGGTGCGTCGTTATTCGGAATCCTTTCAGGTGACCGCATTAGCGGCGGCAGCAAATATTGATAAACTTGAAGCACAGATTCGTGAATTCAAACCGAAAATAGCGGCGGTTTTTGATGAAGATAAAGCCCTTGAACTCAAGCGGCGGACAGCGGATTTATCCGTGGAAGTGGTCAGCGGCATGGAGGGGCTTATGCTGGCGGCGACGGAAGTGTCCTCGGACATTGTGCTGACTGCAGTGGTCGGGATGATCGGCATACGTCCGACAATCGCGGCAATCGAAGCCGGAAAGGATATTGCTCTGGCAAACAAAGAAACGCTGGTGACGGCGGGACATTTAATTATGCCTCTGGCGGCGGAAAAGGGTGTGCAGATCCTGCCTGTAGACAGTGAACATTCTGCGATTTTTCAGTCGATGCAGGGGGAGAAAATCCACGTCAGATCCATAAAATACTGCTGACCGCTTCCGGCGGGCCTTTCCGGGAAAAAAGTCTGGAAGAGCTTAGGAATGTGCAGGTGGAGGATACGCTGAAACATCCGAACTGGGTAATGGGACGGAAAATTACCATCGATTCGGCAACGATGGTGAATAAGGGCCTGGAAGTCATTGAGGCCCGGTGGCTTTTTCGATGTGGAGCTGGACCGGATCCAGGTGGTTCTTCATCCGGAAAGCGTGATTCATTCGATGGTTGAATACGATGATTCGGCAGTTATCGGCCAGCTGGGAACGCCGGATATGCGTCTGCCGATTCAGTATGCACTTTTTTATCCGGACAGGAAACCCATCTTGGGGGCGAATGGCTGGATCTGTTTCAGCTGGGGACCATGCATTTTGAAGCGCCGGATTTAAATGTCTTCAAAGGCCTGAAGCTGGCCTATGAAGCTTTGGAGGTCGGAGGTTCTATGACAACGGTATTTAATGCGGCCAATGAACGGGCTGTAGCGAAATTTTTAGACCGTAAAATCGGTTTTCTGGATATCCCGGAAATTATAGGGAAGCTATGAAAAAACACACTGCGATAAAAGATCCGGATTTGGATGCAATTCTTGAAACAGAAAAGGCAACCTACGAATTTATTGAAAGCAGGTGGTAAATTGGGAATTATTATGGCGCTGATTGTATTCAGCATCGTTATTTTGTTTCACGAACTGGGTCATTTTCTTTTGGCGAAAAAAATGGCATCGGGGTAACCGAATTTGCCCTTGGCATGGGTCCGACTCTTTTCAGTTTTAAAAGGAAGGAAACGGTATATGCCTTAAAGCTTCTTCCGCTGGGAGGCTCCTGTGCCATGGTCGGTGAGGATACGGATGAGACCGGAGCGAATTCCTTTAATTCCAAAGGACCGTGGCAGCGGTTTTCCGTCATTGTGGCAGGGCCGGTTTTTAATTTTATTATGGCCTTTGTTTTCGCCATGATTCTGGTAATTATGGTCGGTTATGATACGCCGGTTGTTTATAAGGTCATCGAAGGTGAACCGGCGGCGGAAGCCGGAATTCAGGCCGGAGATGTGATTAAAAAGGTCAACGGCAAGAATATTCATATGTATAAAGAATTCAGCACAGAAAGTATGATGAATACCTCCGGAAAACCGATGGATATTGTTTTGGAACGGAAGGGAGAAATCATTGAAACCCGGGTGGAGCCAAAGCTTGTAGAAGATGGCTATTATCGTGTTGGACTTTATGGCGGCCAGCGAGAAAAAACCGGTTTTTGGATACCTTTAAATATACTTTTTTGAATTGAAATATTGGATTACAACAACGGTGCGCAGTCTTGGAATGCTTGTGACCGGCAAGGTATCCATGAATGAGCTTTCCGGACCGGTAGGGATCGTAGACATGATTGACGATACCTATAATCAGGCAGTTTCCTACGGATGGATGGACGTTTTTCTGAATATGCTCAATATCAGCATACTTCTCAGCGCCAATTTGGGTGTTATGAATCTTGTGCCGATTCCGGCGCTGGACGGCGGCCGGCTGTTTTTTATTCTTATTGAGATTATTCGGGGCAAACCCGTGCCTCCGGAAAAGGAAGGATGGGTTCATATGGTGGGCTTTGTCTGCCTGATGGTTCTTATGGTCTTTATTCTTTATAATGATATACAAAAATTAATGTAATTGCCTTGGTACAGAAGGGAGTGTTGTCCGGTGATTCGGGAAAATACAAAAGTCATATCCATTGGCGGCTGTAAAATCGGCGGAAAAAATCCGGTGGCGATCCAGTCGATGTGTAACACAAAGACGGAGGATGTAAGAAGTACAGTAGATCAGATTTTAAAACTTGAGGCGGCGGGCTGTGAGATTGTCCGTGTTGCCGTGCCAACCATGGAAGCAGCGGAAGCAGTCAGGGAGATAAAGAAACAGATTCATATCCCTCTGGTGGGGATATTCATTTTGACTACCGCATGGCGCTTGCCGCGATCGAGCACGGTGCGGATAAGATCCGCATCAATCCGGGAAATATCGGAAGCCGGGAACGGGTAAAAGCTGTTGTAGATGCGGCGAAGGCTCGGAATCTGCCAATCCGCGTGGGTGTGAACAGCGGTTCTCTGGAAAAACATATTATTGAGAAATACGGGCATGTGACCGGGGAAGGTATTGTAGAAAGTGCCCTGGATAAAGTAAAGATGATCGAAGATCTGGATTATGATAATCTGGTCATCAGCATTAAATCTTCCGATGTCAGGATGTGCATTAAAGCCCATGAACTCATTGCACCCCGGACACAGTACCCGCTTCATGTGGGGATTACCGAATCGGGCACATTGATTTCGGGGAATATAAAATCCGCTGTGGGCCTTGGGATTATATTGAATGAGGGGATTGGCAATACCATTCGTGTATCTTTGACAGGAGACCCGGTGGAAGAAATAAAATCAGCAAAACTGATTTTAAGGACGCTGGGCCTTCGGGAGGGCGGCATCGAAGTGGTATCCTGTCCGACCTGCGGAAGAACGCAGATTGATTTAATCGGCCTTGCGAATCAGGTAGAAAATATGGTTCAGGGCTATGATCTGAATTTGAAAGTGGCAGTGATGGGCTGCGTTGTCAACGGACCGGGGAAGCCAAAGAGGCAGATCTGGGTGTCTGCGGCGGCAAAGGTGGAGGACTGTTGATTAAAAAAAGGTGAAATTATTAAAAAAGTTCCGGAAAATGAACTTCTCGGTGCTTTAAAAGATGCATTGGATCATTGGAGTGAATAGACGATGGCTGCAACTTTTTTTGGGGTGTTTCCTGTTTTGAAACTGAATACAAATATGACGGCGCTTCTGGAAGAAGTTTCCGTTGATAAGGTGGCAGCCAGCCAGTCCAAGAACCGTATTCGGGTGTATATGACCTGTCCGAGGCTGATTGCCTATGGGGATATACGCAAGCTGGAGGCTCAGATTGAAAAACAGCTTTTTGAGAATACGGAAGTCCGGGTTGAGGTTGTGGACCGGTATGAGCTGTCGGAGATGTATACGCCGGAGCGGCTGATGTCGATTTATTTTGACAGCTTTGAGGCGGAGCTTCGGAATTCCAGCGATCTGGAAGCGAATATTTTTCATAAAGCCCGTAAAGAATTTACCGGAGCCAGCCGTATGGTCATGACGGTGGAAGATAATTTTATTACAGCGACAAAAGCCCCGGAAATCCGGGATAAGCTGCTGCATATTTTTCAGGAGCGTTTCGGATATTATGTGGATATCGAAATTGTCTATGAAGAAACGAAAAAAAGCCGTCAGGCCGAATACGCCGAAGAGACTTTTCAGAGAGAAGTGCGGACGATCGTTAAAAAAATTATGAGGAAGCGGAAGAAGCCATTAAAGCCAAACAGGCCAAGATTGAAGAGCAGAAACCGGCCCGTGATTTTAAGAAAGAAAATACATATGTCAAGAAGAAAATCATTGACCCGGATATTTTCTATGGCCGTGCCTTTGAGGGCGATGAAATGCCGATTTCAGAAATTAATGATGAGATTGGGGAAGTTGTTGTCCGTGGAAAGGTTATTCAGCTGGATACACGGGAAATTCGAAATGAAAAGACGATTATTATTTTTGCCGTAACGGATTTCACAGACAGTATTACGGCAAAAATATTTACCAAAAATGAACTGCTGCCCCAGGTTCTTGCAAATCTGAAAGAGGGAACGTTTATCCGGATGAAAGCAGTGGCCATGATGGATAAATACGACCATGGCATTGCTTTGAGTTCCGTTATGGGAATGAAAAAATTCCTGATTTTACAGAAAAGCGGATGGATCTGAGTCCGGTAAAACGGGTGGAGCTTCATGCCCATACGACGATGAGTGATATGGACAGTGTGGCCGACTGCAAGACGATGCTGAAAACAGCCATGGCCTGGGGACATACAGCCATGGCGATTACCGATCATGGCGTTGTCCAGGCCTTTACCGATGCCAACCACTGTGTGGAAGGGAAAGATTTTAAACCGATTTACGGTCTGGAGGGTTATCTGGTCGATGACTTAAAGCCGATTGTGTTTGACTCGGAAAACCAGAGTCTGGACAGCTCTTTTGTTGTATTTGATATAGAAACGACGGGATTCAGCGCGGTTGGCGACCGGATCATTGAGATTGGTGCGGTTAAAGTGGAACAGGGAGAAATTGTTGACCGTTACAGCACCTTTGTAAATCCGGGACGGCCGATTCCTTTTGAAATTGAAAAGCTGACGGGAATTAATGACGGGATGGTTGTCGATGCGCCGGATATCGAAGGGGTTCTTCCGGAATTTATGAAATTTTCCGAAGGCTGTATCATGGTTGCCCATAATGCAGAATTCGATATGAGCTTTATTAAAGAAAACTGCCGGAGAATGGGCATCGAACGGCGATTTACGGTTGTGGATACGCTGGCTATGGCCCGGAGCCTGCTGCCGGATCTGAAAAATTATAAGCTGGATACGGTCGTTGAAGCGGTGGGCGGCAATCTGGAAAATCATCACCGGGCGGTGGAGGACGCTGAATCCACAGCGGATATTTTTGTCAAGTTTGTGGCCCGGTTAAAAGACATGGGGGTTCAGGATTTAGATACTTTAAATGATATGAGCCAGATGTCGGTCAATGCGATTAAAAAGCTGAAAACCTATCATGTCATTATTTTGGCTCAGAATGATATCGGACGCATCAATCTCTACCGTCTGGTATCCTGGTCCCATCTGGATTACTATGCCAGAAGACCGCGGATTCCAAAAAGCCTTTTACAGAAATACAGAGAAGGCTTGATTATTGGTTCAGCCTGTGAGGCCGGAGAGCTTTATCAGGCGGTGTTAAATGACCGTCCGGCGGATGAAATTGCCCGGATCGCCAGCTTTTATGATTATCTGGAGATTCAGCCGATCGGCAATAACCTGTTTATGATCGAAAGTGAAAAAATTCCCCGGATCCAGTCGAAAGAGGATCTGATGGAGATGAACCGTAAAATCGTCCGTCTCGGCGAGCAGTTTAACAAGCCGGTGTGTGCGACCTGCGATGTGCATTTTATGGATCCGGAGGATGAAGTTTACCAAGTCGGATCATTATGACGGGGAAAGGCTTTGCCGATGCGGACAGGCAGCCGCCGCTGTATTTCCGGACAACGGAAGAGATGCTCAGCGAATTTATGTATCTCGGTGCGGAAAAAGCGGAAGAGGTCGTGATTACAAATACCAATTATATTGCGGACCAGATTGAACGGATATCTCCGGTACGGCCGGACAAATGTCCCCGGTTATTCTGGATTCGGACAAAACGCTGCGAACCATCTGTTATGAAAAGGCCCATGCCCTCTATGGTGAAGATCTGCCGGAAATTGTGGTAGAACGTCTGGAAAGAGAATTAAATTCCATTATTGGAAATGGTTTTGCCGTGATGTATATTATTGCCCAGAAGCTGGTTTGGAAATCGGTGGCCGATGGCTATCTGGTTGGCTCCGGGGATCGGTGGGCTCCTCCTTTGCGGCTTTTACGGCGGGTATTACAGAGGTAAATTCTCTTCCGGCCCATTATCTCTGTCCAGAATGTAAGTATGTGGATTTTGACTCGGACTATGTACAAAAGCTTTTTCCGGCCGTTCCGGCTGCGATATGGAAGATAAAGTGTGTCCGGTATGCGGAGAGCCGCTTTTAAAAGAGGGGCATGATATTCCTTTTGAAACCTTCCTGGGCTTTAAAGGGAATAAAGAGCCGGATATTGACCTTAATTTTTCCGGCGAATACCAGAGTAAGGCCCATGATTATACGGAAGTTATTTTTGGAAAAGGCCAGACATTCCGCGCGGGGACGATTGGTACGCTGGCGGAAAAAACGGCCTATGGTTATGCCAGGGGCTATTTTGAAGATCACAATATTGAAAAGCGGGGCTGCGAGCTGACCCGGCTGGCATCGGGCTGTGTAGGGGTGCGCCGGACCACCGGACAGCATCCGGGAGGCATCATCGTTGTTCCCCTTGGGGAAGAAATTTATTCTTTTACGCCGGTACAGCATCCGGCAAATGATCAGACAACCCGGCCCATAACGACCCACTTCGATTATCATTCCATTGATCATAATCTTTTGAAGCTGGATATTCTCGGCCATGATGATCCGACAATGATCCGTATGCTTCAGGATATTACCGGGGTGGATCCAACGACAATACGGCTGGACGATCAGGAAGTTTTGTCTCTGTTCCACGGTCTGGATGCCCTGCATATTCAGCCGGAGGACATTGATGGTACGGATTTGGGTTCCCTCGGAATCCCGGAATTCGGTACGGATTTCGTTATGCAGATGCTTCGGGATACTCAGCCGAAGGCATTTTCGGATCTGGTGCGTATTTCCGGTCTTTCACATGGAACCGATGTTTGGCTGAACAATGCTCAGACGCTGATTAAAGAGGGAAAAGCGGAAATTTCCACAGCCATCTGTACCCGTGACGATATTATGATTTATCTCATTAACAAAGGGGTGGAATCGGAGCAGTCCTTTAAAATTATGGAAAGTGTGCGTAAAGGGAAGGGACTGACACCGGAGTGGGAGAAGATCATGAAGGAGCATGATGTGCCAGACTGGTACACCTGGTCTTGTAAAAGATTAAATATATGTTCCCGAAAGCGCATGCGGCGGCCTATGTCATGATGGGATTTCGCATTGCGTGGTTTAAAATCCATTATCCGCTGGCCTATTATGCGGCCTTCTTTACCATCCGGGCCACGGCCTTTGATTATGCCATGATGTGCCGGGGAAAAAAGAAGAACTGGAGCGCCATTTGAAAATCTACAAATCCAATCCGAATCTGACGGCAAAAGAAAAGGATACCCTCAGGGATATGAAAATCGTGCAGGAATTTTATGCGAGAGGCTTTGATTTCCTTCCAATTGATATCTATAAGTCCGAGGCTGTTAAATTCAGTATTGTCGGGGATAAGCTGCTGCCGCCGTTTTCATCCATTGAAGGCATGGGAGGCATTGCGGCAGAAGCACTGGAAATTGCAGCTAAGGGCGAACCTTTTATGTCCAAGGACGACATCCAGCAGCGGGCCAAGGTCAGCCGGACAACATTGGATGTCATGGGAGAAATGGGGCTGCTCGGCAATCTGCCGGAGAGTAACCAGCTGTCGATTTTTGATGAAAATCGGCTAGATGAACAAAAGATAAAGGTGAGATAGGTATGTATTATTTTATTGTGAACCCAAAGGCCCGATCAGGTAAAGGGAAGCTTATCTGGGAAAAAATCGAAAGAGTGCTTCATAAACGCCGGATATCCTATCAGGTTTTCTTTACGAAAAGTCAGGGGAGGCAGGGCTTCTGGCCCGGAAGGCAGCGGAAAGTGAAGGGAATGATAAGATCATTGTGGCTATTGGCGGCGATGGAACGGTTTCCGAGGTTATGGGCGGTATTTTTTGACCATCCGGACATTACCTTTGGCTACATTCCTGTCGGTTCCGGCAATGATTTTGCCCGGGGACTTGGCATTTCAACGGACTGGAGAAAGGCTTTAAACCGGATACTGGTGCCGGAACGCTGTATATATCTTCATTCGGGAAGGCTGGAATTCGATGGCAGAGTCCGTCATTTTGGGGAAAGCATGGGCATCGGTTTTGATGCGGCTGTCTGTTATGGAGCGAATCACCTGCGTTTTAAAGCGTTTTTAACCGCCTCGGTCTCGGGAAATTCACCTATGCCGGTATTGCCTTAAAGCTTCTGATTACCAGTTCCTGTGACCGGATGAAAATCCGCCTGGATGGTAAAGAAGTTTATACATTCTCTAATGTACTTTTTGCCTGCGGCATGAATGGCCCTTATGAGGGCGGCGGTTTTAAATTTGCACCGGAGGCCCGGGTGGATGACGGAAGGCTTCATCTGTGTGTTGCGGCAAATCTTCCGATATATAAACGTTTTCTGCTTTTGCCGAAGGCATTGGCCGGGAAACATGTCGGTGTCGAAGGTATTCATATGTTTACCTGTAAAAAGCAGAAATTTTGTCTTCCAGACCCAAACTCATTCAGGGCGACGGGGAAGTCTTTGGGCCGGTAACCAAAGTGACAGCCCGTGTGGAGGAAACTGGAATTCCTTTCATATATTAATCATTAAAAATATCCCTTACCTAAAACGGCTTCGGCCCATCGGCCTGCAGATTGTTTTTGGTAAGGGATATTTTTTATCATGGGTGGGGCAGGAGGGGAATCGGGATGAATTCTATGGTGTGGTCGGAGGCATATGAAGAAAACCGGAGCGGGGAAGTTTTTGGTGGTTATTCATCTGCGTGTATGGTATGATAAACATAAGGATATAAATGATAAAAAGGCTGACAGGTGGGACAGGAGATGCAGAGGGAAACAGCGGATATGGATCGCAGATATAAAAATACAGGAATTCGCCAGATAGTTATTGATGAAATCCGTCAGATAGCGAAAAGCTATGGGGTGGAACAGGTTGTTTTATTTGGCTCCAGAGCCCGGGGAGATTATAGGGAACGAAGTGATATTGATTTAGCTGTTTCCGGCGGCGATGTGGCTTGCTTTTCTTTGGATGTGGATGAAGAAACTTCGACTTTGCTGAAATATGATATTGTGAATCTGGACGGAGCGGTCCAGGAAGAGCTATTGGCATCGATTAGAAGAGAGGGAATAATAATTTATGAAAAAATTTGAGAATTTTTGTAATGCATTTTCAAATCTGAAAGATATATATAATTATGAAGAGCCTTATGGAAATGTAGAGATGACGGGTTTGGTGGGATTGTACGAAATATGTTTCGAACAGGCATGGAAGGCCATGAAAGAAATTCTGGAACGGGATGGATTCGCAGCCGGACAGACCGGATCGCCGCGGCAGATATTAAAGACGGCATATCAGGCAGGGATGATAACGGATGAAAAGCTTTGGATGACTGGGCTTGCAGCACGGAATAATGTGTCCCATGCTTATAATAAAACTGTTGCATTGGATATTATTGATGGTGCGAAAAAACAATATTATAAGATGTTTGAAGAACTTAAAATGACAATAGAAGAAAAGTGGTTATGAAATTTAAAAAGTTAAAAATATCCCTTACCCAAAACGGCTTCGGCCCATCGGCCTGCAGATTGTTTTTGGTAAGGGATATTTTTATCATGGGTGGGGCAAGCGGGGAATCGGGATGAATTCTATGGTATGATAAACATACGGATATAAATGATAAAAAGGCTGACAGGTTTATTTGGCTCCAGAGCCCGGGGAGATTATAGGGAACGAAGAGATATTGATTTAGCTGTTTCGGCGGCGATGTGGCTTGCAACTCTACGGAATTGACATGGAAAAGGAACAGTATTCAAAACGGATATCTGATATTCCAACACCGGATATCTCAATTTCTATGGGATGTGATGTTGGCTGCCCTTACATTGGCAGAGACTTTGATGACAACTGGGGATTGCCTGATATTTCAAATGCTTATTCTCATTTATATTTATAAATAGTTCTATTTCCTTATTTACCTGCTCTGGATTATCCCCATTTGAAAAATGCCTTGCATTTTTAATCCAATGCAACTCCGAGCCTGTCTGTTTCGCCCATGCCCTGCAATATGTCTTTACTTTGCCCGTAATATCATTTTTTCCAACAAGTATTAGCGTAGGAAAATGAAAATCAGTATCTTTGTTCTCAAGCATGAAATATTCATAAGCGATTTTCATCTGTTCTATGATTTCAGCTTTTGAGTATGACTTTAAAATAGACATCATTTTTTTATAAGAATATTTCGTTTTGGAAATTGACCATGCGATACTCACTCTCAAAAGTCCTGCGGGAAATACTTTTTTGACATTGGGGCTACCTGTTTCAGCCACCATAAGTCCGATTTTGAGTAATACTTAAATCCCAGAGGCGTTGTGTCCAATGCAATAAATCCACCTACCATATCGGGATATAATGAAGCAAAATGTTGACTTGGATAGCCACCCATAGACATTCCCACTAACATTACTTTTTTTATATTTTCTTTTTCGAGAATTGTATGTAGAATTTCAGCAGTATCAAAATAGGAAAAGTTTTTGTACGGTCTTGATAAACCATGCATAGGAACATCCCATAAAATAATCGTGTACTTTCCTGTAAAAAAACTACCTGCTTTTCAAACATTGTGTGGTCAGCCGTAACCCCATGTGTAAAAACAATACAGTCCGTTATATCATTTTTTCTATCAATCCAATAGTGGACAGTTCCGCCCTGTGCTGCTATTTTTTATGTTCCATGACCTTAAATTTCCTTTTTGGTATAAACCGTTTTCCATAAATTTATCAACGCAACCATTTCCTGCTCAATCTGGTCTGCCACAATGCCACCAGAACGATATTTGCTCAGCATATACCCATTGACAGCGTAAATTATTTCTGCATACATTGTTTTCAAGTTAATATCTGTACGAAAAGCAGAGATATCTATTTTTTCAAACACTATATCTTCGCTTGTTTTACTTTCAGACAAAAAATTTTCTTGAATAGCAGCTTTAATTTCAGGATATTGCTCATAGTAGGCATTTAAGCAAAATGCATAAATATATGGATAATCTCTCATAAGAGAACATTTTGCAAACAGGCTCCTCTTTAGCATTTCAAAGAAATCATCTGTATCCGTCACACGATATTTTTTTGATACAGCACTTGTCATTTTAATTGCGTTGTTCCATAAGTACATATAAAGTTCTTTTTTTTATTTGTGAAATAGTGAAATAATAATGCTTTTGAAATTCCACCTTCATCTGCAATTTCTGACATAGGAGCTTTCTTATAGGCATTTTGTGAAAACGCTTTGTATGCAGCGTTTATAATACGCTGCTGTTTCTCAGCGGAAAGTTTGTAGAATTTTTCGTTCATAGTGTTCTCCTGTTAAACGTTACGGTTAATATATTTTCATTATAAATCTGTTGACCATTTTTAAGAAGACTGTGTAACAAGAATTAGTAATTATTTTCACCAAAAATTCAAAGCCTATTTTTTATTGATTTTATAGAAGTTTACAATCTATCAAATTCTTCTGACACACAAATCAAATATCGATATAAAGTAAATGATTTATAACCACTTCCGTCAAGTTCTTTATTATCTCTGATACAGTAGCTGTTTTCAACCATACAGGGGACAAGCTTTCCGGATACGTTTAATACCATAACGCCCGCTATTTTTCCATCTTTGACAATGATTGACTTTACGTTTTTGTCTTCATCAAGACAGCAGCTATAATCATATTTGTTTTTTCTGCGTTCACGCAAAGGCTTACGGGTATACAGACCATTACCCAACCTGAAAAAGCGCATCTGTTCCCTGATCGGCAAACCTTCAATAAGCGCTTCAAAATCCTCCGGATATTCAACCTTTCCAAAGCTATCCTGATATGCGGTCTGTTCTGGCATGATTATACCTCCATTTTTAATTCTTCTAATTTATTTGCTTAAATTATAGCACACATGTATGGAACCGGAGGAAAGTTTTGGTAGTTATTTGGGGACATATATTGTATAATCATTCTATAAACATAAATGATGAAATTTAATAATGGAAATCCATTTATTTTAAGGGGTATACATATGTATCGGTTATCAAATTTTATGGACAATGATGATATTAAGACATTGGACAGCAAGGGTCCGTTTACAGTCATCGAATACCAGAGAGACCTCAGTGTGACACCGGAATCGGCTATTGTGGCTTATTACAGCTCTGAGATGAACGTCCGTAAGCGTCAGGTGGTTTGTGATTTGAGTAAAACTCGGGTGACGATTCAGGCGGGATCCATGCAGTGGATGCTTGGGGATGTGAATGCCACAACCGGAATCAAGGGGGTAGGCGATCTTTTTTGGCAAGGCTATTCGGGGTAAAGCGACGGAGAATCTGCGATTAAGCCGGAGTATACAGGCAGTGGCATTATGGTTCTGGAGCCTACCTATAAGTATTTGATTCTGATGGATGCTGCCGAATGGGGGGGATCGGTAGTACTGGATGATGGTCTTTTTCTGGCCTGTGATTCCAACTTGAAACACAAGGCAGTGATGCGGTCAAATCTTTCTTCTGCAGTTGCAGGCGGTGAGGGTCTTTTTAATCTGAGCCTGAACGGCAGCGGGGTTTTTTGTATTGAATCTGAATGTCCACGGGAAGAATTAATCGAGATTACGCTTCAGAATGATGTTCTCAAAGTGGATGGAAATATGGTTATGGCATGGAGCGGAGGTCTGGATTTTACGGTGGAACGTTCCGGAAAATCCCTTATTGGTTCTGCGGCTTCCGGAGAAGGTCTGGTCAATGTTTACCGGGGCACAGGCAAAGTTCTGATGTCGCCGCTTGCAAAGATACCGAATTTGTAAGAGAGATATTTTTTAATCCGCCGATGGGTAGCGGATGAAAAGTCAGGGAGCAATGGTTACAGAATGACCATTCGGATTTATGGAGGCTTAAATGAAAATCAAAGTTCAGTATGCAACAGTGATTGTAAAGTGTTTAGAGGAATCTGTCCGGTTTTATAAAGAGAATCTGGGATTTAAAGAAGGCTATCATTATGATCTGCCGACCGGCGGGGAATTACGATTATGCAGAGTGAGGATGGCGCATGTGTAGAGCTTATTGAAAATGAAAACTTTGACGTGGGCATGTATTCTATCGGAACCGATGTGGATAATTTAGATGAGACATTGAAGGTTTTGGCAGACAGGGGCGTGGAGCCCATCCGTCCGGTTGTCTCCACCAGCGTTGGACGAATGACCTTTGTGGAGGATCCCAATGGGATAAAAATATGTTTGATTGAACATTTTGAAGCATATAAGAAAAAATATATGGAATAGCGTTTCAGGGCAATCATTGAAGGGGGAAAACTTTTATGTTTTCCCTCAAATCATGTTAAGAAAGTGATAAAATAAAAAACGTTAAGGAGGAAACTACCGTGACATTTTTAAGAAGTGGGAGGGAGACAATCAGAATGGAGAATAAACAGACCGCCGGGCATTTATCAGCCCTGCTTACAATCATCGTTTGGGGGACCACGTTTATTTCCACGAAAATTTTGCTGGCAGATTTTCAGCCGGTAGAAATTTTGTTTTTCCGTTTTGTTATGGGATTATTCATCCTGCTGCTGGTCTGTCCACACCGTCTGACGGGAACGACACCGGGGCAGGAAGTGACTTTGCGGCCGCCGGTTTCTGTGGAATTTGCATGTACTACCTGTTGGAAAATATAGCTCTGACCTATACGCTGGCCTCCAACGTCGGTGTCATCATTTCTGTGGCTCCATTTTTTACAGCAATTTTGACCCATCTGTTTTTGAAGGGCGAAGAAAAACTGAGGTCTAATTTTTTCATCGGTTTTGTCGTTGCTATGGCCGGGATTTTTTTGATTAGCTTTAATGGGTCAAAATTGGAGTTGAACCCGGCAGGCGATCTTCTTGCGCTGCTGGCGGCTTTGGTATGGGCCTGTTATTCTGTATTGACAAAGAAGATCAGCGGCTATGGTTATCCTACCATTCTTACCACAAGGCGGGTGTTCTTTTATGGCATTTTGTTTATGATACCAGCCCTGTTTCTGTTTGACTTTAAGCTGGAATTGACCCGGTTCGCTGACCCGGTGTATCTGTTTAATATCCTTTATCTGGGACTTGGGGCCTCTGCGCTTTGCTTTGTCACCTGGAATTTTGCTGTCAAAGTGTTGGGAGCGGTTAAAACGAGCATTTATATTTATATGGTTCCTGTCATTACGGTAGGAACTTCGGTATTGATTTTACATGAAAACATCACAGTGCTGGCAGGTATCGGTATGGTCCTGATTTTGGCCGGTCTGTTTCTTTCCGAAAGTAAGCTGTTTCATTTTAGGTTCAGTTAAGGTTCGTCTGTCATAATCCCTGCAAGAGGAGCAAAAATTTTACAGAAATTTTCTGTAATCATTACAAAGGCTTTTCTGGAAAGGAGAACTGATTTATGGCATATCAGACGATATTCAAACGATATGAGCTAAAATATATGCTCAATATAGAACAGAAAGAGAAGTTAATCCGGTTTATGGAGCCCTATATGGCGTTAGATCCATTTGGAAAATCAACGATTCGCAATGTTTATTATGATACGGACACCTACCGCCTGATCCGGCGCTCTCTTGAAAAACCGGCTTATAAAGAAAAGCTGCGTATTCGCAGCTATGAAAAAAGCCAGTGGGGACAGCGACGTATTTGTGGAATTAAAAAAAGAAGTATAAGTCTGTCGTTTATAAAAGGCGAATGGTTATGCCGGAACTGGAAGCGGTTGACTGGCTCAGCGGTCAGCAGTCCTGTCCGGAGCAAACACAGATTTCCAGAGAAATTGATTATTTTCAGAGCTTTTATGGAACGCTGCATCCGGTCGTTTTTCTGAGCTATGACCGGGAAGCCTTCTATTCGGTGGCAGATGATGATTTTCGAATGACCTTTGATGAAAATATTTTATACCGTGAAGAGGATCTTTCTTTAACAGCGGATATTTACGGGACGCCTCTGTTAAAGAAAGATCAGGTTCTGATGGAACTGAAAACCGCTGGGGGCTTCCTCTGTGGATGACCCATTTTCTTACCCGGCAGCGGATACAAAGGACGTCCTTTTCGAAATACGGTACCGCATATCAAAGGATGCAGACAAAAACAGCAGGAGGGAAATTATATGCTTAATTCGATTTTTCGGGGGATTTTTGACACGGATATGACTCAGGTGATTTCTGTATCGGAGTTTATGATCTGTATTGGCTGTTCTTTAATCATTGGTTTGATTTTGGCCTTTGCCTATATGATCCATGCCCGGTATACAAAAAGCTTTGTAGCTACGCTGGCTATGCTGCCGGCAGTTGTCTGTGTGGTTATTATGATGGTCAATGGGAATGTGGGAACCGGTGTTGCCGTGGCGGGGGCATTTAGTCTTGTACGGTTTCGAAGTGTTCCGGGGAGCGCCAGAGAGATTGGCGCCCTGTTTCTGGCAATGGGTGCGGGGCTTATTTCAGGAATGGGATATCTGGCCTTTGCCTTTTTTTGTTTGTCATCATTCTCGGTGGCGTGATGGTTATTTATAACTCTGTGGATTTTGGCACAAAGAAACGAAACAGCAGATATAAGACGCTTCATATTACGATTCCGGAGGATCTGGATTATACGGAAATTTTTCAGGACCTTTTTTTCAACATATACCACGGAATGGGAGCTTACAACTGTGAAGACGACGAATATGGGAAGTCTGTTTAAACTGACATACCAGATAACGCTGCGTGGGGCAGATAAGGAAAAAGAACTGATCGACGGGCTGCGCTGCCGCAACGGCAATCTGGAAATCAGCATTTCGAATCAGGAAACGATACAAACCGGACTTTGAGAAAGGGCGTGCTTATTTATGAAAAAAGGAATTTGGATGTTAACAGTTTTGCTGGGAGTCCTGTTTTTGGCAGGGTGCGGTCAGGGGCAGAATACCGGAGAAAGCGGGACTTCATCGGTTCGGGAGAATCAGGAAGTACAGGTTGTGCAGGCGTCTTCGGAAGCTCAGGAGACTGAAGCGGCCGATGGTGAGACTTCTTCCCAGACTGTGACGGATATGTTTTCAGACAGGGATTATGATTCAAGTTATGACGAAAGTCAAAGTGTATCTATCCTCTTAAATGGATCTTCGGTCCAGGCCAGTTCAGATACGGTGTCCATTTCCGGGTCTACAGTGACAATTTCTGAGGAAGGAACATATATTCTTTCGGGAACACTGGATAACGGGATGATTATTGTCAATGCAGAAAATACGGCTAAAATACAGCTGGTTCTGGATAATGCAGTTATAAACAGCAATACATCTGCTGCAATTTATGTTATGCAGGCGGATAAAGTATTTTGTACGCTGGCACCGGATTCAGAAAACAGTCTGTCAAATGGCGGTGAGTTTACGGCGATTGATGAGAATAACATCGATGCGGTTGTCTTTTCAAAAGAGGATTTGACGTTTAACGGCGAAGGGACACTGACTGTTGATTCGCCGGCAGGACACGGCATTGTTTCCAAGGATGATCTGGCAGTGACCGGCGGCGAGTATCGGATAACAGCTGCAGGACAGGGAATGAGCGGTAAGGACAGCGTCCGCGGGGCCGGAGGAACCTTTACAATTTCCTCGGGAAAAGATGGTATCCATGCAGAAAATACGGAGGATGCTTCTCTGGGCTTTGTTTATATATCGGATGGAAACTATGATATTACAGCGGAAGGCGACGGCATCGGTGCATCGGGAAGTATTCAGATTGACTCGGGCAGTTTTACGATTGAAGCCGGCGGCGGCAGCGCTGCAGTGAGTCTTAATTCCAATGGAAACTGGGAGTGGAGCCGTCCGGGAGAACAGCAGAGTTCAGAGACCACGGATGCGACCAGCAGTGTTAAAGGGATTAAGGCGGCCGGCGATCTTCTGGTAAATGGCGGCACCTTTACTATAGATACGGCAGACGATGCGCTGCATTCTAACAGTAATCTTACAATCAATGGCGGAACCTGGCAGTTATCTACCGGTGATGACGGCCTTCATGCCGATGAAACGGTATCCGTGACCGCCGGGGATATTACGGTAACAAAATCTTATGAGGGAATCGAAGGAAAGGACATAGCACTTTCCGGTGGAAATATTGACCTGGTATCCAGCGATGACGGTCTGAACGGAGCCGGCGGCAATGACCAGAGCGGCAACGGCGGATTCGGCGGATTTCAGGGCGGCGGCTTTGACGCGGCTTCAGACAGCTCTGTTGTGATCTCCGGTGGTGTCCTTCATATCAATGCCTCTGGTGATGGGGTGGATTCCAATGGTTCTCTGAAGGTTACCGGCGGCGAGACCTATGTATCCGGCCCGGCAGATTCGGGAAACGGGGCGCTGGATTATAATGGTGAGGCATCCATTTCCGGAGGCATATTTATTGCTGCAGGCGGTTCCGGAATGGCGCAGAATTTTACATCCTCATCGACCCAGGGCGCTATGCTGGTCTCCATTTCCGGTGATGAGAATGATACGATCACCTTGTCAGACAGCAGTGGTCAGGAACTGCTTCAATGGACAGCGGATAAAGCTTTTTCCAGTGTGGTGATCAGCTGTCCGGAAATCTGTCAGGGGGAAACCTATACAGTGACCGCTGGCGGTGTTTCTCAGTCTGTGACTATGGATGCCCTGGTTTCCGGTTCGGGAGAAAGAATGGGCGGCATGCCGGAGGATAGAGGAAAAATGCGGCCATAAATTAAAGGGATAAATTCCTTAAATCTCCTTTTTTTGAGTTCCCGGCGTGCCACATCATTTTTTATTAATTGATAAAAGATGGTTGTAACCGGGACGCTGATGAGCATGCCCCAGATACCAAAAAGTCTGCCGCCGATGCTGATGCTGAGTAATACCCATATACCGGGAAGGCCGATTTTTCTGCCAACGACACGGGGATAGATGACATTGCCTTCAAATTGCTGAAGTATAAGCAGAAAAACCAGAAATATCAAAGCTTTCTGTGGCGATACAAACAGTAGCAGTATAACACCGATGGCACCTCCGACATATGCTCCGGCAATCGGTACAAGCGCAGTCAGGGCGATGATCGTGCTGATGAGCCCGGAATATTCCAGACGTAGAATCGTCATGCCTGCAAAACATAAAGAACCTAAGATGATGGCTTCTTTACATTGCCCTGCCACATAGTCTTCAAATACCTGTAAAATAATCTGAGATAAGGATTTTACAGGTTTGTGGGCAGCGGCGGGCAGATAGGTAAACACAGTTTTTTCAACTGAGGAAGGAGATTGTCCTTACCACTCATGATATAAACAGACAGTACAAAAGCAATAACTCCGGTGGCAACTGTGGATACAAAACTGGTTGTTACTTCAATGATTTGAGGTAACATATCGTTGAGTGAGTTGTCCAAAGTCAGCAGATAGTCTTCCAGCAATGTGGTTATAGATGAAATATCAACATTGTGAATACCTAGAAACCCAGTAATATTATAGATAAATGCCTGTGTTTCCTGCAAATAAATATCTGCATTGGACATAAATGTATTCAGATTTTTGATAATTTCAGGAACGACAAGAGCTAAAAAGCAGAATAAACACCCCAAAAAGCCAGTGCATAGATGGAAATAATTGCCAGGATTTTTGAGGGTGTTTTCTTTAATTTCCATTTGTTGTGATATACCCTTTGAAATGTTTCAAAGGGACGGTTAAATACAAAGGCAATGATGATTCCGATAAATAACGGAGTAAACAGATGAAAAAGGAGGCCAATTCCTTTTAGGACTGTTTCAAAATGAATGATTACCAATATTAAACCCAAAATATAAGTAATTAGTAATAAATAAAATTTTAATTTTTTCGTTTCGATACAACCACTTCCTTATTTATTTTTTATTATACCGAGAGGATATTAAAAAGCTTTGGACAAAATTTGCAGAGTGTCTTTAAATGTAACAGATTTTAGTGAATGTCCTTTTTTGGGACAGCGCTGAGGCTTTGGGCAATGTATTAAAAAGAAACTGATTTATGATGAATACAAGCTTCGAAGGGGATGAAAAAACACCCGGCTGTAAAATATATACAAAGGAAAGTGGGGAGTACATATGAACAATATTATAGACAAGGCAAAAACGGCGGCAATTTCCGCATCGTTAAATCAGGCATTAAAGTATATGGACAAGGATCCGGATACGAATATTCCAAAAATCATGGATATGGTTGACAGGGTGACTCGGATGGCTGGTATGAAGAACAGAGATCAGCCATCCGCAGTGTTATCGAAGAGAAAAATCACTGGTATGATTTGATTATGAAAATCTGGGAGTTGGATCCGGGGGTACGAAATACATTTTTTAAAAATTTTATTATCAATGCCAGTCTTTCAGGAAGTGCTGTACAGGAAAATGTCAGAGAAAAGGAGGGCTGTAATGTACCATGGGCGATTTTACTGGATCCGACTTCTGCCTGTAATATGCACTGCACGGGCTGTTGGGCAGCAGAATACGGAAATCGTCTGAATCTTACATTAGAGGAGTTAGATTCAATCGTAACTCAGGGAAAAGAACGGGGAACTTATATGTACATCTTTACAGGCGGAGAGCCGCTGGTAAGAAAGCAGGATATTATCAAGCTTTGTGAAAAGCATTCGGATTGCGAGTTTTTGAGCTTTACAAATGGCACATTGATTGATGAAAGCTTCTGCAGGGAAATGCTGCGGGTAAAAAATTTTGTGCCTGCTATCAGCCTGGAGGGATTTGAGAATGCGAATGATGGAAGAAGGGCAGTGGCGTTTTTGAAAAGGTAATGGCCGCTATGGATCTTTTGAAGAAACATAAACTTCCATTTGGTATTTCAACATGCTATACAAGCATGAATTACAAAGACATCAGCAGTGAAGCGTTTTTTGATATGATCATTGATGCAGGGGCATTGTTCGTATGGTTTTTCCATTATATGCCGGTAGGTAACGGTGCGGGCGCCACAGTTACTTCCAACGCCGGAACAGCGTGCGGAAGTGTATCATAAAGTTCGTGAATACAGAAACAGAAAATCGATTTTTTCCATGGATTTTCAAAATGATGCGGAATACGTGGGCGGCTGCATTGCAGGAGGAAGAAGATATTTGCATATCAATGCAAAAGGGGATGTAGAGCCTTGTGTATTTGTTCATTATTCCAATGCGAATATTCGTGAATGTACATTGATAGAAGCATTAAAGAGTCCGATTTTTTATGGCTTACCATGACGGACAGCCTTTTAATGAAAATATGCTCCGTCCATGTCCGATGTTGGAAAATCCGGAGAAAATCCGGGCGATGGTAAAAGAAACCGGGGCAAAATCAACGGACTATGAATCACCGGAAAAAATCGACAATTTGTGTGACAGATGCATGCCATACGCACAAAGCTGGAAGCCGATGGCAGACATGCTCTGGAATGCCTGTGAGGGATGCAAAAAGAAGGTGAAGGAATGAGTAAATATCAGTTGATCACAGATGCAACGGCTGATGTTTCATTGGAAATACTAAATGAAATTCCGGAGTTGGAGATTATCCCGATGGAAATTATTCTGGATGGCGAAGCGAGAGTCTACGGACCGGGAGGCAATTTGAGTGCAGAAGAATTTTATGAAGGGCTGCGGCAGGGGAAATATGGAAGTACAAGCCAGATTAATCCAGATACTTATATGCGGTATTTTGAAAAATATTTGAAACGGGGTCGGGATATTTTATATCTTTCTCTGTCCACAGGTCTGTCCGCAACATATCATAATGCCTGCGGTTGTGCAGAGAAATTAAAAGCAAAGTACCCTCAAAGAAGGATTCGCTGTATTGACACTTTATGTGCCTGTGCAGGAGAAGGGCTTTTAGTATATGATGCGGCAAAGAAGTGGCAGGATGGCGAAAGTCTGGAGGTGCTTGCCGATTGGGTGATGAAAAGGCGTCTGTCTATATGTCACTGGTTTACCGTAAATACCATGGAGTTCCTGAGAAAAGGAGGAAGAGTGGATGCTGTATCAGCAGCCGTAGGAGCTGTACTTCAAATTAAGCCGCTTCTCCGTATAAATGAAAAGGGAGAATTGGTTCTTGCCGGGAAACCAAGAGGCCGCCATCGGGCACAGGAAGAGAAGCTAAGGCATCTGGAAGATAGCTGGGATCCGTCTATAGGAAGAACTATTCTGATTGCCCATGGCGATTGTTATGAAGACGCAGTGGATTTAAAAAGGCGGATCGAAGCACGGTTTATAGAAGCAGAATGCATGATTGTACCAGTAGGACCGATTATTGGTATGCACACCGGGCCTGGAATGGTGGCCTGTTGTTTTTGGGGAACAAAAAGATAAATTGGATATAGGATTTCAGCATAAGATATGCTATCCTTTAAATGATACAGAGCGATTTGAACAAAATTTTGATAGAGGGCATGCTGAAAAAGCAGTAAAAGATATCCAGAGTTTACCAAATCATATGTTTGCAGCTTTTTTTGATGTCTTTGCGAACTTCTTTCTAATATGCGTTTCTGTACTGCTTATGGAATTTGGGGACTTTTCCCCCTTGCTTTTTACCGGGAATGGTGATAAACTGATTAAGATAACTGATTATGATTAAACTAGAGAGTGGGCGTGAGTCCACTCTTTGTACGTATTATGGGGAAAAAAGTTTAAGGAGAGTAAGTAGATTGGCAAAGAAGAATTATGAAAGTAAAACAGAGGAGCTGATTCAGCCGCTTATTGATGCGAATCATTTTGAACTGGTCGATGTGGAATGGGTCAAAGAAGGTGCAAACTGGTATTTGAGAGTATATATTGATAAGGAAGGCGGTATCGGTGTGGATGACTGTGAATTAATCAGCCGTGCTTTTGATGAGATACTGGAAAGCGAAGATTATATTTCCGAGAACTATATTTTTGAAGTGAGTTCCCGGGGCTGGACCGGCCTTTAAAGAAGGAAAAGGATTTTGCGCGAAGCATCGGAAAAGATGTGGAGATTAAATTATATAAGGCACTGAACAAGGAGAAGGAATTTGTCGGTGTGTTAACGGATTATGATAAGGATACCATTACGATTGAATTGGACAACGGGGATACAATGGTCTTTAACCGGACAGATGTGGCTTTAATCCGTTTGGCATTTTTTTACTAGAATAGGAGGAATTTAGAAAATGAATAATGGACGTGAATTGATCGAAGCTTTAAATCAGATTGAAAAAGAAAAAGGAATCAGCAAAGATATTCTTCTGGAAGCCATGGAAAATTCTCTGGTGGCTGCCTGTAAAAATGAATATGGAAAAGCAGATAATATCCGGGTAGATATTGATCGTGAAACAGGGAATGTGGTTGTTTATGCGGAAAAGGAAGTTGTGGAAGAAGTGGAGGATGATGTTCTCCAGATCAGCCTTGCAAATGCCCGTTTAAGAGATATTAAATGTGAGCTTGGAGATATTGTTCATATTGAAGTGACTCCGAGAAACTTTGGCCGTATTGCTGCCCAGAAGGCAAAACAGGTGGTTGTTCAGAAAATTCGTGAAGAAGAACGGAAATCCTTATATCATCAGTATTATGATAAGGAAAGAGATATTGTTACCGGTATTGTTCAGCGTTATATGGGACGCAATATCAGCATCAATCTCGGAAAGGTGGATACGGTCCTTCCGGAAGCCGAACAGGTTAAAGGGGAATATTTCCAGCCGACAGAGCGTATTAAGCTCTACGTTGTGGAAGTTAAAGATACAACCAAGGGACCAAAGATTACGGTTTCCAGAACCCATCCGGAACTGGTAAAACGTTTATTTGAATATGAAGTTGCGGAGGTCAGAGACGGCACGGTAGAAATCTGCAGCATTTCCCGTGAAGCCGGATCCAGAACGAAGATCGCGGTACGTTCCAATAATTCGGATGTAGATCCGGTCGGCGCATGTGTTGGTCTTAATGGTTCCAGAGTTAATGCTGTGGTGGATGAGCTCCGGGGTGAAAAAGATTGATATTGTCAACTGGAATGAAGACCCGGCGATTTTCATTGAAAATGCTCTGAGTCCGGCAAAAGTTGTTTCTGTGACAGCAGATGAAGAAGAAAAGACTGCTTCAGTCATTGTTCCGGATTATCAGCTTTCTCTTGCGATTGGTAAGGAAGGGCAGAATGCGAGACTGGCGGCACGTCTGACGGGATATAAGATTGACATTAAGAGTGAATCCCAGGTCTGTGAAGCAGAAGCTATGGAAGATGATATCCTGATGGAAACAGCTATGGAAGATTCTGTGGAAATGACAGAAAATCAGGATGTGGAGGAATAATGAGTATAAAAAAGTTCCTTTGAGACAGTGTACCGGCTGTCATGAAATGAAAAGTAAGAAAGATATGATTCGGGTTATAAAGACAGTGGAAGGCGAGATCGTATAGATGCCACCGGACGAAAGAACGGACGGGGAGCCTATATATGTCCAAGGATGGACTGCCTGACGCAAGCCGTAAAGAGCCGGGGATTGGAAAGGTCATTGAAAACAGCGATACCGGAATCCATATTCAGTCAGTTAAAAGAGGAGATGAGCCATATTGACAAAGAATAAAGTGATGTCTTATCTCGGTCTGGCCACCCGGGCGAGAAAAGTGCAGAGCGGCGAGTTTTCTACAGAGAAATCGGTGAAAAGCGGCAGGGCAGCGCTGGTCATGGTTGCCGAAGATGCATCAGATAATACGAAAAAAGTTTACAAATATGTGTACCTTTTATAAAGTGCCTATTTATATTTATGGTACGAAAGAGACATTGGGAGCTTCCATTGGGAAAGAACTTCGAGCCTCTTTAGCATTGGAAGATACTGGTTTTTGTAACGCCATAAAGAAACAGATTGATTCAGAACGGTTATAGACGGAGGTAGGTATATGTCAAAAATAAGAGTACATGAATTAGCCAAAGAATTAAATAAAAGCAGCAAAGATGTGATTTATGCACTGAAAGGTCATGGTGTGATTGTGGAAAGCCATATGAGCACTATTGGTGATGACAGTGCAGATAAAATCCGTAAATTTTTACAGCACCGCCGGTAAAGAAACAGGAAGGGCCGAAGACCTCGGTTCAGGAAAGAACGGCAGTGCGGAATAATGGCAATGGCGGTCAGGGCGAACGCCGTCCATATAATAATAACGGACAGAACCGTCCGGGCGGTCCGAGTGAACGCCGTCCATATAATAATAACGGACAGAACCGCCAGGGTGGCCAGGGTGAACGCCGTCCATATAATAATAACGGACAGAACCGTCCGGGTGGTCAGGGTGAACGCCGTCCATATAATAATAACGGACAGAACCGCCAGGGCGGCCAGGGTGAACGCCGTCCATATAATAATAACGGACAGAACCGTCCGGGTGGTCAGGGCGAACGCCGTCCATATAATAATAACGGACAGAACCGTCCGGGCGGTCAGGGCGAACGCCGTCCATATAATAATAACGGACAGAACCGTCCAGGTGGCCAGGGCGAACGCCGTCCATACAATAATAACGGCGGACAGAACCGCCAGGGCGGATACAATAACAACCGGGGCGGCCAGGGTGGAAATCGCGGCGGATATAATAACAACCGAGGTGACGGCAAATTTAATCTGGATTCTGCAATCAGCAAAGAGGTTGTTGTTTCCAAGGATACAAGCCGTGAAAACCGGAGAAACTATAAAGATAAAGAAAAACCGGTGAAGAATGTTACTGATGGAAGAAATAATAAAAAAGGATTCGGAGGCAAGACATTATCTAAAAAATCCAGTCTTCAGCCACCGACACAGAAGCCGAAGCCAGTGATTGAAAAGGTTACCAATATTATTCTTCCGAAAGTTGGTACAATTAAAGAACTTGGTGACAAAATGAAAATTTCCGCAGCAGAGATCGTAAAGAAGCTGTTCCTCAGCGGAAAAATGGTTACATTAAATACAGAAATCAGCTATGAAGAAGCCGAAGAAATTGCATTAGAATATGATGTACTCTGTGAGCATGAAATCGTGATTGATCCGATTGAAGAAATTCTCAAAGAGGAAGAGGAAAACGAAGAAGATTTACAGGCAAGACCACCGGTTGTCTGTGTTATGGGTCACGTTGACCATGGAAAAACATCGATTTTGGATGCTATCCGTAATACCCATGTGACCACCGGTGAAGCCGGCGGTATTACACAGCACATCGGTGCTTATGTTGTAGATATTCAGGGACAGAAGATTACCTTCCTCGATACTCCGGGACATGAAGCCTTTACGGCCATGCGTCTGCGTGGTGCCCAGTCTACGGATATTGCCATTCTTGTTGTTGCGGCCGATGATGGCGTGATGCCACAGACCGTTGAAGCCATCAGTCATGCAAAGGCTGCGGGTATCGAAGTGATTGTTGCAATCAATAAAATCGATAAACCAAGTGCGAATGTAGAGCGGGTAAAACAGGAATTAACCGAATATGAACTGATTCCGGAAGACTGGGGCGGTACAACCTTATTTGTTCCTGTGTCTGCACATACAGGTGAAGGTCTTGACGATTTACTGGATTCCATTCTTCTTCAGGCAGAAATGTGTGAATTAAAAGCAAATCCAGACCGGAATGCCCGTGGTCTTGTTATCGAAGCACAGCTGGATAAAGGAAAAGGTCCGGTGGCAACGGTTCTTGTACAGAAGGGAACACTTCATGTCGGCGATGCGCTGGCGATCGGTTCTGCTTTCGGTAAGGTCCGTGCGATGGTGGATGATAAAGGACGCCGTGTAAAGAAGCAGGACCGTCCATTCCGGTGGAAATCCTCGGATTGAACGATGTGCCGGAAGCCGGTGAAGTATTTATTGCCACAAATACAGAAAAAAGAAGCCAGAGTTATTGCTGAAACATTTATTACTCAGAAGAAAGAAAAATTACTGGCAGATACAAAATCCAAACTGTCTCTGGACGGTCTTTTGACCAGATTCAGGCCGGACAGATTAAGGAACTGAACCTGATTGTCAAAGCCGATGTTCAGGGATCTGTAGAAGCTGTTAAACAGAGTCTTCTGAAACTGTCCAATGACGAAGTAGCCATTAAGATTATTCACGGTGGTGTCGGTGCCATCAATGAATCTGACGTAACGCTGGCATCCACATCCAACGCGATTATCATTGGATTTAATGTGCGTCCGGACAATATGGCAAAAACGGTAGCGGATACAGAAAAAGTGGATATGCGTCTGTACCGGGTTATTTACAACGCCATTGAAGATGTGGAAGCGGCGATGAAGGGAATGCTTGATCCGGAATTCCGTGAAAAGGTGATCGGTCATGCGGAAGTCCGTCAGACCTATAAAGTTTCCGGCGTTGGAACCATTATCGGCGGTTACGTTCTGGACGGTAAAATCGAACGGAATTCCAAAGTGCGTCTGCTTCGTGACAATATCGTTATTTATGAAGGAGAACTGGCATCTCTGAAGCGTTTCAAGGATGATGTCAAGGAAGTTGCTGCCGGCTATGAGTGCGGTATGTCTCTTGAAAAATACAACGATATTAAAGAAGGCGACCAGTTAGAAGTATTCATTATGGAAGAAATTCCAAGATAGAGAGGAATTTTATGAGAAAAACAGTATAAAGAATACCCGAATCAACGGAGAAGTCCAGCGGGAGCTGAGCCGGATTATTTCCCGGGAAATTAAGGATCCGCGGATTTCTTCTCTGACATCGGTTGTTGCTGTGGAAGTTGCTCCGGACTTAAAGAGCTGCAAGGCATACATCAGTGTTCTTGGGGATGAAGCTGTCCAGAAGGCCACTCTGGAGGGACTGAACAGCGCTATGGGCTATATCCGGAAGGAACTGGCACATTCCATCAATTTACGGAATACACCGGCAATAACATTTATTATGGACCAGTCCATTGAGTACGGTGTCAATATGTCAAAGAAAATTTCAGAAGTGAATAAAGATATCAACAGTGATTTGAATGGGGAAGAGGATGAATAATGAGCTTTCTTGAAGATCAGATCGTGCAAAGCAAAACCGTTGCCATTACCGGCCATACACGGCCGGACGGCGACAGTGTCGGTGCATGCATGGGACTTTATAATTATATTGTTGAGAATTATCCTGAGATTCAGGTGGATGTTTTTCTCGAACCAATTGCTGAAAGCTATAAATTGGTAAAGCGGACCGATGAAATCCGGCAGCCGGAGGCACATCCGGCGGTTTATGATCTGCTCGTCTGTCTGGACAACAGCCAGAAGGACCGGATAACAAAGGGGATGGAGCCCTACTTTGATGCTGCAGTGGTGACAGTCAATGTGGATCATCATATAAGCAATACAGCCTTTGCCCAGGTAAATCACGTGGTTGCAGAGGCCAGTTCCGCCAGTGAAGTCCTTTTTGATCTGCTGGATCCCGAAAAAATCCCTCTGTCTGCGGCAGAAGCCATTTACATGGGAATTATCTGCGATTCCGGTGTTTTTAAATATTCCAGTACATCGGAGCATACCATGCAGATTGCGGGACGGCTGATGAGCCTTGGTGTGGACAGCGGCCGTTGGATCGATGAAGTCTTCTATGAACGGACCCATGTACAGGCAAGACTTTTGGGACAGGCGCTTTTAAACAGTGTTTGTCTTTTTGAGGGCCGCTGCATTTATACGGTAGTGACCCGGGAAATGTTCAAAGCGTTTCAGGCCGGACCGGATGATCTGGAAGGTATTGTGGAACAGCTCCGTCTGACAAAGGGAATCGAAGCGGCGATTCTTATTTCCGAAACAGAAGAGGGAACAAGCAAATTCAGTTTCCGCTCCAAACGGTATATGGATGTGAACAAAATTGCATCCCTTTGCGGCGGCGGCGGACATATCCGGGCAGCGGGCTGTACCGTTCAGGGGACTGGAAAGAAAGTCTTAATATATTTTTAGAAGCGATTGAAGGACAGTTGATGGCTGATGTATAATGGAATTATAAATATTTACAAAGAAGCGGGCTTTACCTCCCATGATGTGGTGGCAAAGCTCCGCGGAATTTTGAGACAGAAAAAATCGGCCATACCGGGACACTGGATCCGGAGGCCACAGGGGTTTTGCCGGTTTGTCTTGGGAAAGGAACAAAGGTTTGCGAACTGCTCACAGACAAGGACAAAGTCTATGAGACTGTTATGTGTCTTGGGGTTGTCACAGATACTCAGGATATGACAGGAACCGTTTTGAAACAGACACCTGTCCGGACCGGCAGAGAAGAGATAGAGGCTGCGTTAGATCAGTTTCGGGGGAATACGACCAGATTCCGCCAATGTATTCGGCTCTGAAGGTTCAGGGGAAAAAACTGTATGAGCTGGCCAGAGAGGGAAAAGTCATCGAAAGAAAAGCCCGGAGAATCCAAATTTTCGGTCTGGATCTGCTGGAAATCGAACCGGACGGCATGCATGTACATATGCGCATACACTGTTCCAAGGGGACTTATATACGGACCCTATGTCATGATATTGGTGAAAAACTGGGCTGCGGTGCGGCGATGGAAAAACTCATCCGTACCCGGGTCGGGATTTTTGAAATCGATGATGCCATGACTCTGGAAGAAGTTGAGGCCTGTGTCCGGGAAAATGTCATTGATGAAAAGATACGTCCGATTGACAGCCTTTTTTAAAAGCTGGCCGTCGGCCAGGGTAAAGCCGGAATGGGATAAGCTTCTTTATAACGGCAATATGCTGGAAGGGGCAGATTTAGAGCCGGATCCGGAAAATGCCGGAAAATCCGGTGAAAAGTACCGGATCTATGACAGTCATGGAAAGTTTTGTGCGATTTATGTCTATGACAGAAAAAACCGGAAATTTAAAAATGAAAAAATGTTTGTGTAATCAGTAGGAGATTAGACATGATATATATTACAGGAACCAGAGATATACATTTGGAAAATACAGCGGTAGCCCTTGGAAAGTTTGACGGACTTCACCGGGGACACCAGATTTTAATTGAGAAAATTAAACAGTATAAGTCCAGAGGATTAAAAGCGGTGATGTTTACTTTTGATTTTCATCCGGCGTCATTTCTTCAGAATAAACCGCTGGAATTGATTTTTACCCGGGAAGAACGGGTGAAATGGGCTGAAAAGATGGGAATCGATGTACTGATTGAATTTCCCTTTACGAAAGAAACTTCGGGTATGGAAGCGGAGGATTTCGTTAAGGAAATTCTTGTGAAAGACATCGGTGCAAAGATGATTGTGGCCGGAAGTGATTTTCATTTCGGACATAAACGCCATGGCAATGTGGAGATGCTTCAGCGTCTTGGCAAGGATATGGGATTTGAAGTGGATGTCTGCCATAAACTTCAGATTGAAGCGCCGGTATATGAGGATGGAATTTTTACCGGACGGAAAGAAATGCGGGATGTGAGCAGTACCCTGATCCGTGAAGCGATTCGCCGCGGAGATATGGAATTTGCAGCTGAAATGCTTGGAACGCCGTTTTCTGTCGGCGGTGAAGTTATTCACGGACGGAAGCTCGGGCGCACCCTGGGGATGCCGACAGCCAATGTGGCTCCGCCGGTGCATAAAATTATGCCGCCGAATGGTGTATATTCTTCACGAACCCTGGTTGGCGCTTATGAATATCATTCTGTGACAAATATCGGTTTTAATCCGACAGTGGCGGATAATAACAGCAAACGGATGGAAACCTATGTTTATGATTTTTCCGGAAGTCTTTACGGACAGGAAATCGAAGTGCAGCTTTTTCGGTTTGAGCGCCCCTGAGATGAAATTTGAGAGTGTCGAGGCATTGAAAAATCAGATTCATTTGGATAAAGCAAAGTCTATGGAATATTTTGGAACACATTACCGCATTTAAAAATATATAATGAACATTCAGGAGGTAAAAAGATGAAAGTAGGATTTGGATGTGATCATACAGCCGTTGAACTGAAAAAATACGTTAATGGAACATTTGACAGAAAAAGGATATGAATGTGTAGATTTCGGCGCATTTGATCCGAATGTAAAAGTCAATTATCCGGAACCGGGCTTAAAAGTGGCGGAAGCCATTATGGGCGGCGTTGTGGAAAAGGTGTACTGATCTGCGGAACAGGTATTGGTATTTCTCTGGCAGCAAATAAAGTTCCGGGAATCCGGGCGGCTGTGTGCAGTGAGCCTTATTCTGCACGTCTGACGGTTCAGCATAATAATTCCAATATTATTGCTATGGGCGCACGGGTTGTTGGTCCGGAACTTGCAAAGATGATCGTGGACGAATTCTTTGGCGCTGAGTTTGAAGGCGGCAGACACGCTGCCCGTGTGGATATGATTTCCGATATTGAAAAGAAATATGGCGCTCAGTGGCATGAATAAGTATTATATTGGCGTTGAAATCGGCGGTACGAAGCAGCAGATTGCTGTAGGTCTTTCGGACGGATCCATTATTGACAGCCGTCAGGTAAAGCTTGTATACCGGCGGGGGGCCGAGGACATTCTCCAATGGCTTTCCGAAAATATCCGGGAGTTTTTAGCGATGGAGGCTTATGCCGGAAAGGTTCAGGGAATCGGCGTCGGCTTTGGCGGTCCCCTTGAAACGTCTACAGGCCGGGTGCTTTCTTCATTGCAGGTGCCGGGATGGAAGGATTTTGAGTTAAAGAGCTGGTTTGAGGCACAGTTTGGATTACCGGTGATTATTGTTAATGACACGGTGACCGGAGGCTTTGCGGAGCTTTATAAAGGAGCCGGAAAGGACTCTCAGAATTTCTTTTATACCAATATTGGAACCGGAATCGGCGGAGGTTTGTACATTCACCGGAAATATTATGACGGCAGTGGTTTTGGCGCTTCTTATCTTGGAAATATGTTGGTTCCGGACTGGACATCGGATATTCCGGGAGCCTATACACGGACAGAACTGATCTGCTCCGGCAGAAATATTGAAAACCGTTTGAGACAGGATGGATATATTCCGGAAGATTCGGTGCTGGCTTCCTGTCATGGCGGAAATCCGGGGCAGATAACCTGCAGGGACCTGGCAGATGCTGTTCGTGCAGGCGACCGTTTTGCGGAGGAAGAGCTGGACCGGATCGCCCGGACATTTTCATTGGCCCTTGCCAACATTCTGGCTTCCCAGGGTGTGGATACGATTGTCGTTGGCGGCGGTGTGGCAAACATGGGGGATATCCTGTTTGACCGAATCCGTAAGTTTACGGCGGATATGGCATTTATTGCAAATAAAGGGCATTATCAGATTTTGCAGAGTTATTTTTTAGATGAAGCAGTGCTTGTCGGAGCATTACTTGTGGCTTCCGGAAAGTATATAGAAATTTAAAAATTCATTTGAAAAACAAAGAGATTTGTAGTATAATAACAGACGTTCTGAATATATTCTGAACGTCTGTCTTATGGAGACGTACCGAAGAGGCCATAACGGGACTGACTCGAAATCAGTTTGTCGGGTTACCGGCACATGGGTTCGAATCCCATCGTCTCCGCTCAATAGGCGGTACTTAGCTTTTGAAGCTGGGTACCGTTTATTTTTTTTGCGCGGATACCAATGTCATGGACACTTGTTTCGCTATAGATGGTACTCGGAAATTAACTGTTCAAAGATGTGGACATGAAGCTTTTCATCCAGAATAATGCGTTCAAGGTTTTCAGCCACACAGGAATCCCGAACCCGGCAAAGCTGGTTTTCGTATTTATTAATGGCCCCCATTTCACCATCAAGAGCATGATGCATCAGATGGCTCAGCTCGGTTGGATATTGATTGAAGGATGGAGACCAGTAAATTTTCCGGTTCCGGTTGACAAACCAAAGCCGTGGATTTTCACCGAGCTGCAGGGCAATTTTTCCGAAAATTTCCAGATGATGCATCTCGACAATGCTTATCTGATGAAAGGCATTGCGGATTTCTTCGTATTCTTCGTTTATAATCAGATGATTATAGAAATAAAGGCTGACAGCGGAGATTTCCGAGTTGACACCGCCAAGATTGTCCAGCATCCAGCGGGCGCAGGGGATATTCTGGTTTTGAATACGAATTTCCGGGTAAGGCTTGTCGGCAAAAAAGTGAACTTTGAATGATCGGGCATAATACACTCCTTAAATATAATCTGTGATAAATACTATGTGGATCGGAAATCAAATAGAATAAAAGGACAAAATATATGGACGGGATCCCTGGTCCAATTATAATAGACTTAGAATATAAAAATCGGAGTCGATGGATTTGAATTCAAAAAGAAAACAAAGGAAATGATTTACGGATTCGCCGGGCTGTGCCGGAGGATCGGAGGGGGTAACGATGGTAGAAGCCGCTGCCTTTCCGGTGGAAGAGGCGGCAACAGAAGCCTCTTTTAAATGGCGTCTGGAACATTTGGGAGAAAGCTTTTTTGTGGCAGAACTTCCGGATGCACAGGGAATTTATCATATTATCGGTCTGATTGATGCCCGGCCGACGGACGGTGAGCGCCTGACGGACCCGCTTTTTGAGAATGGCGGCCCGGTTGCCGGAGAGAATCAGGCCATTATGGGCCTGGCAGTCATGCCGGAATATCAGGCGATGGGGATTGGAAGCCGCTTAATGGGAGCGTTTATCAATGAAATGAAAGTTTCCGGTTATAAGCATATCCTCCTGACATGTAAGGCGGAAAAATCACATATTACGAGCGTTTCGGTTATGAAAACCTCGGAATTTCAGCCTCTGTTCACGGTGGCGCACGATGGTATGATATGATTCGCAAAATCTGAAAAGAGGATGGTGGAAAGGATGGATATACATCTTCATTACAGAGAAAAGGGCACAGGCTATCCTTTAATTTTACTGCATGGTAACGGTGAAGACGGCAGTTATTTTATACATCAGATGCAATATTTTTCCAGAGCTTACCGGGTGATTGCAGTGGATACACGGGGCCATGGGCAGTCTCCCCGGGGGAGTGAGCCTATGACACTGAAACAGTTTGCAAAGGATTTACGGGAATTCATGGATGAAATGCATATTGACAGGGCCCATATCCTCGGATTTTCGGATGGCGCGAATATTGCCATGCTTTTCGCATTAAAATATCCGGAACGGGTAGGCAGGCTGATTTTAAATGGGGGAAATCTGGACCCATCCGGTGTCAGGCCATCGGTTCAGCTGCCGACAGAAATCAGTTTTTGGATAACATCGAATTTGGCATATAAAAGTTTTCGTGCAAAATGTAAGGCGGAAATTTTAAGACTGATGGTCAAGGAACCCCGGATTTCTCCGGAAAGCTTACAGAGGCTGACGATGAAAACACTCGTTATTGCCGGAAGGGCGGATATGATTAAAGAGGCCCATACACGGCTTATTTATGAGAATTTGCCCGATGGGACACTGGAATTGATTCCGGGGATCATTTTATAGCGAAAAAAAAAAATGCGCCAGCTTTTAACAGAGCAGTGGCACAATTTTTGTCCAATTGAATTTGAAGGATTTAAAAGGCGGTCTTCTTTTTAGATAAACGCCGATAAGGAAGTAACATAACAAAACTAACTTAACGGCCGACAGACAGGATTGCAAACAGAAACAGAGAGTTAATCACTTTCAATAGTGGTCGGCTCTCTGTTTTTCTATCTTCACTTTGTTACGCAGTAGAACCTCGTTTTTGAGGGAAAAGGTATAAATCCCTTACCCTTGATGTTTTCGTGTCTGTAAACCGCTTAAATCAAGGCTATTTTATCCTCTATTGCGTAACATTACTATGGCAATTCATATAGCTATTTACACGAAACAAAATCTATAATGCGCTTCCGGCATTGGGTTACCCGATATTGGATTTTCCGACATCGGATAATCCGACGTCGGAAAATCCAACGCAATTAAATAAAGATATATAAAGTAAAGATTAAATAATTACGGATTCAATCAATTACCTATTCCATTCCTTTCCGTTCTCTTAATTTTCCTCTCCCCATAAACTATTGGAACGGAAGCGAAAGGAAACGGAAATACAGAAATTATTATTCGTTCAGAAAATCCATAATTCATAGAGAGCGCAAGCGGTTTATCCGATTGCGCTCTTGTCTGCTCCACAGCAAGGACAGAGAAAACCGTCAAGGACGCAAAGCGCGAAGTTTATCCTTGACGGCTTTCTCTGGCTTTGCTACTTGCTACCTGTCAAAACGAAATTGCAGGATAGCTTTGATAAGCTGTGCTTTCAAACGGTCTTGAATTTCGTCGTTGATATGTCCTCGGTATTTGGACAGATACTTAATGCGCGGGCTATAATGCTGTAAAACAATTTCAATCGCTTCCGGCTCTCCGGCGACTGCCTTTTCAATGACTTCAAAAGGTATCAGCTTCTTGTTCCTCATGCTCTAATCTCTCCATTTCTTTTCGTAGCTGTTTTAGTGCCGCTAATTTCCAGTAATTCGCGGTACTTCTGTTTCTCCCATACTCTTTTCCGATTTGAGCGTCGGTATAACCGAAGAAAAAGTACAGAAACAAAACATTGCGTCTTTGCTCGGTCAATTTTGATAGTGCGTCGGCTAACCGCTTGCTTGCGACAACAATTTTTTGCCCTTTTACAACAAAGACACTCGGTCGGTCGTATTGCTCAAAATAAGTATCCGTTGTAAACGGTTCAAGCGGTGTTTCGGATATTAAGTATTCAAGCGATACTTCCCGTTTCTGTTTCCGTCCGAAGTCGCGATAGGCAGTTATAGCGGCATTGTAGAGAACAATCCTGCAAAAAGCAGCAAAAGTATATTCGATATGCTCCTTGTATGCTTCCGAATAAATCATCTACTCACCCCCTTTCTTCCCAGCGAGGGGGTGAGTACACCAAACGCCCATGTAGTCGCAAAACCGCATAGGCGTTTGGTAATATGAGTTATTTAAGCGTACATAGTGATATGTGTGTTCATACTCATGTGCAGAATATCCCGTCGCATGGAACAGGATTTTTTTGATGATTGAAGAATGTCAACGATGTAGAAAAAGGACATGGTGATACCTCCTTGATACCGCCATATCCTTAAAAATGGGCGCACTTATCACGCCCTCCGCTTCATCAGTTTTGCAAATGGAAACGGCGGCTTTGATTTTACTGTTCAAAACCGCCGTTCATCGCTGCTGTCTGCATATAGCCTAAAACAGCGGCTTTATTGATGTGGATTGTGCTATTTCAGAACGCTTTTCCTACAAATAAAGTGCCTGTTTTATTGCCTTTCACAATTTCATACAAGGCTTCTGGCGCTTTCCCGTTTGTAATTACGGTGTCTATCCCCTGTGCGGTCGCTAAAGCGGCAGCCCGCAATTTTGTTTTCATACCGCCCGTCCCTCTCCTTGAGCCCGCTCCGCCTGCAAGGGCATATACTGTTTCGTCAATTTTATCTATCTGGCTTATAAGCTTTACATTTGGATATAACCGAGGATCTGCGTCATACAGACCATTTATATCAGACAAAATGACTAACCGCTTCGCTCTGCACAAAACTGCGACGACAGCCGAAAGCATATCATTATCCCCGAATAGCCTATCCTCTGATTCTATTTCAGTATAGCTAACAGAGTCATTTTCATTCACTACAGGAATAATGCCCATTTCCAACAGAGCATTGAATGTATTTATCAGATTTTCTTTCTTTTCTTCCTGCTCCACATCCTCTGCATTGAGCAGAATTTGGGCGATTGTCTTGTCATAGTCATTGAAAAACTTATCGTACAGAAACATCATACTGCATTGTCCTACCGCTGCTGCCGCCTGCTTCATCCGCATACTGGAAGGACGTTCTTTCATGTTCAGCTTATTTGTTCCAACAGCAATCGCGCCGGACGATACCAAAATCACTTCATATCCCATATTCTGAATATCGGACAAGACGCACGCAAGACGGTCAAAAGAACGCAGGTCACTTTTACCCATATCATTTGTGAGAGTAGAAGTCCCTACTTTTACAACAATCCTATTTTGGTATAGCCCCATATCACACATCAATGACGGAGAATATATGATTGGTATACGACAGGAATTTTTTGCAAATATCCTCTGTCTGCACTTTCATATATCCCGTTGTTGTTCCGTCGCTGCACCCGTACCATTTCTCGGCAATTACTTCTTTGTCAAAAATAATACGCACCTTGTTTTCTGTATCTAACAGACTGCTGAAAACAGTCGCCGCGCCGATTTTCGTACCGAGTATGCTTTCCATTTGCTCTGCGGGGGCAAAGGAAACGCGGGCAATGCCCAACGCATTGCTAAAATTCTTAGAACGAAATGGCTTGCTGCCGACGGTAATAAACAAATAAAAATCTGTCTGCTGCCGATTGCAGAGGAACAAGGTTTTTACCATGTTCATATCCAGTTTTTCATCAATGGCAACGCAATCCTCCATAGTAATCGCTTCGTCAGTATCGACGCGCTGAAAGGGAATTTGCAGTTTTTCTAACGCCTCATAAACTTTTTCCTGAAGCTGCGTCTGAAAGCGACAGGGGCTTCGGTCTGAATTTCACTTACATAAAACATTGTGATGTCACACTCCCGCTTGACTTTTTTTTTCGTTTTCAGTTTACCATGTTTCTTGTAATTACAAAAGCGAATGTTTATCATAGAATATATGATAAAATCAGATAAATAAAGCAGGGTGAAAATATGGACATGAATATTCAAAAGTATATGGCGTTTGTGAAGACGGTCGAGTATGGCAGCTTCACCAAAGCCGCAGAAATGCTGAATTACTCTCAATCTGGTATCAGCCGTATGATAAACGACTTGGAAAAGGAATGGAAAGTCATTTTGTTGGAACGGGGAAAATCCGGCGTAAAGCTGACAAGCGACGGAATGAAGCTGCTTCCTTATGCAAAGAGCGTCTGCATGGAGTATGAAAAGCTGCAAATGGAAGTGGACGAGCTAAACGGGCTGCAATCGGGGCTTATCCGTATCGGCACATTTTCCAGCGTAGCGACGCACTGGCTCCCGAACATTATCAGGGAATTTCAAAAGGCATATCCGGGCATTGATTATGAATTACTGCTTGGCGATTATACGGAAATTGAGGAATGGATTTCAGAGGGGCGCGTGGATTGCGGCTTCCTGCGATTACCGACTTATTCTGACTTTGAAACCATTTTTTAGAGCAGGACAAGCTGCTTGCTATTCTACCGGAAAATCATGCTCTGGCGCCAACATTACCGCTTTATACGCCCGCCTGTCCCAAGAGGATGCGCTGGACGGCGAGAGCAACAGCATTGCCAATCAGAAGAAAATCCTGCTCAAGTACGCAACCGACAATCATTTTCCCAATCCCACATTTTTCATTGATGATGGAGTGTCCGGAGTAACTTTCGATCGGCCGGGCTGGAATGAAATGATACGCCTTGCCGAAGCCGGGAAAGTCCAGACCGTCATTGTGAAGGATATGTCCCGCATGGGCCGGGATTACCTGAAAGTGGGCTACTATACTGAGAGCTTCTTTGCGGAACGTGATATTCGGTATATCGCCATCAATGACGGCGTGGACAGCGACAAGGGGGACAACGATTTTACCCCTTTCCGCAACCTGTTCAACGACTTCTATGCGCGCGATACCAGCAAGAAAATCCGTGCCGTCATGCGTGCCAAAGGAAACGCCGGGGAACACCTCTGCACCAACCCGCCCTACGGGTATATGAAAGACCCAGCGGACAAAAAGAAGTGGATCGTGGACGAGGAAGCTGCCGAGATCGTCAAGCGTATTTTTGATCTGTGCATTGCGGGAAAGGCCCCATGCAGATTGCCAAGCTGCTGACCGCCAACACGTCCTTACTGTCAAGGCACACTATGCCCAGCGGGCCGGAAAACCGCTGCCTGAAAAGCCGTATCACTGGAGTCCGAAATCTGTGGCGGGGATCTTGGAGCGGCCAGAGTACACCGGCTGCACAGTGAACTTCAAGACCTATTCCAAGTCCCACAAGCTGAAAAAGCGGCTGCATAACGTCCCGGAGAACCAGCGGATTTTTCCCAATACACAGCCCGCCATTATTGATGAACAAGTCTTTGTGCGGGTACAAGAATTGCGGGAGAACAAGCGCCGTCCGGCCAAGCAAGCCGAACGGCAAGGGCTGTTTTCTGGCCTGCTGTACTGCGCCGACTGTGGAAGCAAACTGCATTTCGCCACAGGCAAAAACATGACACCGCAGCAAGACTGCTATCGGTGTTCCCGTATAAGAGTAATACGGGTGACTGCACCATGCACTTCATCCGGGAAGAAACGCTGAAACTGTTTGTGTTGCGGCGGATTTTCGATGTGACGGCGCTGTTCTTTGATGATGCTATGGCATTTGAGGAAGCTGCGAGAAAAGCAGCGTTTTCAAGAAGCTGGAAAAAGAGGGCCAAGAAGCGCAAGCGTGAAATCGCCCAAGCGGTTTGCGATAATTGGCACTTCGAGGGTCCATGTAGGGCGTTGCTTTCATCATCAGAACAATCAATACAGGGAGTGAAGCAAGAACTAAATCCATGTATTTTTCGCCCCAGCTGCTTACAGAGCCGTCGGAGCCCCACTGGATGGGAATCTGCTCCGGAAGCATCGGGTAGATGAACAGGTGACCGATCAACGAAATGATGGCAATGGAGAGAAGGATAATGGTTTTTTTTATCGAGTAATTTTTTCATGTTCAGTTCTCCTTATCTGTTTCAATAGTGTCAGGGATATCCATCTGGCGGAAATCAAAAAAACCAGCGGATCGGATCCTGAAAAACGGTGACATTCAGGCTGTAAATAATATTTTGGCCCTGACGTTCATCCAGAACGAGGCCGCTGGATTTTAAAACATTCAGATGATGGCTGATGGATGGTTTTGTCATATCAAAGTATTTGGCAATTTCCCCGGCGGACATTTCTTTTTTCCTGCAGAAGCTTCAGGATACGCCGCCGGGTTGGATCGGCGAGAGCCTTAAAAGCGTCGTTCATAGCCAACTCTCCTTATATATGTTTAATGTGTATTTATGAATTCTGCGATATCGGTCATAACCTGAGCATCAACGGTTTGTTTTTTCAGATAAACCGCATTGGCATTGGCCCGTTCCCCGGCATAAATAAATGGGTAAGTCCGGCGTAGGATTGGAATGACCAGTTTTCCTTATTTTGGAAGGTATCTTTCCAGAGCCGGAAATCTTCCATAGTTACCTGATAATCTTCTTCACCCTGAAGGACGAAGCACGGGACGGAAATATCTGCGGCGGCCTGAAGGGGATCGTAGGCGAGCAAATCTTTCCAGTAATGGGCATAGGCCCCCATGAGGACTTCGGAGTCTTCCAGCGTGCGAATATTGTCCAGCATATCAAGCTGGGCATAGACCTCTTCCTTTTGGGCTTTCTGGGTATCTGTGAGAACCGGAGTGAAGGAATATAAAAAGTCATATTGTTCCCGCATGATTTCTGCAAGATTTCTGGCAGGCGCTGCCAGGAAAATGTAACCGGCCGCAGTGTTTTCTGAAGAGGTAAGGGCGCTGTGGATTCTTGGGAGGGCCTGACCGCCGAGACTGTGACCAAGGACAAAGATACGGTCTGCATCAATTTCTTCCCGGTTTTCAGAAGGCCAACCGCCTCTGCCGCGTCGATGACCGTTTCTTCGTCCAGTGTCAGAGTCATATCGGCAGCCATATCCTTACCATAAACATAGGTACGTTTATCATACCGGTATACAGCGATGCCTTTTTGAGCCAGATTTTGAGCCAGATCTTTAAAGGGCTTATTTTCATAAATCGTTTCATCCCGGTCATTCGGGCCGGAACCATGTACAAGAATTACCGCCGGAAAGGGACCATTGCCTTTGGGGAGGGTAAGGGTTCGGGAAGGGACCAATCTTCGTGGTCAGCCACAGGAAGGGCCAGATCTGTTTCCTGCAGGCCCTCGGGCAATGTACCGGAGGCGGTTTCAGTTTTGGCAGCCGTTTCTGTGGCGCTTTCGGTTTCCGGGGCGCCATGGGTGGAGGCGATAGTCTCCGGCGCTTTACTGCCGCAGGCTGTCAGGCCGATCATAAGAAAAAGGGTAAAAAATACAGAGACGACAGTTTTTTCATAAAGCACGTTCCTTTCTGATTTGCAATTGATTAGATATTTAGACAATTATCTAAATATCTAAGTCCATCATACCACCTGCATGAGAAATGTCAACAAGAAAAAAGGCTATCATTCCACTTTTTTAGAATAATAGCCTTTTATAGGTTCAATTACAGATTGTCAAACAGCCGGGCACTTGGATTTAAATAGCCGATATCATCGGTATTTCCGCTTTGTCTGCGGAGATATTCAAGACCGCTGCGCTTTTTTCCGAGAGAGGCATTCTTAATTTTTTCAAGGCCGGTCTCAGGAACCTCTTTAAATTCCAAAACGCCCTTTTCACGGGCCAGATTTAAAAAGCTGTTCACCCTTGTCAGAACGGACAATGACCTGATTCCATCCCTTGTCAACATCCCAGCCGTCAGCGCTTCGGGCGCCGCCGACGGATAAATCACAGAATTCTGCGGTCATATCGGTGCAGCCGTGACAGGCCGGACGGACAAGGGCGTGACTTCATCCAGATTTACAGAAATTTCTTTGTTTTCTTCCCGAAGCACCAGAGAGTGATATTTGCTTGGCGGGATATCCATATGGGTGACCTTATGGGCATCCGCATATTTATCGGTTAAATCGTGAATCCCATTCCAGTCCAGTCCCCATCCGCAGAACAGACCGAGAACAAGGCCAATATGATCGGCATTATTGTCGTTGTCCGGAAGCGGTTTGGCCATCATCTTATAAGCAGCCAGTGTTTTACACGGTGTTCCGACAACGCCGATTTTGCGGTAAGTGTTTTCTTTTAATGTCTGATTCAGAACAGCCAGTGTTGGTGCGATCTGAAAGCTGCTGCCGGAGCAGGAACGGATATCCTCCGGTGTTACAGCAAGAACACCACGGGTATTTAATCCGCCGTCGGATTTTGTCAGGACGGCGGAATCAATCAGGCCTTCCTTTAAAGCCAGCTCCAAAAGAGCGGTCATGGTTCCGCCATGCTGGGCGTGGGAACGAATTGTCGGATCGGTGGCCCGTGTCAGATAGAGCCCCGGAAGGACCGATTTCCTGTGTCAATGTATTTTCGGAAAAAAATTTTTCCTTAAAGCATCTAAATCTGCAGGCATCCGGGGACAGAATTGCTGGCAGCGCCCATCGGTTCGTTCACAGTCAAAAAGCATAGGGTGCGGCCTTCATGAGAGCCCCAGTAAGGGCACAGGCTCTGGCAGGCACCGCAGCCTGTGCAGAGTTCCGGCTGAATGACCTGTGTATCAAGTGCAAATGTACTTAACATTTCATATCCCCTTATGTCATAATTGTCGGTATATGGAATACCTTTAAAGTTATTTCATCTTCATTATCCGGAAGATAGTCTGAAAGATGGTGTTTATTGCCGCAGAGATGATTCTGGATGAGGTAACGGTATCCGGGCTTCTGCGGGCTGATAAATCCGGCATCGTACAGGTACCGGGTCAGTGTATCTATCACGGTATCCCGGGAGAGCTGAAGGGTCAGCCGGGCATCGGTAACCGGATGGAGAAAATGAACGGTAATGATCGGAGTCATTTATAATTGCCCTCCTTTCGAATCGATGGCAGCCCAGCCGGAAGCGAAAGCCTTCCGGTTAATTTCCAGAGCTTCTCCCTGAAAACGCTGAGCCAGAATGGCAGCGAGCTCATCTCTGTTCAGCGGTGAACCCGGAAGCCGGCTGAATGCACCCAGCAGAACAATATTGGCAGCTCTGGAGTCACCGACGGCTATGGCAATGTCTGCAGCCTTTACTGCGTGGGCTTCTTTTGCCAGTGTAAGAAGTTCTTTTGAAATAGCTTCCACCGGAGGATAGGTCTGATTTCCCTGAAGCACACCTAAAGGGTAGACGGGCCGGGGATCATAAATAATCATGGTATCTTTATTGGCATACTGACGGGCCATCCGGAGGGTTTCCAGCGGCTCAAAGCCGATAATGATGTGGGCCTCACCGGAAGGAATCAGAACGCCGAAATCATCGCTTTCGGATACCCGCACATGGCTCATAACGGAGCCGCCCCGCTGGGAAGCGCCATAGGTTTCACCGACAGCCACACGGTAGCCCATATCATTGAGGGTACTTGAAACAATTTCAGAGGCCAGGACATTTCCCTGACCGCCGATGCCGCAGATGATCATATTCAGCGGGTCAAATTTTAAATTTTTCATATGTCCCCACCCCTTCTATTTTGATTGCGCCGGAAGGACAGAGCTGGGCGCAGACGCCGCAGCCGACGCAGGATACAGGGTCAATCTGGGCTTTATTTTTGTGAAATCCCAGGAGTTGCCCGGACAGCCCCATACACGGCTGCAGAATTTATCACAGCCGCAGCCGTCGCCATAACATAAATCCCTGATCGACGTAGACTTTCAGGCCTGTTTTTTTCTGTTTAGACATCAGCGTTGCACAAGGCTGACGCATAATAAGAACTTTCATACCGGTCTGTTTCAGAAGGTCAAGAAGTACACGTGATGTATTTTCTACATCGAAAGGATCGGCAACAGTGACCTGGCAGCCCATAGCTTCGCAGATGCGTTCAATAGACATGGCTTCCGTAACGTCTCCCATAGCGGTGAGTCCGGTACCCGGATGAGGCTGAAAACCGGTCATGGCCGTGGCAGAATTATCCAGAACCATCAGAAGCATATTGGCCCGGTGGTAGCTGGCATTGACAATACCGGGAAGGATGGTGTGGAAGAAGGTGGAATCTCCACACATGGTCACTACCTTTTGGTTGAGACCATAGGCAGTGAGCTGTCCAAGACCTTCGGCAAGGTTAATGCCGGAACCCATGCAGTTGCAGGCCTGATAGGCCCAGAAGCCGGAAGCCTGGCTGGACATAATATAGCAGCCGATATCACCGATGACAATGCCCGGATTTTTTCAAACCGTAAAGCCTTTTTTAAAAGATAGAAAGTGGCCCGGTGCGGACATCCGGCACAGAAAGTGAGGTCACGGACCGGAAGGGTATCTTCAGGCACATTTTTCAGAGTCGGGCAGTCTGCATCTATTAAAGAAGAAACGGCGTTCATCACAAGATCCGGATTTAATTCGCCAATCCGTGGCAGTGCTCCGTTGGAACGGCCGGAAAATGCAATGTCCAGCCGGTGTTTTCCGGCAATGGCTTCCAGATTGTGTTCCAGAACCGGGTCCACCTCTTCGAGAACAAGTACCTGTCTGGCCGGTTTTAAGTGTGAAAGGATATATTTTTCCGGCAGCGGCCAGAGAGTCCCCAGACTCAGAAGGCCGACAGAGTCTTTAAGACCAAGACGTTGAAGGGCTTCGCGGCAGTAAAGGCGTCCGGTACCTCCGGCAATAATAAGTTTTTCGGCAGTCTCAGGACCCTCATAATGATTATATGGACAGGTTTCAAAAATTTCCTGAGCGGCATCCAGAGTATCCAGCATGGACTGGTGCAGATAGTTGACACAGGCCATACGGTCCCATTCGCCGACAGGCTGCATCTCGTGAGGTTTTTCCGGCAGATTGCCGAGAACAACGTTACCGCGGCCGTGACAGACACGGGTTGTCAGACGCACGATAACAATCTGGCGGATGCGTTCAGAAAGTTCAAAGGCATAAGGAATCATATCCTTTGCTTCCTGCATGGTGGTTGGTTCGAGCATCGGCACATCGGCTGACATGGCCTGATACCGTGAATCAAATTCATTGGTACTCGAATGGGCGCTCGGATCATCGGATGTGAGGATGACAAGACCACCTTTCACACCATGCTGGGCGCCGCAGTGCAGCGCATCAGCCACACACAGGAGACCGTTCTGCTTAACGATGCACAGAGACCGGGCATGGGCCAGAGTCGCTCCGATACATGCTTCCAGCGCACAGACTTCGTTTGTTGACCATTCTGCATAAAATTGACGTTCACGGGCAATGTTTCCAAGCATGCCCAAAACCTGTGAGGACGGCGAGCCGGGATAGGAAGCTGCAAAATTAATTCCGGCTTCAACGGCGCCGCGTACGACGGCTTCATTCCCCTGCATCAGACAGACTTTTCCGGGGAGTCCGCAGTGATTGTCCATTCCATAGATTTAAGTCACCTCCCTGACATTCCTAATCTAATTTTGAGAATATTTTAACAAATTAGGAAAATTAACACAATATATACATAATTCTATCATATATTCGCAAAATTACAATGTAAAAAAAAAAAGAAAGGAAAAATTTATTTACGGATTGCGGAATCTCTTGACAAGAATTTTGCCTGTGATTATAATAAAATCAATGCGTAGATGAGACGAGTAGGATATGAAACATCACAGAGAGGGGCCGTTTGATGGAAGTGCCCTGTTGGGAAATATCTGAAGACTACCTCGGAGCGGCCCTAATCCGGCCCGGTGATTCCGTTATCATCAAAATGAAGTGGTTTGTCCCACGGAAGTGGGCAACAAAAAGGGTGGAACCGCGAGAATACTCGTCCCTTTCTGTCAGGCAGATGATGGAAAGCGGGCATTTTTTTGCCTAAATATCTGACTGAGTTTTAATATAAAGTATATGAAGGGAGAAACAAAATGAAAGTAACATTAAAAGATGGTTCTGTAAAAGAATATGCACAGCCGATGTCGGTTATTGACATTGCAAATGATATTTCGGAAGGCCTCGGAAGAGCAGCCTGTGCCGGAGAACTGAATGGTGAGGTTGTGGATCTTCGTACAGTGGTTGACGAGGATTGCGAGCTGAATATTTTAACTTTTGATTCCGAAGGCGGAGCAGCAGCCTTCCGTCATACGGCTTCCCATATTATGGCCCAGGCTATTAAACGTCTTTATCCGGATGTGAAGCTGGCTATCGGACCTTCCATTGCGGACGGATTTTATTATGATGTGGACAGCGAAACACCATTAACAAATGAGGACCTGGAAAAAATTGAAGCGGAGATGAAAAAGGTTGTTAAAGAAAATCTGAAAATTACCCGCTTTACGAAGAGCAGAAATGACGCCATTGATTTCTTTAAAGAAAAAAATGAAATTTATAAAGTGGAATTGATCCAGGATCTTCCGGAGGATGCTGAAATCAGTTTTTATGAACAGGGAGAATTTGTGGATCTCTGTGCCGGCCCGCATCTGATGACGACAAAACCGGTGAAAGCATTTAAACTGACAAGTCTTGCCGGCGCTTACTGGCGCGGAAATGAAAAGAACAAGATGCTGACACGTATTTACGGTACGGCATTTACAAAAAAAAGCGGATCTGGAAGAGCATCTGGCACGGATTGAAGAAGCAAAGAAACGTGATCACCGTAAGCTGGGAAAAGAACTGGGCTTATTTATGATGCGTGAAGAAGGACCGGGATTCCCATTCTTCCTTCCAAAGGGTATGGTTCTGAAGAATACACTTCTGGATTACTGGAGAGATCTTCACCGCAAAAATGGTTATGTTGAGGTGTCCACACCGATCATCCTGAGCAGACATCTGTGGGAAAATTCCGGTCACTGGGATCATTATAAGGATAACATGTATACAACCGTCATTGATGAGGAAGATTTTGCAGTAAAGCCGATGAACTGTCCGGGCGGTATGCTGGTTTATAAATCCGAACCGCATTCCTACAAGGATTTACCGCTCAGAGTCGGTGAACTCGGTCTGGTACACCGCCATGAGAAATCAGGGCAGCTCCATGGCCTGATGCGCGTGCGCTGCTTCACACAGGATGATGCCCATATCTTTATGACGCCGGATCAGATTCGTGAAGAAATTAAAGGGGTTGCCAAACTGATTGATGAAGTTTACAGCTTATTTGGTTTCAAATATCATGTGGAGCTTTCCACCCGTCCGGAAGACAGTATGGGAAGTGACGCTGACTGGGAAATGGCTACGGAAGGATTGAAGGGTGCGCTGGATGATCTGGGTCTTGACTATGTCGTAAACGAGGGCGATGGTGCATTCTACGGTCCGAAGCTGGACTTCCACCTGGAGGATTCTATCGGCAGAACGTGGCAGTGCGGTACGATCCAGCTTGATATGCAGATGCCGCAGAGCTTTGAATTAGAATATGTAGGCGCAGATGGAGAAAAACACCGTCCAATTATGATACACCGTGTAGCATTTGGTTCCATTGAACGTTTCATTGGTATTTTAATTGAGCATTTTGCAGGAGCATTCCCGACATGGCTCGCACCGGTACAGGTAAAGGTACTTCCTATTTCCGATAAATATATGGATTACGCACAGAAGGTGCTGGCAGATTTAAATGCTGCCGGAATCCGTTCTGAAATTGATACACGGGCTGAAAAGATCGGTTATAAGATTCGTGAAGCAAGACTTCAGAAAATCCCGTATATGCTTGTGGTAGGTGCGAAAGAAGAAGAAGAAAATCTGGTTTCTGTCCGCAGCCGTTTTAACGGAGACGAAGGACAGAAAGATCTTCAGGCCTTTATCGCAGATACACTTGAAGAAATCCGTATAAAAGAAATTCGTGAAGTAGAAGATAACGAATAAATAGGAGAACTCCTCTCTGTGGATGCAGATCCCTGAGGGGAGTTTTTCCGTTGAGGAATTTCTGTCAGATTTTGTCAATTCCGGGCGTTATATTTTATGTCTTTTAAAGTTAAATCTTGTTTATATATGAATAAAGGACATCGTATTTAAAATCGGATGAACACGCGGGAGGAATGACAAATGAAAAATGTTTTTAAGCTTTCTATTAAATGGATCATCTGTATGGCTGGAATGTATGTGTTTCTGATCTGCTATGGAAAAGTGATGTCGGTGAACAGCATTGGTTTTTCGAATCCGGAAGTCAGTATAGAATATGTGAACGATGGTGATTTTATGAAATCCGATCATTATCTGGAAAAAAATTTCAAGACGGTGCTTCAAAACCCCGAACTGCCAACCGGATGTGAAATTACCGCCATGACGATGGTTTTGAATTATTACGGATTTGATGTGGACAAAGTGGAGATGGCAGAGTTCTATTTACCGACACAGCCCTATGAAGTTTTCTATGGAGCGGACGGAAGACTCTATGGCAGCGATTTGAATCGTTATTTTATCGGAGATCCAAAAGGTAAGGGATATGTCTGCGGACCGGAAGCCATTATTACGGCAGCCAATGCTTACCTGAAGGATGCGGGCAGCTCCCCTCCGGGCGGAAAATCTGAGCGGTATCCGTGTTGAAAAAAATGTACAGATATATCGACAAAAATATTCCGGTCGTTGTCTGGACAACCATTCAATTGAAACAGAGACAGCCGGTGGAAGGATGGTACACCGAAGAAGGCGTCTATGTGGATTGGAGTACCAGCGATCATTGCGGGGTTCTGATCGGGTATACGGATACAGAGGTCACTCTGGCAGACCCGATTTCCGGTCATGTGGTTTATGACCGGCAGAGATTTGAAGATGTATTCGCATCCCGCGGAAATCAATGTCTGATTTTACAGTAAAGTTTAGAAAAGTTTACACAAAATTCACTGGAACTTTTCTGAGAAAGTGGTATAATTAGAACAAATGAATATTTAGGAGGTTTTTTATATGGCAAAGAAAATTTTAATGCTTGTTGGTGACTTTACAGAAGATTATGAGACAATGGTTCCGTTTCAGGCATTGTCCATGTTGGGCTATCAGGTAGATGCGGTTTGCCCGGATAAAAAAAACCAGGGGATGTTGTTCGTACAGCGGTCCATGATTTTTTAGGTGATCAGACATATACAGAAAAACCAGGTCATAATTTTGCAATTACCGCAGATTTTGCCGCAGTGGATACGGCGGATTATGTGGGACTTTTTATTACCGGCGGACGCGCACCGGAGTACATCCGATTAAATCCTAGAGTTATTGAAATCGTACAGGAATTCTTTAAGGATAAAAACCGGTGGCTGCGATTTCCATGGTCCGCAGGTCCTGACGGCTGCCAATGTCCTGAAGGGCTATAAGGCAACGGCTTATCCGGCAGTTGGTCCGGATGTGACCCTTGCAGGCGGTACTTATGTTGAAGTGGATGCGGATAAAGCCGTGGTGGACGGTAATCTTGTAACGGCTCCGGCATGGCCTGGGGATACAGCGATTCTTGCAGAATTTGTTAAACTTCTCGGCGCGAAAATTGAGATTTAAAATGCTTGACATTTCGGTGAAAGTATAGTATTCTATTTCAAGTGTTTAGAAACACAGTAAGAAAGCAGAGTACTCACTCTCACCTTAGCATTTGGAATGACTCGGGTTTATATTTAAGATGATTGGCACTTAGTGTGACTTAAATGGTGAGTAGTATGCTGCTCACCATTTTTTTATTATGGACATGGAGGTGTCAATTATTAGCGATTTAATGATTAACGAGCAAATTCGCGACAAGGAAGTCCGTCTGGTTAGTGAAGACGGTGAACAGTTGGGAGTTATGTCATCTAAAGAGGCGATGAGATTGGCGAGAGAGGCGAATCTCGATTTAGTTAAGATTGCTCCGCAGGCAAAGCCGCCGGTATGTAAAATCATTGATTACGGTAAATACCGTTATGAGATGGCTCGTAAGGAAAAGGAAGCACGAAAGAAACAGAAGGTTATCGACATTAAGGAAATTCGTCTTTCACCAAATATCGATGTGAACGATTTGAATACAAAGATGAACCATGCACGGAAGTTCCTTAGCGGCGGAAGCCGGGTGAAGGTTTCAGTACGTTTCCGTGGACGTGAGCTGGCACATACTGCAACAGGAAAAGTGATTTTGGAACAGTTTGCTGAGAAGTTATCAGATGTTGCGGTAATTGATAAACCAGCCAAATTAGAAGGCAAGAGCATGGTCATGTTTTTATCAGAAAAACGTAATTAATCATTTGTAAATATTAAGGAGGATACGAACTATGCCAAAAATTAAAACAAGCAGAGCAGCCGCAAAGCGTTTCAAAAAAACAGGTACTGGTAAATTAAAAAGAATGAAAGCTTATAAGAGCCATATCTTAACAAAGAAAACTACAAAAACTAAGAGAAATCTTAGAAAAGCAACAATCACTGATGCAACAAATGCAAAGGTAATGAAGAAGATTTTACCTTACCTGTAATAGAAGGAAACGGAGGATATAATAATGGCAAGAGTTAAAGGCGGATTAAACGCAAGAAAAAAACATAATAGAACTTTAAAGCTGGCTAAAGGTTACAGAGGAGCCAGAAGTAAACAGTATAGAGTAGCAAAACAGTCTGTTATGAGAGCTTTAACAAGTTCTTTTGCAGGTAGAAAAGAAAGAAAACGTCAGTTCAGACAGCTCTGGATCGCACGTATCAACGCTGCTGCAAGAATGAACGGCCTTTCCTACAGCAAATTAATGCACGGCCTTAAATTAGCAGAAGTTGATGTAAATCGTAAAATGCTTTCTGAAATGGCTATCAGCGATGCTGCCGGTTTCACAGCATTATGTGAAGTTGCTAAAGCAAAATTAGCATAATTTAAATATCGGTTTGAAAAAATCATTTATATAAAGAAAATGCCCCTGATTTTTTCAGGGGCATTTTTGTCGAAAAGTTTTAATTGACAAAGGTTATAAAAAGGAATATTATAATGACATATTCCTCGATAGCTCAATGGTAGAGCACTCGGCTGTTAACCGAGTTGTTGTAGGTTCGAGCCCTACTCGGGGAGTTTGAGAATATTTCGTGAGGTCCCGCAGACATGGTATCCGGTCTGCGGGATTTTTAATTTTATCACCAGCCTTTATCCAAAGGTCATCGGACGGACAGGGAAGAACTAGGATTCAAGGCTGATCAAAAGTTCAGTAATAGGGGTTCCGAAGATTCCGGCGTAACCATCCATCCCGGGGCCGGTGTCATTATCCTGTTGATTGGGATAGTAGTCCGGCTGACTTTTTCCCTTTACCTGATAAACAGCTTTATAATATTTTCCTTCTGTTTCGGAAATATTGGTGTGATAATAGATTTCCACCGCATCGATGGCTGTACGGTCATTTCCGGCGTAGCCATTCCGGTAGTCATCCCAATTATTTCCGGTCACATAGGGGAGCCAGTTTCCCTGAAACAGGTGAACTCTGTAACGGACAGAACCGGAAGATACGCCGATTTTCAGAGCGACGATTTCATCATCCTTCCATCCGGCATAGTCTTCGCGGTTTCGGACATCCGGGAGAATGCCATGGTTTCGGGTTTTCACAGCGTAAAAAATATTCGGAGTGACCGGTGAAGACGGAGCCGGTTTTATTGGCGGCTCGATCGGAGAGGACATTTCCGGCATCCGATAGAGGTAGTTCATGTCGACATTTCCGCTAATTCCCGGAATACGTCCGGAAGAAGTATACTGCCAGAGATCACAGCCGCCGTCATAATCACAGGTATCGTTATACTGGGCCACCCATTTTGTAAAACGGTCAAGACGGTTTCCGATAACGGTACGGAACCAGTTCAGATTGGCATAGATACCGACAGCATATCCTTCGGATTCCAGAATATCCCCGAAGATATGGGCGCCACGGACAGCGTGATTTTTTACGGCAGAGGATTCTTCTTCCAAATCCAGATATACAGGCAGAGCCAGGGAATATCCCTGAATCAGACGAAGAACGTGGGCGGCTTCGCTGCGGCTCTGGGCATCCACGGAGGCATAGGAATAAAGATATATGCCGAAAGGAATACCGAGCCGGGTACATTCATCGGCATTGTATTTCCAACAGGAATCGTCCTGAGATTCCAGATTATCACCGTATCCGCAGCGGATAATTGCAAAGTCAATGTGATTTTTTACTTCCTCCCAGTTAATTTTTCCCTGGGCAAAAGAAACGTCAATTCCTTTTTGTAAAGGCGTTGTGTTCGCATTCATTTAAATGACCTCCTTTTTTATTTTACCGGAAGCTCCATGACTTCCGGTTCAATTTTCTGCTGGACGACACCATTGCCGCCGTCATTTTTGTATAATTTACAGGCTTCGCTGAATACTTCCAGACCGTCTTTGGTTACGTATCCCTGTTTCATAAAATCTCCATGCATCCGCCAGATGGTGGAGCGCAGAGAAACAACGGTGCGGGTCTTATCTTTTTCGATATGCACTTCCATCATTTGCTTTAATTCATGAATGGTATTCTGCATTTCTTTCATTTCTTTAATAGAGGCATCCACCTTTTTTCGGCGGAGAGAGGCTTTGGTTTCAATACCGAGGGTGTCGATGATAAAATCCAACAGTTTGCTCAGGCCCATCCAGACGGTGGCAAGGGCGCACAGAGTCAGTATAAATGCCTCCAGATTGCTATTCAACAGGGCTGTTATTGATTCGTTCAAGGAATTCCTCCTTTTGGATGCAATGCCGCTGTTCAGACTTTTAAGAATCTTATCCATATTTGTCTGCAAATCCTCCGGAAGAATTGAGGTCGGAGTGATCGCAAGAACTTCTTCAGGTGTTGCACATCGGCGGATCCATATATTGTAGGCATTTATCAGGGTTGTAAACTGGGAAATAAAAGCGTCGGTGATAAGGGATATCAGAGACATTTCTTCCGGGGTATAAATCCGGCAGATATTTTTATCTGAATGATAAGGAACAGAAATGTTGAGGGCTTCGGCACGATAGGCCAGTTTGGCAATGTTGATCTGGTCGAGAGCGGTTAAAGAGAAATGTTCAGTGATTTCCCCGAATTCAACATCGGTGCCTTTTTCGATGAAACGGGAAATTTCGTTTTGAATTTCTCTGCATTTATATTCCTGAATTTCCGAAAGGGTCATTTTAGAAAAATCAATGACGGGATTTACTTTTTTCCTGTATTTTCTCTACCAGAATATTCAGCGCGGAAACTTTGGACTCTATATCCATTAATTTTTTTAGCTGAACAAAGACAATATAGTCCGGGGTATGACTGCAGGAATCCGGTGTCTGAGTAGATAGCTGGGCGTCGCCATAGCCTGTATAGGCGGCGGAAATCACATTGCCCAGTTCATCCACCAGAGCCAATTTCTTTTAAGGCAAATTCGTCTTTGAATTTCTTGTAGATTTCTACAGAATGCTCATTCATTTCAAGAAATGTCTTGAAATGAAACTCAATGATCAGGGCATCGGTGTTGTCAATGAGTGTCGGCGTGAAAGCACTGCACGCCATGGTTGTTAAATCGTTGAATTGAATTAAATTTTGCATATTAAAACCTCATTTCTTAAAAAATTATGCGGTTCGTTTCCACATGTAACAGGTGATATATGGGGGTAAATGAGAAGGGCTATTGGTGGCTGGAGAGGCGTTTCCTGTATTTCCACCGTTTGCTGCGGAAGTATCGCCGCTGGTACTGTAAACAGCCATATTACTGCTATTGGCCCAGTTTGTAAAACTACCATTTAAGGATATATTGCTTCCATAAATATTACTGGAAGTAATTCCGGAATTTGCCGCAGGCTGAAATTTTTCTGTGCGTCCGAATAGGCGGTGATTCCTGCTGCGGCGGCATACCAGTCATACCAGCCGACAGTAAAGGAATGTCGGTGAGATGGTGTGGAATGACTGTGAGCATTGACCGTATGACTGTGAGTTTTTGCACCACCAGTCTTTTCGGCGGTATTAAAATGACTGTCGCCTGTATTTATACCGACAGGAACACGTCCGGTTCCCCAGGCTTTCCAGGTTCCGCCAAGGAATGTTCCGGGATTTTTTCTACAGTAGTAATGAATATAGAACCTACGGGAAAAAGAGTTTTTCCAATGGTATTTAAGGTTGCGGTAAGTGTTGAAATCTTTGAATTAAGGTCGTATGTAAGTTTGCTGCTTGCTGCATAAGCATTATCTACAGTGGCATAAGAATCTGCGACTCCACGGATTCCATTACAACTATAGGCTTGAATCCGGCCGTTTACCTGTAACCGTGTAGATGTGTTATCAAGCTTCGTACCATCAAGAGGAAGGCAGTTAATACCGACACGACCGTTCGTGCCTGCAGCCAGAATTGGTACACCCTGAGAAAGTGTACGATAAATTTTGGAAACATTTTTATCATCGGTAATCTGTAATTCAAATTCATAGGTTATATTGATATTGAAAGAGCCTACAGAATGATTTTGGATGGATATTATTCCATCGGGAGAAATGGCAGTTTGAGATGTAATGTCTATGAGCTGGGCGGTATCCCGCTCAGCGGTGGTTTTGCCGAAACGGTACTTTATGGAAGATATAGCATTTTGTCCGTTAACAGTAGCATATCTACCTGAAAAGGAAAGTGTCGTTGGTGCTTCAAAATTATTTTGACGGACTAAAGATAAAATTCCTTCCGGTTTAAAGTACTGAAAGACAGTTATATTTTTACTTACAGAGCATGTAAATCCACGGCTGTCTTTTACGGTGAGAGTGACCGGATAGGTACCGGAATTTGGAGCGTATCCCCAGGAATAGTCCTTATTCACGGACATAGTCTTAGGCATTCCGTTGAAAGTTAAATTGTAAGAAGCAATGGATGCTGACTTTTTGCAGTCGCAGCCTTGGAGATTTTTCCATAAACAACTGAAAGCTCCTGGACAAAAAGAGAGTCATTATTTTCGGCAAAGTAACCGTAAGCATGATTATTATCATGCATGTCAATACAGGATATATCAGCCGAAGGACGGGTCGCATCTGTATTTGGAACCGTAAAGTTACCGTAACTGCTGGAGATATCTGAGAGAGGGGAAGTATTGTTGTCTGCATTCGCCTGAGAAGCATAGGATAGAATGTGAATACAATAGCTGCCGTAGGAATCATTTGGTACCGCCGCATAGATTTTGTTGATTTCACTTTCTGTAAAGGCTATATTCATCGCTCCTTTGAGTATACCGCTGAGGGATTTATTAATAATATTGTTGGTGATGGTAGAGCCAATCTTTGTAGAGACGGACAGACGTATAAATGCATTTCCAGGATTTGATATATTTAAAGAAAGATTTCCACTGGAGACAGGAAGTGTCCATTTGGGGACGCTGGCTATTGAGGCTCCGGCGAGGGTTGTAAAGGATAAAGTTGTTTCTGACGGCAGGCCGGAATCGCGTCTTTTTAACGAAATGCGTACGTTATGCGTTGTTCGGGGAGAAATTTCCCAGAGTAAATGAGCCTGAACTGCCATTAACTGTAATAGATTTTTCTGTTGAGGAACCATCCAGATAATAATATCCTTCTGAAATATAGGCGTCAGAGGTCCATTTGATAACAGCACTGGTCATTGTACGACTGGAAAGTGTGGATGAAATATTGGCATATCTTGGAATAGTATCCAGAGTAAGGGTCTGAGGATTCACATGTAGATGGTCAGGGCTTACGCCTAACTGACAATGAGCCGATACGGTACAGGATTTGGTACCATCATTGTTGTGTGATACGTCAAAGTCTATTGTCGGGCCAATCTGATACCACGTATTTGCAGCGAAATTCATATCCAGGTCAAAGTCTTTTCTAATCGTTGTTCCGTTACATGATATTTCCAGATACACCTGACCTGCGTAGTAGTTATACATATAAGAACTGTAAGGGCTGTTGAAAGAGAGGGTAATACTGACACGTGAAGAATTTTCATTAGCCCCTCTGCTGGTATAAGTACAATTTAAATGAACAGTCCAGTCTCCGGAAGAACTGTAACCGTTAAATTCCGTATATCCCATTAACTGTCACCTCCTGATGGAACAAAGCAGAGAAATTTTTCTCCGCTTGCTATTTGTATGGGAACTTGTTTAATGCTTTCAAAATCAGCTCCGTTTGGAGCCAGAAGTCTGTTGGTGTAGACACTGTCTTTCTGAATCCCGAAGATGCGGGTAGTACCTTCGTAGACATTGATTTCTTCCGTGTTAAATATGGCTTTTTGCTACCTTTGGAAAATTGGATACCCTTTGCACTGATGGTTGCTTCACCGATGGTTGAACCAATAATATTTCCATTTTCGTCTTGACGGTTCAGCGCCTCCTGAAATTTCGCCATCCAGGCTTCGGAAGTCATTGTGTAACTGGCAAGAGCAGATTCTACTTTATCGTCAATGGATTCAGGAATATTCAGAATCGTTGTGGAAACGCCATCTAAGGATTCTTCAATGGTGGTCAGTTTTCCTGAAAGGGCTTCCACCTGTCCGGTATTTGAATCGATACTGGATGAAATATTTCCAATTTCCTTTTTGGTTTCAGAAAGGCTGCTGCTAATCCGGTTATACATTTCTTTAATATCAATTTCTTTTTCGACCTCAGAACCATCTTCATTTAGGTCTTTGACAGAAACCTTTGTACTACTGATAACCTGATCAATCCGGTCTTTTTGAATGTTGATGCTGGCTTCATTTTGGGCCAGCCGCTGAGTATATAAAGAAGTATCGGAAATGTCATAGTCTGTGGCAAAGCATACGTGCCATGACACAGGTATTTCTGTTGTCGGTCTGGAATTACCTGTCAGGCAAAAATGGAACATAGTACCCAGATTTCCGGAAGAACCGCATTTGATAGAGTAATAATATTCCTCCCATTTTCCTGTACCGATATTTTTACCTTCAGTTTCTTCGAATTTTTTAGAGTAACCTATCCATTTCCCGGTATAAGAATCTCCGGCGACGCTTTCCGCACATTCTATTTGATAGTTTTCCGGGATTTTTGCAATAATTTTACATATGAAATTTCCGTTATACCGGGCCTCTGTCAGAAATGAAAAACCACCGATATAGAGTTCTGTATCCGAGGACCAGTCCGATGCTTCAAAACTTAAGGTATTGCAGGTCTCATCGGCGATAGGTGCAGAATTATTTTTATGGATTGAGACGGATGTGTTCGCCGTCTTATAGAGTTCAATGCCCGGAAAATAGTTACTGAAGGTTTCTTTGGAAAAGTTTTCAGGAATTTCTAATTTAAAAGTAGGGTTTCCATATAGCATGTTTCCGGCGGACATATTGGATAAAATAACAGCTTCCTCATTGGATTCTTTCAAGCTGGATTCCAGACTGAATTTGAAACCATTTAAGGATTGAAAAATTCAGTATTTGTTGCATCGATTTTGCCGTTCAGATTATTTTCAGCAGTTGCAATGGTACTTCGGGTTTCTTCCAGATTTTTTTCCAGAACATTTGTTTTTGAAGATATTTCACCGATGGACGATGTGTGGGAACCGATAATGTCCAGGGAACTGTTGAGGGTTTGTTTGGTTTGATGATAGTCATTGATCATTTTGACCGTTGTTCCGTCTTCTTTGACAATGGTTGTATCCGCGATTAACTGTGTGATTTCCCCTGCCTGTGTATCGATATCAGAGCTTATTGTCTGAAATTTTTCTGTCACGGTTGTTCCGTCCTCTTCGACAATAATATTGCTGGATTTCCAGACCGGATATCCGTTAGCATCCGTAGTCGCCCCGGCGGATTCCCCAGTTGACCTTGCCTGTATCCACAGCGCCGTCTTCAAGCATCCGGGTTTTAATAAGGCCGTCAGTGACAGCATTTTCCTGAAGCCCGTTTTCGTCGATAAGGACAGCAGAGTTTTCGCCCCGGAGGATAAAGGAAAAGTTTCCTTCGGCATCTTTGCCGAGCTGGAGACGTACCCCGGTATCATCGGAAAACTGCATCGTGGCTCCGGTAATGGTTAAGGAGCCGTCCTCAGATGCGAGGCCGATTTGATCCGTATTAATATCTTCGGCTTTCAGATGGTTGACGGTGATATTTTTTGCCATTAAATCTTCAAGATAGGCAGTGTCAATCACTGCATTTTTTGCACTGATAACAATACTTTGGAGAGAGCCGGTGGTGACTGTACCGGATAATAAATCTACAATTTCACCATAATTTGTGAACAGGGTTTGGATGTTAACCTGAACAGCTTTAAGCGTCACTGTTGATACAAAGTGATTCTGAAGATAGGTGATAAAGGCGGAATCCACGGCGAGTTCTCCGATATTTGCAACCTCTGCCGTTAAATCCTTTGTTTTCAGATAGTCAGCCAGAACGACTTCGAAGGTACCGAGTACCGCTTCAATGTTCTGGGATGAGGCATTTCCGAAAACCGGAGAGGATATAAAAGAAGCAAATTTGGAATTTAAAAGGGTGGACAGAGCAGTGGTTAAATCCTCCGAAGTAATTCCGGCGGAGATTTTATTTTTGCCGGAACGGGATCGGCTGCCGCCAGTCAGATAGGTATAATCATCCCTGCGGTTATAGGTGGTTATCATGCTTGAAAATTTTAAATCCAGACCGGAAGAAAGATCTGAAGGCTGGAAACTGATGCTGATGATCCGAAGCTTTTCGGCTTCATCGGAATTCATACCGACACGGATGAAGTTTCCGGCTTCCAGTTCCTCGGTAAAGCCGTTATATCTGGTCGTTGAGAGAAAGCTGTCCGATCGGTCTGCATGCTGAGCTGAGGTCTGGATTCAACGGCAAGTTGTTCACAGGCGGAATTATAGAGTTCTCTGGCCAGGTTTACCTTGGTTATTTCATCGTCAAAATCGGTGACGAGAATATTTTCGTTGACATAATCCGTATGGACGGTTAAGGATTCAAAGGTTTCGAGTTCTTCTTTTGTGAAACCGTGGACCGGAGCATCCATCCGGGAATAGGCGGTAATTTCTGTTCTTTCAGACTGTAGGGCATCCATTTCCCTTTGATATTCGGAAAGTTTTTCTTTACGGCTGGCGATGGCCGACTGAATCTGTCGGATATATTCGGTATTTTCCAGATATAACTGGTGATTCATCTGATAGAGCTGTTCACTTTCCGTATGGATATCCGGGTTATAGTCTGCGGCATAGGCCTGATAAATAGCTGCAGCGTCGGTGTAAACAAGGAGACGGTTTTCCAGCTCATGGATACCGTATAAATCCCAGTTGGTTTCCCATTTCAGGGTGTTTTCCGGTTTTAATTTACCCGCTTCAACGGCTTCAATCTGAGCCATAAGCTTTGGGATAATAACCTGTTTATAGCTGACATAGACGCCATAGTCGGCGGAATCTTCAATCTGCAGGACACCATCTGCTGTATGGAGTTTTTCGAGATATTCGACAGCCTTTTGATAACCGGAGAGTTCGGCCTCCAGTTCTTCCAGAGACAGGCCGGTCCATGCCGTTTCGCAGGAGTCATCGGGGACACGGTCATAAATATCTGTGATCCGGGTGTTCAGATAATTATAGTCCTTGGTGATCTGCATATACCGTTCACGTTTGGTTTCGATATTTTTCTGATATGCCCGGTATTTGGTGATGGTTTCTTCCTTGAACCAGATGGGATTCATAAAGTATTCATAGTTGGTAATTTCATTGCTGCCGAAGTTGGCAAAGCTTAAAATATCCTGATTGTCATCGGCCAGAACGCTGAAACTGGTGTAAATTGTATCGCTGGACGGCGCAATGGTTTTTGAACGGACCAGGTTGTGGATGGAGAGATAAATGTGGGTATCTTTGCCGACATTTTCAACCTTATAGGCATTGATGGTCCGGGTGGCCGTGTCAAATAAGAAGATACATTCAAAGGCTCTGGCCACATCCTGGGTGAGGACGGCGTAGAGATCGGAGGCATCGATTTCAAAGGAACGGCGCAGGGCACGAAGCTCCGTGTCCACATGGCCGAGTTTCCAGTTTGGCGCATAGTCCAGAAGAATATTCATCAGACTCAGACGTTTTTCCGAGTCGTTGGCAAAGATAATATAATTTTCCGGGATGCCGAGAGGATTTAAGTTTTCATCGTACCATTCGGCGCTTAGTTCATTGCCCATATTGATGGCGAGGCCGATGATATCCTTATCCTGCAATTCGCATTCCAGAGAGTCAGCGGATACAGTTTTTATGCGGCCGTCAGCCGTTTCACGGATTTCCGGTTCGGTATTGATACGGAAAATCCGTCCGCAGGAATCTTGAATCCGCATATACTGGGAAAGATAGGAAAAACATGGATTTAAAACGGTTGCCTTTTTCTGAGGCAGATAGATATACTCAGGAACTTCAAAGGAGAGTTCGGAAATATCCAGCATACTCAGGGTCATCCGGTCGTTTTCAAAGCCGATGACCGGAGCGACAACCTCGTTATTCGGACGGCAGACGTAAAATTCCAGAGGTTTGTTTTGATTAAAACTGTCTTTATTAAAATACATTACTGACCACCTGCCAATCTTGGGAATGCACAGGAAACTGTGACGGCGCAGTCGCCTGTAACGGAAATCGAATTCATTCCGGGAACAAGCCGGAACCAGTTGAGATTCCAGTCGGTCATTTTAAAGACCTTTGTATTGTCTTCGATATATTTGTCCTGATTGTAAAAGGTCAGTATCTGGTCCCGGACCATAGAAATGGATGTTGTCCGCTGGTTGTCGGAGTGATTGGTCAGTCCGATGGTCTGGTTTCCATTGGAGCGGATGGTTACTACCGGATAATAGTCTTCACATACGTCATCGGAAGTATTGTTAATCTTCAGATTTGCAAGGGTATCTGTGTCACAGGTGAAGATTTCTTCTTTGGCAAAAGCGTAGGGAGCGATATTTTCAAAGACCAGTTTCAGGCCGTAAGTATCACAGGTCGGTTCAAACCGTTCAACGGAAATAAAATTTCCGTAATAGTCCAGAGATTCAAAGATTTCATTTTCACATCCGGTAAAATACAGGCGCTCCGGTGAATTGCTGCCATTGAGCCAGCGGCAGAGCTGACGGAGTTCGGAATCCGTAATATAGGAACCATCGGATTTGACCACAGAAATATGGACCTTCAGCAGGTCGGTGTATTTCATCCCCTGACGCACCGGAATGGGATGGTGCATGCGGATATCTCCTTTGATGGTTGACTTTTCATAAAGAGCAGTTAAGGGGGAATCATTTTCAAAGGCGACCAGATCAAGGTGGAAAGCCTCGGATGAGACGCCGTGATAGTTAAATGATTGTGCGAATAATGCCATAAGGGCCTCCTTTCATTCATTAAAAACTCCCCTGCTTCCAATAAAAGCAGGAGAGCTGTGGATTATTTCAGTCCGATTTTCCGGGCATCTTTGTAAAATTCCCGGCCGATCATCGGAGCGATGTCTTTAGCAAGCTGTTTCAGTTCCTGAAGGGTGTGTTCATCTGCCCGTCCTTCTACCTGGATCAGCGGCGCATCAAAAACATTGGTAACAGTTTCCGGATTTTCCGGTCCCCGGAAAGCAGGAAGGGGCTGCATAAGAACCGGCGCCTGATTGGCCAGTTCACGAACCATATGCCACTGGGATTCGGTGAGGACCGCTTCTCCGTTGCGCCCCAGGAAGAAACCGTCTTCGCCGGTGGCTTTTAAAATACCACCCTGACTGAATCCGGCGGATTTCAGAGCGCTTAAAATCTGATTGTTTTGTTCGGCAGAACCGGTCCAGTTACCCTGTCCCCGGCCCAGCCGTAGAGAAGCTGGTAATTTTTATCAGTGGCGGCCCAGCCGTTATAGAGCATCCGGTCACGGATGGAAGTATCACGGGCCAGCCAGTCCATACCCTTCGTATCCGGGTTTAAGTCCAGTCCCAGGTCATTTGGAGATTTCTGTCCCGAAGACTGGGATGGCGGAGGCGATGAATCCTCCGGTTTCTTATAGGGCTCTTCAGAAGATGGCGGAGTTATCGAATCAATAACGGAAGCTTCTTCACGTTTGGAGGTGTCGATTTTATCCGTGGTTATATCCGATTTGGCTGAAGCGCCGCCAAGGGCATTCTGATTTTGTTCGGCTGCAGCTCCGGCAGACAGCCATGGCGCTGCGACAGCATCGGACATATCGACATCCAGTTTGTTCAATTCATCGGCTACAGAACCGTAATTATCTGCGGCTTTCTGAAGGGTATCGGCGATGACCTTGTCCTGAACGTCTTTATCGGTTTCCAGATCTTTGATAAAGGCATCGTATTTCTCTTCAAGGGCATCGGAAGCCTGGTCATAACCTTCAAGACGCATATCGTAGGCCCGGTCATCCAAAATATCCTGCTTTTCTTTTTCCAGGGTTTTAAGCCGGGCTTCCAGTTCCCGGCGCTGTCGGTCCACACCTTTTCCCGACTGGCCGGAAAGAGCGGCAAGCTGAGACTGAATCGCCTGAATGTCCTTATTTTTTTCATTCAGCTTTTCCTGATAGTCCCCATATTCCTTCTGACTTCGGAGCGCTTCTTTCCGGGCGGAAATCAGTTCTTTATTGGCATCCAGTTCCTGCTTGAGACCGTCTTTGACGAAATCGATCACGGCATCCCGGTATTTTTTGACATCGGCAGCAGCATTCTGGGCGCCTTCCCGGTATTCTTTCAGAGATTCATTATATTCTTCCTGAGTAATATTTCCGTTGGCGAGATGTTGATCGAAGCTGATCAATGGCGTGTTCATATTCGGCCATGGATTGTCTGGCTGTGGAAATCTGCTCGGAAAGAAGGGCAACTTTTGTCAGTCCGACGGAGGTGAGACCGCCCTTATCGTCAAAGAGGGCATTGTCATTCAGCAGATCGTCAATGCGGTCCAGTTCATCGGAAAAATCCTTCAACTGACCGGTATTCTGTTTAAAACTGCTGAAATCGGCTTCGACAATATCGTCTTTGATATTTTCCAGCTCTACATCGATGGACAGCAATTCCTCTTTCAGAGAGAAAAGGTTTTCCTGCATTTCCATATATTGGTCAGACCCGGCAAAGTTTGCGCGGTTTTTCAGAAGGTGGTCAAATTCAGCCTGCAGAGCCGAGAGTTCCTCCTGCTTGACCGCCTTGAGTTCATTGTTGTACTTAATGAGACTGTCATAATCGTTCTGACCGAGGGTTATGCCCTGTTTTTCGGCAAGTTCGTTCATGGTCTCATAATAATCAATGACCGTCTTAAATACGGAGGAAAGATTGTCAAAGTCATCGGTGATATTGTCAATCCGTTCTTCATCCAGTTCGCGGACATCCGCATTTAAGTCTTCAATGGAAGTTTGGCAGTCCTGAGCTTTATCGTACCAGTCCTGATATTCCTTGATTTTTCTTTCAAATCTTCATCCGTAATATCTTCGGTGGAAATCTGCCCCTTTTGAATTTTTTCCACATAACTGCTGTCCAGTCCGAGGGAAGCGGCCTTTGCCATATAGGCATTATAAGAGTCATTCAGGTTGGCAATTTCATTCTGCATCGAAGCGGCGACCTGATTGATATAGGAATTCTGGGCTTTATAGGTTGTCAGAGTATCCAGACGGTTTTTCCATTCATCCGTCAGCTTTTCCAGATAGTCGATCCGGTTTTCAATCCAGTCAAAGGTTTCGGATTTATCATCGGTACCGTCGGCGTAGGCATTGGCGAGACCGGGATTTAAAGTGCCATCGGCATAGGCACGGCCTTTGCCTGTGGCCTTGCCCCATTTCATAAGGCTCTTCGTCTGGTTGGCATTCAGGATAATGTCACCCTTTTTCAGGGCGTGGGTGTGCATACCGCCGGGGATCAGCATCCACCGGCCATCACGGATGATGGATTCTGTTCCAAGTTCATTCACCAGAGCTGTTTCATTTTGAGAGAGGGCAACTCTGCCGCTGGCATAGGCGGGATGGGTGTTGAAAGCGTTGTAGCCTGTGCCGTATGCGTGGGCCGGAGAGAGAAGCGTGCCGGAGGAAAGACCTAAAAGAGACTTTCCAATGACAGAGGCTGTATAAATAGCTGCACCGAAAATGGTCGGAGCTGAACCGATATTTGTAAAACTAGGTGAATAAGAAGCAACACCGGGTTTTCAGGTGGTGTATAGCCATTTACATCAGAGTCAACGATTTCATAGGAAATTGATCCGTCCTGTTGGGTTACCGGGTAACTTTCTGCAAAACACCATCTACCAGGGCTACATAGGAGATAGAACCCTGTGCATTTTTAATGGCCGTAATCTGAGTTTCCGCATCATCCACAGAGGCTTTAAAGGAAATACTCCCTCCGAACTCCATATCAGCCATTTTATCTTCAATCTCTGTTGTATTCACTTCGCCTTCGATTTCGATGTGCGGCGGTTTACGGATGAGGTCATCAGCATTTACGTCAAGCAGATCAGATAAATCCTCTTTGGTAAGTCCGGTGTTTTCCCGGATTTCATCCATAACATCCTGTGCCTGAGATGAGCCGAGAAAGCTTTCCCAATCCACAGCATTTCCGTCGGAAAAAGCATCCTGAAAAGCTGTTTGTAAGTCATAGATAGAAGAAATCTGGTTTTGAATACTTTCGCGTTCTTCATCACTCTGACCAGACTTGAATTGAGATTGTAAATCGGCGATTCTGTCCGATGCAAAGCGATAACCTTCATCATCTGCTTCGTCATATCCGGTCTGGGCTTCACGTTCGTCACGGTAGGCTCTTTTGGAGGCATTTAAGGCTGCTCCGGTTTCAGCGGAGCGGTCACCTTCATTCCACATTTCCTGAAGCTGGCCGATTTCCATTTGGGTGAAGCCATATCATATTCAAATCTGAGCTGTATAACCTGTTCTTCACTGAGGTTTTCAAGGTTTTCTTCAAACCCGGCATATTCGGCATCCCATTGTGTTAACAGGTTGCCAAGACGGTCTTTAGAACTGCCTTCATTCATGGAATTATAAATTTCGTGGATACCGTCGAGGGATTCTTTATATTGGTTAATGCCATCTCCACTGAATAACACATCATCAAATTCATAACCACTGTCTTCCAGATTGTGAAGCATGGCTTCGACGACTTCGACGTTAGTATTTAAAGCTTTGGCAGCTTCGGCAGTGGATTTGAATTTAAAGCCAAGATTAAATCTGCCTCCGGTTTCATCGATATGCACAAGGGTATCATCCAGGTTGCCAAGCTGACCATCAACACTGTCCAAATCTCTGGCAAAGTTCATCATGCTTTCATTCGGATTACCTGTGTCAAACCATCGGGATACCTTCTGGTAGGCATTTTCCCAGGCTGCTGCGTAGGCTTCGGCATCGTACTTATAATCTTCCGTATTGATTTTATATGGTGTAATCATCTGAGTGGCAGACTGAAAATCATCGGTGCCGATTTTTCCCTGTTGGTAGAGTTCCTTGGCCTGTTTGAGATATTCTGCCATCGATGACCATTTGGTGCCTTTGTTTGCGGTTGCAAAGGCCGCTTGGACGCCTTCAAAGGAACCATCGATGGAATGAATGGATTTCGAGGCGGCATCGGCGGAAGCTTTGGCATCATCCAGATAGGATTTTAATGTTTCCACACTGTCAACACCAAGGTCATCCAGTGTCAGTCCCATTTCGGAAAGCGCATTTTGAAGCATATATGTGGAACTGGCAGATTCCATCAGAGTGTCTTTGATGAAATTTCGTCCCGGGGCGGCGCTGAAAAAGCTGTCAAGTTTGACAATGGAGGCTTCCTGATCAGAAAGGTCTATTGTGTTAAAATCATCAAGAATGTCGGTGATGCTGTGATAATAATCCTGGGCTTCCTGGCTCATGCCGCTTTTCATCATACCGGTTATCGGGTCAGACAGATTTTCACGTAAAGTTTGCAGATTCTGAACCTGGTCTTCGATATTATTTGAATATTTTGTAATGTCAGCTTCGGTCGATTTAAGAAGGCTTTCTTTCGTGGACTTTTTCATCATCGGACGATCGGATCTTTTAGTTCCTTCAGCAGTTTATTTCTGTCAGATTTCAGAGTTTTCAATTGTTCAATTTCATTGGCTGTGGCTGTAACAATATCGGTTTCCTTTGGGACGTTATAAGCGGTACCAAAATCGTCATATACCTGCGAGGACGATGCGGTCAGGTCTAAGGTATTTGTCTGTTTCAGGGCCTTCAGAGCGTCATTGACCGTCTCTTTTGATTGACGGTTGGCCGTCTGCTCTTTTAATTGGATATCCCGTTCCATTTCGGTGCGTTGAAGCTGCAGGGTATTTAATTCTGCTTCTTCAGCAAAGGAAAGGCCGCCCTGATTTTGTTTAGTCTGAAGCTCAGAGATACGTTGGGAGGCAGAATCCAACTGGGAATTCATAGTGGCCAGTTCATTGGCGGTAGATGCGTAGATGGACTGGGATTTGCCGCTGGCTTTGACAGCCCGGTCAAATTCTGTGGCTTTCAGTATCAGAGCTCCGATGGCAGTAACTCCGGCTCCGGCAATCCACGTTAATGGATTATGAAGACCGAGTTTGAGTGTTGTGCCGATTCCAGTGAAAATATCATCCAGAGAAGACAAACCGCCACCGGAACTTTTCAGACCTTCGAGGGCCTTGCTCAAGTTGGTGACAGCTTCTGTGGAGGCAGTTGCTGGTTCTGCAATATCATTTAGAATAGTTTTTGAATTGTGGGACTTTTGTGAGTGCTTCTTCGGCAATGTCTGCAGGAACATTTCCTGCTTTTAGAAGCTTGGAAGCTTCAGTCAGGTTTTTGTGTTTTTCAATTCATTGTATAGATGGATAAATTGTTTTCCGGAAACATCGGTAATCCCTTTGAAACTTTTGACACGGTCACCATATTTACCTATATCGATAAGTGACAAATATGATATAATTTATATAATGTTTCTATCATTATATAAATTTATGGGAGGGAAAAATATGGCTTTATTGAAATGTATAGAATGTGGACATGATGTATCCGAATATGCGCAGGCTTGTCCGTACTGTGGTTGTCCGATAAGCATAATTAAGCAGAAACAGGATGAATATGCTGGGGCAGATGTTCAGGTGACAGAGAAAAATATTCAGTGTAATAGCGAGATATTATGTAACGATAGTCAGAGTTGTAGTTCGAATGATTCCATTAAAGATTCAGAAGAAAAAATTATCTGTAAGGTTAACGGAGTGGAGTATGATTTTACACAAATCTATCATGATTTAATGAAAGTATCTCAAAAGGAGAATTGGAATCTGTTGCCGGAATTTGATGATATTATGATGAGGGTGTATGATTTGACTCAGTTGCATGGACCGTATAGTATATGTGCAGAAATTGTAGAATCTGGCCGGGTGCCAGAGATATATAATGATATAACGGAAGAAGACTGGGAAAATCTTCCAAAGGAATAGACGCCTACAAGACCAACCATTCGTTGTCCATATTGTAGGTCAATAGATGTAAAACCATTAGGTTTTTTTGATGGTGGATGGTCTGCAGTTGGAAATAACTGGAAATGCAAAAATTGTAAAAGCTATTTTTAATTTTCTCTCAGCTTATCCAGCCGCCGGACAGAACGGCGGTTAGAAAAATATTGTTTTAAATATCACTGGTTTCGTCGGAAAGTGGCGGCGGTATAAGCTTACCGCGGCAGAATACTGCCATTGTTTATTTACCTTGGAACATTCATTAAAAGCCCATACAATTATGGCCTGTATGGACTCCGAGGAAGGGTGCTCTCTCTACGCTTCCCGGCGATTGGCATCTTTACCCCGCCGTCACGATTAAACGTAACTGTTTCCAGCGGATTATATGATACGGCTGAGTCGCTGCCGGGTTGGCTCGTGCGTTGCCACGGAACGTCTTTCCAGACGCTTTTTTTTCATCCGATTCACTGTGATTTGAATCACAGAATAGTGGGTTCGACGAATTATTCCTCTATTTATTTAAAAACCCTATTCTCGCCATTTTGAAAGCTTTCGCCATAATGAAAGCTTCTTAATGATGATAGACCCACTTAAAGTAAAAGGGTGCAGCCAGGATTTTGGCTGATCTAGGTTTTTGGAAATATTTTGTCCGATAGTCTTTTTTAGAAATTCGGCCTCCTTTTTTACAGTGACGATATCGGATAGTGTACTTAATGCAGACATACCACCGTCCAGTATGGATTTCAGGGCGCCTGACGGACTGGATGTGTTCGTGGTTTTTGTGCTGTTTCCGAGGCTTTCTGAAGCTCATTCAGGGCCTGGAGCATTTCTTTGACCGATGATGTGTCAGTGCTGCCCTTTGGAAGGATATTTGGGGCTGTAATCTGAGCGGGTGAAGACTGGGCTACTTTTCGGGCAGAGGCATACAGGTCTTCATAGGCCTTCTGGGTCTGGCGGATACGGGCGATATCGGCATCGGACGGGATTTTCAGTGGTCCGGTATCCGCAATCTTACCGACAATCGGTGTCTTATTCAACTTTTCGGCCAGTAAGGCCGCCTGTTCAAGACCGGAGGTATCCACTTTGATTTTCAGGGTCCGGTCTCTAGTTAGTTTTTTCATTTCTTTTTGAAATTTTCCCGAATCAAGTTCAGGAAGGACTTTGACCGTATAATCGGGCATTGTAAAACTCCTTTCGTAAATATGTATATAAAATCAGGGGAGGGCGCCTTTGGACGTCTTACCGTGTCTGGCATCCTTCCCTGTTATTTGAATCAGGCAGTCTGTTTTTCATTTAAGATATCCAGAGTATCTTTATAGGAATGGATGAGCTGGATAAGCTCATTGGTAATGCTGGCTTTGTCGATACCTGTCTGATAGGAAAGATCATTGTCAAGGCATTCCAGCAGTTCTTTGAACTGGCCCGGATGAACATTCTCTGTAAGCTGTTTATAAACATCCGTATTGGCGAAAAAGATTTCGATCTCGTCCCAGTCCGGATGTCCCTTGGAATCAATGATAGCTGCCGGGTATTCGAAATCCGGCGCATAGGCCTTTAAAACATAGAATTTAATGGCAATATCCTTTAATAAAGAGTAGTAATGGCCGTTTTGAAGCAGTACGTTTTCTATATTTAATACGGTGACCAGACGCTGCATGGCTGTCAGCACCGGGGTGAATTCAAATTCATAATCTGTTCTGTTATACGTATAAATTCCTTTCACAAAATAACCTCCTTTAATGTTTCATCTGTTCTTTCATGGTGTCACCGGCAATGGCAGCTTTTGTGAAGCTGTTATTTTTCCACCATGCCCAGAGGGAAGCGATACCCGTCAGCATCATGGTGATCCCTTCGTAAATGGCATCTTCGCTGAAGGGCAGCGGATTTTTGCCGGCCATGGTCAGAAACTGGTTTGCAAGAGCGGCAAAGAGAACGGCGGTCCGGGCGATGGTTCCGGCAGATATTTTATTCATAGCAGATCCTCCTTATGGAAAAAAATACGGAGAGCGAAGGCCGCTCCCCGTGAAATAAGTGAATTATTCTTCTTCAAGAATAAGGTCTAACATATCGTTGTCTTCGTTGACCATTAAATCACATGTAATTGTGATTGTTGCCGGGTCACCGCTGTTGGACATACCGATGCTCATGTTGGACTGAGGTGTTGCTTTATAGGCGATGAATTTGTATGGTAAAAGTTCGTCATCATCTGTTTTCATAACAGTATCGCCGTAAACAGTAAATGCTTTCGGGAAAGAGCTGCCTTTGACAGAAATTTTCTGCACTTTTTCTGTGATGTCTTTGACGTAGTAAACAATGACTTTATCTCCGGCTGTGGCTTCTGTGATTGTCACTGTTTTCTCAGAAACTGTGGCGTCTTTTGCTGTACCGCAGTCGTCATTGGCATCAAATACGTTGACGGAAGCGCCGGCAGAAGGTGCTTCGGCAAGAGTGACGGTGCCGCCTTCGGCAACGGTCAGTTCTTCCCGGGCCATAAATTTGGCAGTTTTGGACATGTCGCCGCCAGTCAGTAACTGATACAGCTTAAAGCTCTGCATCTGTGTTTCAATAGTGAGTGTGCCGCCTCTTTCACCGGAGAAAGCGACGCGTTTCGGATGACCTTTTCCACCGTAGGCGAAGACGGTTTCCCCTGTGATTTCTGTTGTGCTGACATTGGCGTAATCCATGTTCAGGAATGGTGTTTTTGTTGCGTAATCTTCAAAAATGAGGTCACATACCTCTCTGTTTGCAAAAATATTTCCCATTTTAATTTCCTCCTTAAATTTTAAATTTCTTTTTGTACCACTCATTGCCTTTAAATGAGTGTTTGTTGTTACCATAGGCAGCCACCGACATTTTCTGAATGTCGAAATAGACATTGGACTGCTCTTTTTTGAATTGTTCGTACAACTGGAAAAGGGTTAAATCCCAGATGTTCGTGAAGTTGACGGAGTTACTTTTGACGGCTACGGCGGCAATCAGATTCGGAAGCTCAGATCTCTGTCCTGTCCGGACGGTGCAGAGGTATTCCGGCGTCCTTTCTGAATCTTTTTGAGAATTTCCACAGCCCGTCGGTTTTTGACACGGGAGGTATCGGTGTCCGTATCTTTCCGGGAGATGCCGCATCGCTGAAGAATCACATCACAGACTTCTGAAAAATTATCCGGGTGAATCATGCCGGCAGGAACAGATTCAGAATTCCCCTTTTCTTTTTGATATGTAAAAAATAGCTGGTTTGGGTCATTCCAGAGAACTTTTTCTTCAAAAAAAAAAAGGAGAACATTTCAGTATAGGCTGCCTGCAGGGGTGCATTGGAGCGAAGGATATCAAACATGGGGATATCCTGGCCGCAGTAGGTCTGTGGTGTCATAAGGAGAAGGGCAAGATAGGCCTGAAAGCCCTTCCAGGTGACTTTTGGATTCCAGATATCTTTAAGCTTTGGAGAACAGATGTGCCCGATGCCATCCAGATAAAATGAAAAAGGTGAGAGAAGGTCGGCATAATCCATTTTCATAGGCTCACCTACCTGAAATCCGGGACGGTAAATGTCATTGCCCGTCCGATAAAGCTGCCAGCCACAAGAGACTCGACGGTCTGCAATTCCGGCCTGCCGATGCCAAACTGTTTCATCCGTTCACGGGACAGAATTTTGTCCGAAGGACAGAGAATGGCTTCGGCTGCCTGGGCCATCATGTCGTATTTCAGACCAGAATATCCTTCCGGCGCCGGTTCGTAGAGTAAATGGTCTGTATGACATACCGGCTGGATCAGGATTTTCATGGTTTTAACGGCAGGAGTGGACTTTGTGACAGAGGTTTCAAAGAAAATGTAGCTGCCCGGTTCCGCAGAAAAAGCTTCATTGAAGGGATGGGGCAGCAGGCGGTTTTTCAGTGCGGCGGGAATATCTGTGACTTCCGTGGCATAGTTTTTGCCGAGCAGAAGCTGACAGAGGATATCATCGCCGGAAAATAAGCTGTAGATGCGGTCTTTGTATGTACCCAGTTCTTTTAACATGGTATACCTCCTTTGTGTCTGTTTATTTCTCTACACAATAAGGAAAATGTGCAGACATAGCAAAAGCCCTGTAAAATCAGGGCTTTTGGAGATTTTCTGAAAGCGATTTTTTCGGAGTCCGGCCATTCGTTCCCGGTCCCGGGCCATTTTCCGGACTTTAGAGCAGTCGCTGCAGTATTTTTGATTATTGGTTTTTCGGGGATAGAGACGTCCGCATAAATCACACCGGGAAAAGCGGCCCTGGTTGGAATAGTTTATATATTCGTATCCGAGTTCCCGAAAGTCATTTATATGGAAAAAGGCCTGTTTTCGGAATCCACAAAGTTTACGTGAAGATTGAGATTATCATTTCGACTGGAAAATGAAATCAGACCGAAGGCTTCCAAATCGTTCAGATAAAGGAATTTATCGGTCCGGTGCCGGACGGTGACCCGGGCGGTGCGGTAGATATCCTGAATGGAAGCGTTGACCCAACTATGGTTGTCCGGAGAAATCAGATCATGGAGTTTGGCATGGCACAGCATGACAAAAGCCAGCTTTTCGTACTTGAGGTTGTTCAGATTCCGCAGAGTATCCAGTTCTTTTTCGGTAATATTTACGGAATCAATTTCTCTTAAGGGATATTTTCCGGCTTTTTCGGAGATATCTTCGATGATATTTTCCCACAGGACCGGAGTATAATCGGGAATGGCTGATGCCATAAATTCATGGAGGCGGGCCCCGATCTCCGAAGGCTTTAATTGGTGCTTCCAGAAGTAATATTTTGCAAGAAGGAACAGGGTGGCCGCCGGTTTGCTGCCAGCGTCCCCCTTCATCAGAATTTCTTCAGCCCGGCGGGCCTCATTTAATAGGATAGTCATTTATTCGTTCTCCTTTGGTGTGTCTATAGGAATATGGATGGTTTTCATTTTAAAGTGCATGCCATGGAAATGAATGTCGCCGTCATCTGCGGCTTCCGGGTAGGAAAGGATACCGTTATGACGTTTCAGAAGATTTTAATGAAAACCTCACCGCAGACATCCCAGGCAAATTGTTTACTGTTTTTGGTTTTTGCGTAGCATAAGTCCAGAACGATATCACAGAGATAATCTTCGTTGGGACACTCTTTCAGGCATTCTCTCTGAAATTCTTCTTTGAATAGATAGCGTTGAACCTGGCGTTCTTCGGGTTTTAACCGTTCGCTTTTTGCAAACTGCATATAAGCCGAGGTTTCACGGCGGTACCGTTCGTAGACCTTTTGATTTTATTAAAAAGTTGAGAGGAGTAGTGAACACCGCTTTTTTAATATGGAATAATCGAAGTCTTTGGGTTTTTCTGTACCTGGTTCATCAAAAGGCTTTCAATTTTCCAGCAAATCCGGTTCATGGTACAGGGGCTGTGCCGAGAGGCAGGCCTTTTTATAAGAACGGATAAAGGCTGTCTCTTCGGCGGTGGGATCTTTTTTTTATCTAAAAGTTCTTCAAGGGATATGCGGAAACGCATCAGGGATTTTTCGTTATTTCGTTTGAGGTAATTTTTGTATCCGGCCCTTTCAGATGGATATATGTACTGCATAAAATAAGGTTTTTTGTCGGCGGTCAGAGTGGAGTTCTGCCAGGAGCTTCTGTCGGAAGGCTTTGAAGCAGGGGTGTACCAGGATTTTGGCATGGGTGAGGCCTCAATACCCTTTGTTTTATCAATGCTGTTCTGCTGGTAGAGCTGGCCGCATTTGATGCGGTAGTCAAGAATCCGGTATTCCCTTGAACCTTCGGGGAAACGGGCGCGGACTTCGAACATGGATGTGATTTTATTGGTTACTTCACCGACAGCGTTACCGAAGCTGTTCCGGTTCGACTGCATGAGATCATCCTCTGACGGGATACATTTTGGCGCTTTTCTCTGGACGCACAGGATGGCAGGCAGAGTTTCTGCCCGGTCAATAAGAAGCGGAAAGGAGGTATTGATCACACAGTCCCCGTCCTTGTCCATACCGTTCATCGCATCGGCACAGGTATCCCAGCTATTAAAAATGGTCGGCGTGGTCATATATTGATAAAAACTGTCCATTTCTCTGGAGTGGGCCACTTCCAAAATACGGATGTTATTGTGACAGGTCATAGGGGCCCGAAAGCTGGCGATTTTGGGATATGTTTTTCGGACCAGTATCGGGAATAGACCTGGCCGGGTTTCAAGAGGCCGGTGACTTCAAGGCCAAACATGGACTGACAGAGGGCATAAGGATCCCCGCAGACAAGAGAATAGTTTGCCGGAACATTTAAAACACCGACTTTAGCTTCGTCAATTCGTTTATGAATCATGGAACGAATCTGATCTTTTTTACATAAGAATCTTCCATCATTTCCGGTGCAATCATGAGGGCGGTGGTAAAGGCAGGGCTGAGACGGCGGACTGTTTCTTCCGTCAGGCCGGTACCCATAGTATAAAGAACGGTTTTACGCCAGTCTTCGGAAAGAATTTCCTGAATCTCCTGAACGGTGGGGGCAATCAGGGTATCAATGTCTTCCGGCGAGAAATTATAGGATTGAAGGAACTGGTAGTTCATCGTCCGCATATGTTCCAAGTCTCTGCCGGAAGCCTTGGTGATAGCGAAGGTATAGTGGTTTTTTCGCAGTTTTCCAGATAGGCATCCATGGAAGGGTAGGAATCCCAGAGCTTTAGCATAGACTGGGTCAGTACCAGTTCAATCTCTTCTACAGGATGGACATGGCCCCATACATCGGTTAAAACAGAAATTCCCCGGTCCCGGGCAAATTTCCGGAAATCCACCGGAAAGACAGCGCCTTTGCAGAAGGCATTTCGGATAACGCATCCGGGAAGCAGATAGTTTTCACCGATATCACGTCCCCACTGTTCCATGAGCCCGGGCATGGCGAGGCCGTAACCGTCGCTGTCATTTAAAGTCATTTCTTTTCCGGAAATATATTTCATGCGGGGTTCCTCCCGTCCGGTGTCGTCCAGTTCAATAATATCTGCTTTAAAACGGGTGACGCAGTCAGGAACAACGGCAATACCCTTCGGCATGGATACGGAGGTGGAAGAACTGCACACAAGGGCCATATAGGCTTCCAGTTTGGCGGGGGTAAAGGCTTTTGTCAAATCCCGGCCATTATCAATGCGTCGTTTTAATTCCGGGAGAAGCTTTTCGCTGACAAAAACAATCGTATTGTTTTGACCCCTCCGGTGGTGGCGAGGAGGCGGCGGTAGGTGATTCCGTTAATACGGAAGCCGTCTTTGTAAATTTTTTTATAGTCCCGGTCACTGTCGATGACAATGCATACGTAATCTTTAATGAACTGGTATTCATCCAGGGCTTCATAGAGCTTTTTGATTTTTGGCCGTGAAACAGCCAGATTTTTTTCGGTTTTCAGATGACGGATTTGGGAACGGATTTCCCGGACAGCCTGTTCGGGCTGAGGAATGCCATTCAGTTCATCAATGAATCGAAGTATCTGGCTTTCACTCAGGGCAATGAGCTCTTTATTATCCCGGGCCTGGCCAACCGTGAGGCGTAAATGCCATTGATTTCTGCGCAGCCGGGATGTATGGATTTTGTAAACAAATCTTTGAAAGGTTATATGTTTGGACAATCGGATTCCTCCATTTCTTATTAAAAAAGAACAATTGTTCATAATGGTTTAATCTAACATTACAATTATCGTACTACGCTGAAAATAGAATGTCAATGGTTTAATTTAACATTGACGCTGGTATTTAAAAAGAAGTAAGATAAACGGAGAAGAAATTTCGTGCAAAGGGCGGCAGTCAGGAAGGAATTGGCAGGATGGAGAGTATCAGTATATTAGAGGAATTTTCCCGGCAGAATGAGCGATGTTATAAAATTTACAAATATATTCTGGGGCAGAATCCCATGCAGTATGAAGCAGAGTACGGAGCCGGTTTTCTTTTGTGGAATGACCGGATGCTGTTGGATTTCATTGTCAATAAAATGAAATTTTATAAAATGTTTGTTCTTGGGAATACCATCAGCAGATATTCGGCTTTTTATCAGTATGGTGTGGATAAAGGATACATCCGATTTAATCCTCTGGAAAAAAGTAAATATTTTACGGCGACCTATTTAATCAATGAAATTATGGAGGCGGGCAATGTTCCCTATTATACAAAAAGCTATATAGAAAAACAGTGTTTGAAGGAAGTGCAGAACCGTCCCTATTATTTATCCGTGGCGCTTTCCATAGATGAAGGTATTCCGGATTATGTTTCTCTGTGCCGGATTAAATATGCGGATGTGGATTTTGACCGCCGGAGTATCCGTGGATTTGACGGGATGACATTTTCGAAACGGTTGATGGACAGCTATCGGGAAATGCATAAAATGGACAGTTACGGATTTTCGGGAAGCGGGAGAGCTTTCGATGATTCTGATGGCTTTTTAATACGTCGAATTTTTGGGAAAAAGGGAGAAAGTGTCGGAAGTGGCCAACCGGCAGCGTATTGCCAATCATATGAATCAATTGGGACTTGTACGCACGGTGCTATACGATTCAGGACTGATCCGGCGGATATGTAATAAAATGGGTGTGGAGAACTTTGTGGAACATATGATTTACGGAAGTGATGTGGACAAAATCATACGTATTGAAAAAAAATAAAGAGATGGCGGAAATTTTCAGACAGCTCGGGATTCGGATGTCTGTTAAAAATTTTGTCTATGATTACCGGGTTTATGCTATGTGTCTGAAGTATGGACGGTTGAAATTATAGATGATTTGAAGATTGACATCTGCCGGAACCTGTACTATAATCAAAAGTATAAAAAGAACGAATGTTCGATTTTGAGGGTGTGGGTATGAATTTCAGGAAGATTTTGATGGAGTATGTGGGAAAAGATATCTATATAGGTATTGAGGAAAAGGATGGATGCCGGACGGAGCATGTGATTCACGGCTACCGACTGACGCAAAGTTCCGGGAAGAACGGGGATTTCTGCCGGGTTGTTCCTGAGAATCCGGCGGCAGCATCGGTCGAGCTGGATATATCGGCGGAAGTGACCGGATATCATCAGGGGATACTGCTGGTGGATGTGGAAGCCATGAGCCGGAGTCTGAATTATCATATTTTTATAGCCGATGAAATTGAATGGATATAAAAGAAAAAGAAGTTGACTTTGATAAATCATCGGGGGTTTTTCCCTTTCTCTTTGAAAATTATACGAAAAGTGGTATAATATCTGTGCTATATGATACAGGATTCACAAGGGGGCAGTAATATGTATCAGGTAACTGTACAGACATTTAACAAAAAGGCAAAGAGATGGTTGACCACATTACGGTTCCATTAGGGAGCATGGATGAACCGGGATATGATGATTGTATGCATCAGCTGACGGACCTGCTTTTTGGACTGGATGTGGATTATGATGATGTGGAAGGCGATGGCGATATTGCCGTAGACGATATGTTGATTTCTGCTTCAGAGAATGAGCCTTTTGAGATGACACTTGAGGGGAAGAAACATATCTATAAGGTATGCGGAAAGGAATAGTTGATACGGGAAGATGGAGTTGAAAGACTGCATCTTCTTTTTTTGTCCGGAAAATTCTTATGCAGCAAAAACATTTTACCGAAAATGTCAACCGGGAGAGCAGGGGAAGCATATTTGGTTGTTGTATAAGGTCGAAAAACTCCGTTTCAAACGACAAAACAGAATTGCATCTGTTATTGGCATCACCTATAATAAAGAAAAGGTGATATTTTTATATTCTTATAAATTCACTATTTAATTTCTTTTTGTGGTTGAATCCACGTTTCTGATGGGAATCGTCTTTCCCTGTTATTTCCAAAACATTTTATGAAATTTTAGTTTTAAATTGAATAAGGAGATTTCTGCAATGAAATCGGAGCAGTTATTTTTATTGGAAAGGTGGGATGCCCTTGAGGGTGCATTTGTAAATTCTTAAAAAATCAGGAAGGAGCTAAAATGTGAAAAAGATTAAAAGAGGTTGTTATATGTCTGTTGATCATTATCCTATGTGCTGTAAATATTATACAGCCGGTTTGGGCCAGTGCCGGGACCGGGGTATTACAGACAGAGCCTGTTGAATCGAACTTATAGAAACAGAGCTATTGGAGTTGACAGATGAGGAATATACAAAAGAAACGGAAAGTATCGGAGAGACTGAAGGGGAAACAGAATCAGAAAGAGAATCGGAAACGACAGCACTATCTGAACCGGAATCAACTTTTAAAGCTGAAAATGAAAATAAAGAAACCGGAGAAACTGAAGTGTCTGAGGTCTGTAAAGTTTCTATGAAGTTCTTTGGAAAGGGACGGATTTTAATGACTGATGGTGAGGGGAACTTCTATGAAGAAAATCCGGATACATTAGACAGAGCATTTGTGGTTGAGAAAGATACCTATCTGACCTATGAGATAACACCGGAAGAAGGCTATGAGACAGAAAGAATGGACATTTATAAAGGCGGGGCGTTAAAGGATTCTGTCGAAGCAGGGGAACAGAGGAGAAAATTACGGGTGAGATACAGGTAGATTCGGAGGTTTTGCTTGAAATTCATTTTACGGAATTTGCGAAAGAAACGGAAGCAGATGAAGTGATAACGGAAGAAACCGGCATATATGAGGGAGCTGAACCGGAGTCAGAAACAGAAATTCCGAGGTCTTCGGAATCAGGGTTTACAGAGGAAACAGAGAAACAAAATGAAGAAAATCAGAGTTTTGAACCATTTGAAACGGATGGGAACCTGTCATTTCTGGAAGGCATCAAGGCAGAAAAGCTTGTACAGGAACTTGAAGAGGAAGTCATGCCGATGACGTCAGGGAACACAGGCCAGGTATGGGGATGTATAAAATCTATACAAAGGAGGATGTTATTATTGATGAATTTCTTCCCGGCTTTAAATCCAATGATTATTCGAAAATCATCAGACCGGCCCTACTCTCAGCGAGAATACGATGACGGCCTACTGCATTCAGTATGGTATTGCCTGTCCGGCGGGAGGGCATCTGACGGAGGCGGATCGACCGTCAGTCAGAAAAACTGGATAGGGTATGCTCTGGGTTTGGATGGCGGCAGAAGGGAGATGTTTATGATGAAGCCCAGTATTCAGATGATATCGGGCGTACCGAATATGCAGTAACTCAGGCGGTCATTTGGGCCTGTTCCCAGAATAAATTTGGCACGGATGCCGGAGAGGCGGCAATTCATAAGGTGATTCAGAATAGCTTTCATCCGGACCATGGTGAAACCTATTATAATCAGTTGAAGGAACAGATTTTTAATGCGGAGCGGATTCCCTCCTTTGCCTCCCGGAATCCGGAGAGTGCACCGGAAATCCGGCTGAAATGGAACCGCAGCAATCAGCGTTATGAAGCTTTGGTCAGTGATACAAACGGTGTTTTAAGCCGGTATAACTATACATATCCCGGTATTTCGATTTCCAGGGATGGAAATACAGCGTTCATTTATACAACGGGGAATTATCCGGCGGGTGTAACAGCATCTGCAGTTTATACGACGCCGGGCGGTGAAAATGCGGTGGTTTTATGGGATGGAGAATCCGGAAACCAGGATATTGCCACCTATCAGCAGATGTCCACAGAGATATATTCCTACATCCGTATTGCTACGGAGGATGTGGGAAATATTGAATTATATAAGAAATCCGAAAATCCGGAGCTGACGGATGGAAATGAAAGCTATGACTTATCCGGAGCTGTGTACGGTGTTTATGACGATTCAAATACAGAGGTTGGACGTATAACCACAGACAGTCATGGCTATGGAAAATCAGGGGAGATTCCTGCCGGAAATTATTGGGTAAAAAGAAGTGACGGCGCCGAAAGGATATGCTATAGATGTCAAGAGTTATCATGTGACCGTCAACGGTGGACAGACAGCAACCTTGGAGGTGACAGATTATCCTCAGGGGAATCCGGTAGAGATACTTCTGAAAAAGACAGACGGACAGACAAATGAGGACAGACCATCCGGAAGTGCATCTCTGGAAGGCGCCTGCTTTACTGTGCGCTATTATACGGTGCAGATGGACAGAGACCCGGCAGCGGAAGGTCATCTTCCGGAAAGAACCTGGGTTTTAAAAACAGACAGTCATGGAGTATGCCGGATGGAGGATGGATTTAAGGTTTCCGGTGATGCTTTTTACAGGTCCTGCGATCAGGTGATTTTACCTCTGGGGACGGTAACGCTTCAGGAAACAGAGGCGCCGAAGGGCTATCGGATAAATGAGAAAGTCTATGTGTGTCCGGTCACGGCGGAGGGCGATGGCACGGTTGTTGAAACCTATAACGTTCCGTTGATTTCCGAGCAGGTGGTCCGCGGTGATTTTGAGTTTTATAAAAATTCGGAAGACGGTAAGGCCATGGGAGGTATCCCTTTTAAAAATATCTTCAAAAACCACCGGAGAAAATTATACGGTATATTCCGATGATAAGGGATATGTCACTACAAAGGGCCTGTGGTTTGGCGGCGGAACACCAGAGACATCTCTGGGAGGGCTTCCCTATGACACATATATTGTGGAAGAGATTGCCTGCGCGGAAAATGAAGATAAAATACTTATTCGCCCCTTTGAAGTTGCCATTACGTCCCATCAGGTCACGGAAAATCTCGGGATTATTAAAAATGAATATCTTCCTTTTCCGGAACTTGATTCCGTAGCGCTTGGCCGGGAAACAGGAGACCATACATTGCCGGCAGAAAGTCTGGTTGGGATTCACGAAAGTGTGGAATGCCGGAACCTGATCCCCGGCGTTCCTTTTTCACTGCGTGTAAAGGCGGTGGATCCGGAAAGCGGAGCGGTTTATATGGTTGACGGTAAAGAACTTTCGCATCTTATCTCCTTTGTGCCATCGGAAGAAACAGAAACCAAAAGCTTTGTTTTTGAATTTTCTGCCGCTGGCATGGCGGGAAAATCCGTAACGATTACCGGGGAACTTCTGCGCCGGGGCAAGGTGGTTGCCGCCCATAATCAAAACATGGACGATGCCGATCGGACAATAACGGTGACAGCGATGACCATCGACACGGCAGCGGCGGATGCAGCAGACGGCGATAAAATTTTGAATTTCGGAGAGGATACAGCCCGAATGACAGTGATGGATGAAATTGTTTATGAGGGCTTTATCCCGGGACGCAGGTATAACGTTGTCACGGAACTTGTCGAAACAGTGACAGGCAGTCCGGTCACGAATGAAGGTATACCGGTATCCTGTGAGACAGAATTTATTCCTGAAATGAAAAATGGAAGATTTCAGGTGGATATCTCTTTGGATGTCCGCGGTTATGAAAATAAACAGATGACGGTTTTCCAGACTGTATACGATTCAGAGGGAAGGGTGATTGCAGAGCATAAAGCTCTGGATGACAGGGATCAGACCCTGGAAGTCCGGAAAATCCGGATAGAAACATCGGCCTCAGATAAAGCGGACGGCGATAAAAATCTTGTATCCGAAGGGGAAGTTATTATTTTAGATAGTGTATCTTATGAAAATTTAATACCTGGAAGAACATATACGGTGGAAGGAATACTTATTGATAAATCAACAGGAAAGGAATTCATGACTGACGGAAAAACAGTTACCGGAAAAGCGGTATTTATGCCTGAGACGGCCAATGGCAGGGTAGATGTTCAATTTGTGTTCAATGCCTCGGGACTGGGGAATAGAGCGGTGGTTGTTTTTGAAAGATTATTTAATGCCGAAGGTGCCTTGATCGCAGTACATGAGGATATTCATGATAAGGAACAGACCGTGAATTTTGAAATGCCGGCGAAGCCGGAGATTCCTGAAACCGGAGATGGCCGTCCGGTGATATGGATTCTTGGAATCGGAGGTGTATCTTTGGTGGTGCTGCTGGCTTTGGGTTTTTGTTTGGGAAAAAAGAAGCCACGGTAGCTTTTTGAAGGTGATATAAGAACAAAGTGTATTTTCCGGAAAGCAAAAAAACCGCAGACTCTTTATCTAAGAGTTTGCGGTTTCTTAAACTAATGCAGTTGACGGGACTTGAACCCGTACCCAGTTAACCCGGACTAGATCCTTAGTCTAGCGCGTATGCCAATTCCGCCACGACTGCGTTTCGTTTCTTGGTTGCTCAAGCAACAATAGGAATAATACCATAGGTTATTTAGAAATGCAAGAGTTTTTTTGAAAAAAATAAAAAATTTTAAAAATAGTCAAAATTCGATTTTTTTCATCATGAAAAAGCCAATGACACAAATAGGAATCCAGAAGGATAGCAGCACCGCAAAGGGGGAAAAATAACAGGGCAAACGGCAGACATATCTGACCAAGGAGGTTCAGAGGAAGACCGGAGTAATCCCACACATTCCAGCCGAAATACAGATTGACGATACATCCGGTAAAAAATTCGATCATAAGGGCGGCGCCCCACACGGCGAAGGTTTGTTTTAGCAAAACCGCATTCCCGCGGTGGATTCTGTTTTGATGGTTGGCATAAAGAAAAATGAATCCTCCGGCGATGAGCATAGTCCAGTGGGAATAACCCCGGAATAAAATTTCTATCATATAATAAAGGCTTCCGCCCAAAATAAATAAAAGTGTATATTTATATAGAGAATGAAGTATTTTGTTCATGAAATCACCTTCTTATCTCTTAGAATGGGGATTTCTGAAGAAAATATGAGAGGGGAATGTTTCCAGAGATATCCGGGAGATTTTCACCAAGTCTTTTATTCTGGACCGAAATAGTGTATAATATAAAAATTAGTATGGAGATTGGAGGAAAACTATATGAAGAAGATAATGAAATTATTGGTTGTGATCAGTATTGTCTGTTTATCAATGACAGCTCTGTCTGCCTGTGGGAAAAAGAATACAGAGAAGGAATCCGTGGGAAAGGTGGTTGTTGACGAGACAAAATCCACATCTGCGAGTACGAAGGCTTCGGAGTCAGAATCTGTTGAACCGGAAACAAAGCCGGCCTTTGAGGAAACAAAGCCGGAGGTCAGTGTTTCTGTACCGGAGGAACTGGACAGTATGCGTCCGATTCTTTTAGGCCTTTGTAAAACAATGGCCGGAGGAAATGCCTACGACAGTTCAGACAGTGAATTTTTCTGGAACAGTATTTATGCGGCAATTAACGGAAACAGCTGGCTGCATCCGGATATCAGTCTTTCCGATGACGGCAGCGGCTATCAGGTGCCGAGAGAGGTGATGTCCGAATATGCCGAAGCAATGTTCGCCGGAAACAGCGCCCTTTCGGAAATTCCGGCTTCTGTTGGCGGGATTGAATATGTTGTGGATACGGACTGCTATATGATTTACAGCTCTGAGGGCTATGTGGGAAGCATGGATTTTACAGAAATCCAGGAAACAGATAATGGATATATAGTGAATGTTGCGTTTACGACAAAAAGCGGCAGCGTGGAGACCCATGAATTTGTTTTGACCAGCGGCGGCTATGGAGCATTTCCATGTTCTGTAAACAGCGTTGAATAATTTTTGGGCGGAGGAATTTTATTTATGAAAAAAATATTGCGCACCGCAGTGATCACCATTGTTTTTGCGCTGATTTCTTTTTATTTTACCCTTCCGGCACTGAATTTCCGTTCGCCGGCTTTTTTATAGCTGGCTGCTTGAGGTGGCGGTGGTTTATGTGATTGCATCTCTTATTGGAACCTTTTCCGTATCGGATTTAAGAAACCGGACAGTCGATTTTAAATTTTTAAAGACAAATGCCAAAGTCGGTCTTCTGATCATTGCCCTGTCTGTCGTTGTACTGGGACTTGGACAGGTGGCATCCCATCAGTTTTTCCATGCTTCGGCATATCAGTCGATGATGCCTGTGGAAAACCGGGAATTTTCTGAGGATATCACTCAGATTTCCATGAACGATGTGCCAATTGTTGACAGGGATTCTGCGGTTCAGCTGGGTAACCGTAAAATTGGTGAGCTGGTGAATCTTATTTCCCAGTTTGAGGTGGATGAAAGCGCCTATTCCTATACCCAGATAAACTATCAGGGAGTGCCGACCCGGGTGGCGCCCCTTCAGTATGGAAATGTCATTAAGTGGTTCAATAATCAGTCCAATGGCATTCCCGGATATATTTCTGTGGATATGACGACCCAGGATGTGGAACTGATCCAACTGGAGCAGGGGATTAAGTATTCTCCGGGAGAATATTTCTTCCGGGACCTGGACAGACATCTCCGGTTTAAATATCCGACAAAGATTTTTGAGGATTATTCCTTTGAAGTTAATGATGATGGCAAACCTTACTGGATTTGTCCGGTCATTGACTATACGATAGGATTTTTCGGAGGCCGGGATGTAAAGGGTGTCGTTATGGTTGACGCCTGTACAGGCGATTCTCAGTATTATGATATCAGTGAAGTGCCGGAATGGGTGGACAGAGCCTATTCTGCAGATATTATCAATGAGCAGATTAATTACTGGGGAAAATATAAAAATGGATTTATTAATACCATCATTGGACAGAAGGATGTCTGCGTAACATCCGGCGGCTATAATTATCTGGCCCTGGAAGATGACGTATGGCTGTATACCGGACTGACCCCCGTTGGAAATGATGCATCGAATATCGGTCTGGTCCTTGTAAACATGCGTACCAAAGAAGCTCATTATTATATTGTGTCCGGTGCTACGGAATATTCCGCCATGGCTTCAGCGGAAGGTCAGGTTCAGAACCTGGCGTATAAGGCGACTTTCCCGGTATTATTAAATATCGGCGGACAGCCAACCTACCTTGTATCCCTGAAAGATAATGCGGGTCTGGTAAAGAAGTTTGCCTTTGTTAATGTGGAGAAAGACCAGCAGGTGGCTATCGGTGATACGCTGAACGATGCCTATACGGCCTATGCCAAGCAATTGTCCTCCGGACAGATCGTTGATGCCAGTACCCTTGAGGAGATTCAGGGCGAGGTTCTCAGCGTGAATACAGCAGTTAAGGACGGAAATACCTATTTCTATATTCAGATAAGCGGTTCTTCCAAAGTATTTATGGCATCCATTCAGTTGAATGATGTTCTGGCTGTTGTTGCGCCGGGAGATAAAGTAACTATCGGTTATATGGATTCAGAGTCTGAATTCATTATGATGAACAGTATTGAGAAGAAGTAGAGGTGTCATGAAAAAAGGAGACATTATACTCGTCTGCATTGTTCTTGCCCTTGGCATTGCCGGTTTTTTTATGATAAAATACATGAATCGGGAAAATGGAGGGACACTCACGGTCACTGTTGACGGAGAAGTGTATGAAACCTATGATTTAAGTAAAGATCAGGAGGTTTCACTGGATATGGAAGGATGGCATAACCGATTTGAAATCCGGGACGGGAGCGTTTCGATGATTGAAGCGGACTGTCCGGATCAGTATTGTGTGAACCATGCGCCGATAGATAAAGTCAATGAGACGATTGTCTGTCTTCCCCACCGGGTGGTTCTTGAGATTACCGGAGGCAGTGAAGAGAGAGATGTGGATGCTTAGAGGATAAATTATGTCAAAAAGGTTGCGATGGCCGGGATGTTTACCGCCCTGGCAATGATATTCAGCTATATAGAAGTTTTAATACCGATAAGTCTTGGGGTTCCCGGAATAAAACTGGGGCTTGCCAATCTGGTCGTGGTGGTTTCCCTGTATACGATGGGAGCGCCTATGGCTCTGGCGGTATCGATGATACGTATATTACTCGTGTCGGTGACCTTTGGGAATCTTGCGGCCATGCTTTACAGTCTGGCCGGCGGGGCTGCTGAGCTTCGGAGGCATGTTGCTTCTGAAAAAATACCGAAATTTTCTATTGTCGGTGTCAGTGTGGCCGGAGGGATTCTTCATAACGCGGGTCAGCTGGCGGTAGCCATGGCTGTGGTGGAAAATATACACCTTTTGTCTTATATGCCGCTGCTGATGATTTCGGGTACAGTGACAGGGATGCTCATCGGTATTGTATCCGCTCAGATGATCCCAAGACTCGACAAAGTGATAAAATCCTGATTGGGATTAATATAGAATATTTAAAATGAGGAGTAGATAAGGATGGATAAGAAAGTCAGAACACGATTTGCACCAAGTCCTACAGGACGGATGCATGTGGGGAATTTGCGGACAGCGCTGTATGCGTATCTGATTGCAAAACACGAAGACGGAGATTTTCTTTTAAGAATTGAAGATACAGACCAGGAACGTCTGGTAGAGGGTGCGGTGGATATTATTTACCGGACCATGGAAAAAACAGGTCTGCTTCATGATGAAGGACCGGATAAAGACGGTGGCTGCGGCCCTTATGTCCAGAGTGAACGCCGGGCAGCCGGTATCTATATGGAGTATGCAAAAAGCTGATTGAAAAAGGCGAAGCCTATTATTGCTTCTGCGATAAAGAGCGTCTTGAGAGCCTGAAACAGGAAGTGGCCGGCAAAGAAATCATGGTTTATGACAAGCACTGTCTGAGCCTTTCAAAAGAAGAAATCGAAGAAAAACTGGCAGCGGGAATTCCTTATGTAATTCGCCAGAATAACCCGACAGAGGGAACAACAACCTTCTGTGATGAAATTTACGGAGATATTACAGTGGATAATTCCGAACTGGATGATATGGTCCTTATAAAGTCTGACGGATATCCGACCTATAATTTTGCAAACGTTGTGGACGACCATTTAATGGGGATTACCCATGTGGTTCGCGGAAATGAATATTTATCTTCATCGCCGAAATATAACCGTCTTTATGAAGCCTTTGGATGGGAAGTGCCTGTCTATGTACACTGTCCGCTGATTACTGACGAAGAACATAAAAAATTAAGTAAGCGCAGCGGACATTCTTCCTTTGAAGATTTAATTGAACAGGGATTTTTAACGGAAGCCGTTGTAAACTATGTGGCGCTGCTCGGATGGTGTCCGGAAGATAACCGGGAAATTTTCAGCCTGGAGGAACTGGTAAAGGCATTTGACTACCGCCATATGAGCAAATCACCGGCGGTATTTGACACGGTGAAACTGAAATGGATGAACGGTGAATATATCAAGGCGATGGATTTCGATGCTTTTTATGACAGAGCGCTGCCATATATTAAAGAGACGGTTCACAGAGATGTGGATACGAAAAAAAATTGCAGAGATGGTAAAATCCAGAATCGAAGTATTTCCGGATATTCCGGCGCTGATTGATTTCTTTGAAGCGGTTCCGGAATACGATGCGGCCATGTATACACATAAAAAATGAAAACAAATACCGAGACATCCCTTTCTGTTCTGAAGGAAATTCTTCCGGTTCTGGAAAGCCAGGAAGATTACAGCAATGATGCTTTGTATGGATGCCTTGTGGAATTTGTTAAAGAAAAAGGCTATAAAAACGGGTACGTGATGTGGCCGGTCCGTACGGCAGTTTCCGGTAAGCAGATGACGCCTGCAGGAGCGACAGAGATTATGGAAGTGATTGGTAAGGAAGAATCTCTGATAAGAATTAAAAATGCCATTGAAAAGCTGGAAGCATGTCAGTAGACGCTGCCCAGAAACAGGCAATTGAACATCATAAGGGACCGATGCTTGTTCTGGCCGGTCCCGGGTCTGGAAAGACCCTTGTAATTACCCGGAGAACCCGGTGGCTGATTCAGCAGGCCGGGGTGGCTCGGGTAATATTCTTGTGGTTACCTTTACCCGGGCGGCAGCAGGAGAAATGCGAAGCCGGTTTGACCGTTTGATGGATGGCCGCCATCTTCCGGTAAGCTTTGGAACCTTTCATGCGATTTTTTTTACGATATTAAAATACGCTTATAAATATAAAGTGGAAAATATTCTTTCTGAAGATGAAAAATACGGGATTCTCAGGGATATCATGCATCAGATTGATGTGGAGATGGATGATGAGAAAGATTTCGTTATGGATATTGCCGGAGAAATCAGCCGGGTCAAAGGGGATATGATTCCTCTGGAACATTTTTATCCGGTCAATTGTGCCAAGGATGTTTTTGAGGAAATTTATGAAGCCTACAGAGAGAAATTGAAACGGATGCGCCGGCTGGATTACGATGATATGCTGGTTCAGACGTGGCATTTTTTAAAAATTATCCGGATATTTTATCGGCATGGCAGAAAAAATATACATATATCCTGATTGATGAATTTCAGGATATTAACCGGGTACAATATGAAATCATACGGATGCTGGCACTGCCGGAAAACAATCTGTTTGTGGTCGGTGATGATGACCAGTCCATCTACAAATTCCGGGGGCCAGGCCGGAAATCCTTCTCGGATTTACGAAAGATTATCCCGATGCCAAAATGGCCTTGCTGAATACGAACTATCGTTCCACGGGCGCGGTTGTCCGGCGGGCAGAGGCGCTGATCAAACATAATGAGCGCCGTTATGATAAAGCGATGAGGGCCTCCCGGGAAATGGGAGAAGAGGTACTGGTGAAGGCTTTTCAGAAGCCGGTGGATCAGTATTTGAAAATGATTCGGGAAATTGTGGATATCCACGAACAACAGAACCTTCCCTGGGAAGAAATTGCCGTTATTTTCAGGACAAATGTCCAGATGAGCGGTTTTGTTGAACAGTTGATGGTATATAATGTGCCCTTTGTGATGAAAGATTCTGTGCCGAATATTTATCAGCACTGGATTGCAAAGGACATCTTCGCCTATATGAACATTGCTTTTGGCGGAAACAGCCGTTCCGATTATCTTCGGATTATTAACCGGCCGAACCGTTTTATTTCCCGGTCATACCTGGATGAAGATCCGGTGAATTTATCCAATGTCAAAGATTATCTGGAAAACCGGGAATGGATGGTAGAACGGATTGAGCAGATGGAATATGATTTTTATATGCTTTCATCGATGGGACCTTATCCAGCCATCCAGTATATCCGTAATTCCATTGGCTATGATAGCTACCTGAAAGAATATGGTGCCAGCCGGGGGATTAAGAGTGAAGAGCTTCTGGAGGTGCTGGATGAGCTTATGGATAAAAGCCATGGTTATCAAACGTGGCAGGAGTGGTTTGAGGCCATTGAACAGTATTCAGAGACCCTTAAAATCCGATCCAGGCAGCGGTTTGAGGAGACCGGGGGTATCCGGCTGCTGACGATGCACGGCGCCAAGGGACTGGAGTATGATCTGGTTTATATCCCTGATGCCAATGATGGCATAGCGCCGCATAAAAAAGCATTGACGGAATCGGATAAGGAAGAGGAACGCCGGATGTTTTATGTGGCTATGACCCGGGCAAAAAAATAATCTTCGTGTTTATTTTACGCGGGAAAGATATGGAAAGGCGGCAGAAATGTCACCTTTTATTGGAGAATTCCTTGATTTTTAGGGGATTATCTGATAAAGTGAAACTGAACAAATAAGTTCTGAAAGAAAGTTGAGGTAGAAGAATGGGAACATTTATTCCAGATGAAGACGATATCGTCACCGTATGTTTAGATGATGGCAGTGAAATGGACTGTGCAGTAATTGCTGTATTTCCAGCAGGCGAAAGAGATTATGTTGCCTTACTTCCTTTAGCGGATCAGGATGCTGAAGAAGGCGAAGTTTTCCTCTACCGTTTCAGTGTAAATGGAGAGAATGAAGACGATATTCAGTTAGATAATATCGAAAGCGATGAAGAATTTGAAATCGTATCCGATGCCTTTGATGAGCTTCTGGACAGCGAAGAATTTGACGAATTATTTGACGAAGAATAAGAGAACATCAATGATGTAAAAAAAGGTTTTCTGAAAAAGTATTTTTCAGGAAACCTTTTGTTTTCAGGCGAGACTGTCAATAAAATACCGGGCAGCTTCCGAAATCGGTGCGTTGTCATTATAGCCTACAATAAGCTGCCGGGGCGGAAGAATTTCCCGGGTCTGGATAACGAATAAATCCGGGTCGTTGTCCGGCAGACAAAATTCCGGAATAAAAGCGATGCCGAGGCCAATGCGGGCCGATCAATGAGAAGGTCGTTGCTGCTCAGTTCGATTTCAGGCACCAGGTCAAGCTGACGCTGCTGGAAAAGGATATGGAGAAATTCACTGGTCATACTTGCTTTATCCAGCATCAGAATCGGATATCCCAGCAGTTCTTCCAGTTCCAGCCGTTTGTTTTTCAGATGGCCGAAATGCTCATTGGCAATAAATACATCATGAAATTCCCGAACCTTGCGGATATGGCTGATCGTATTCATCCGGGGATTTGGAAAATTTGTGACCACCAGGTCTACCTGCTCATTTTCCAGAAGATCTACACAGCGGGACGAGGTGGCATTGGTCACCTTAATGTGGACATTCGGAAAGTGTTCATGAAATTCTTTCAGATAAGGAACGAGGAAATAGCGGCAGATCGTATCGCTGGCGCCGATGCGGAGCTGGCCGCCGCCGAGGGCTTTTACATCCATAATCTGATTTTCCCCGGATAATCAGGTTGATCGCCGGTTCAATATGTTTGAAAAGAATTTCTCCCTCCGGTGTCATCTTTACCCGCTTCGTATTACGGATAAAAAGGGGCTGTTCCAGCTTCTTTTCAAGGGCTTTGATCGACTGACTGACTGCGGACTGGGAAATAAACAGTTTTTTGATGCCTCAGAAAAACTCAGTGTTTTGGCAACATAATAAAAGACTTTATAGAGCTCGTAATTGATATCCATAGGTTCCTCCATTTATAAATCAATTTAATCAAACATAGAAGTTCTGCTTATATACTAATCATATTAACATAGAAATTTTAAATAGTAAATCAGATTTTAGAGGGATGGCCATGGAGAGATTCGGGCCATTTTTTATTTTTCAGGAAAGCTATAATTTTCTAAAAAGTATTTTATATGATTTTCTTTGCTGTGATAGGTGATGCCATAGTCCTTTGGCTCAGAATCAATGATTGGAATGGCTGCGAGGTCCTTCAGAGCTGCAGGGATGTAATACCGGGAAGAACAGAGACTCCGTAACCGCATTGGGCCATGAGAATGCTTACGGCATCATTTTCACAGATAATGTCGGCATGGGCCTGGCTATGGAGAGCCAGATATTCCTGCAAAATATTTCCCGAATGAAAGGGAATAAACCGTGGGTGCAGGGTGATCAGACAATAGTTCTTCAGGTCTTCCAGAGCAAGCTCTGTTTTGTGAGACAGGGGTGGCCGGCGGGAACAATGGCATAATGCCTGTAGGCGGTTATCTTTTTAAAATAACAGGGTTTCATATCTTTCATTGTATCCCGGCTGGAAATGACAAGATCCAATTGTCTGTTTTCAAACAGATGGCGCAGATTGAAAGCATCGTTAACGAAAATCTGGCAATGGATATGGGGAAATTCCTGATGCATTTTTGTTAAACATCCGGCCAGGCTGTCCAGTTCGTAGTTACTGGAGCAGCCTATTTTAAAAAAGGGTGATATTTTGATCGGTGATATGCTTCAGGTGCTTTTGGGAAACGATAATTTTTTCGAAAATTTCTTTTGCATCTTTATAAAAAATATTTCCGGCATCGGTTAACCGGACGATGCGTGAAGTCCGAAAGAAAAGTTTTGTCTGAAGTTCATCTTCCAGGCATTTGATATGGTGGGTTACAGTTGGCACAGAGAGATAGAGATCTTCTGCCGCCTTTGTAAAATTGAGACGGTCCGCCACGAATAAGAAACATTTTAATTGCTGTGTGTTCATAAAATTTCCTCCGGATTTTTTCTTTTATCATATCTTGAAATTTCCAAAATTCAATAATTATTAGAAAATATCTAATGCGGTTTCTTGATTTGAAATTCTCTTTTGAATAAAGTTGTGTTAGACTTCTGAGTGTCAAAAAGCAAATGCAGAAAGGAAGATTGAATGAATCGTATGATATATACTATTGGACGCCAGTTTGGCAGCGGCGGAAGAAATATTGGAAAATATATTGCCGAGAAGGAGAATATTCCCTTCTATGATAAAGAACTGCTTGAAGAAGCAGCAAAGGAAAGCGGGATTTCTGAAAAGTATTTTGAAGATTATGATGAAAAGATTAAAAAACATTTTTTTCAGGTAATGCCTGTGGGAACCTATTCGGAAAGTTCGATGCCCTTTGTACATAAGGTGATTTTGGCCCAATTCGATGCCATACGAAAGCTTGCGAAAAAAAGGACCCTGTGTATTTGTGGGCCGTTGTGCAGATTATATTTTGCGTGAGAGACCGGATGTGGTCCGCATATTTATTCGGGGGATAGTGAAACACGGAAAAAAAGAGCGGTTTTACAATATGGTGTTCCGGAAAATAAAGTTGAACAAGTTCTCCGGGATACGGACCGGAGCAGAGCGGAGTATTATACATATTATACGGGCAATCTATGGAACGGTATTGAGACCTATGATTTAATTCTCAATAGCTCCCGACTGGAAAGATGCGGCTGCTGCCGATGTGATTATCCGTTATGCCAAAGCCATGAAGGGGGATTACTATGATAAAAAAGCTGGCACGTTCTGTCCGGGAATATAAGAAAGACTGTATGCTTACGCCGGTTTGTGTGATCATTGAGGTAATCATGGAAATTCTGATCCCTTTGCTGATGGCCCGGATGATCGATACAGGAATCTCCGGCGGTGACGGGCATACTCTGAAGGTTCTCGGTATGATACTGATAGTTATCGTGTTTATCGGTTTGATGGCAGGTATTTTCTCCGGGATATTTTCGGCCAGCGCCTCTGCAGGCGTTGCCAGAAATCTGAGACAGGATATGTATGACCATATACAGAATTATTCCTTTGCGAATATCGATAAATTTTCCACATCGAGTATAGTTACCCGTCTGACAACAGATATCACCAATGTGCAGACGGCGTTTATGATGATCATCCGGGTTGCGGTCCGGGCACCCTTTATGCTGGTGTTTTCTCTGATCGCGGCATTTAGTGTTAATGCAAAACTTTCACTGATGTTTTTGATCGCAATTCCTGTACTGGGTATTGGGCTTTATTTGATCGTACATTTGTCCCATCCTTATTTTGAAAAAGTATTTTCAATTTATGATACTTTAAACGGTGTGGTACAGGAAAATCTGGCCGGAATCCGGGTTGTAAAATCTTTTGTCAGAGAGGACTATGAAAAACAGAAATTTGGAAAGGTTTCTCGGAAAATTTATAAAGTGTTCCGTAAGGCGGAAGGGATTGTGGCCTTTAACATGCCGCTGATGCAGTTTGTCGTCTATGCCTGTTTGCTGCTTTTAAGCTGGTTTGGGGCAAGGATGATCGTATTGAGCGGAGCATCCCGGATGACTACCGGAGAGCTGACCAGTATGATTGCCTATGCCATGAGTATTCTGAACTGTTTAATGATGTTATCCATGGTGCTTGTAATGATGAATATGGCCAGGGCATCTGCAGAGCGTATTGTCGAGATTCTGGATGAAAAAAGCACGATTTCCAGCAAGGAAAACGGGGTGAAATCTGTTGCAAATGGGGAAATTATTTTTGAACATGTGGGATTCAGTTATGTGGATAAGCGGGAAAAAGAATGTATTCATGATCTGATCCTTAAGATTCCTTCCGGATCCACACTGGGGATTATCGGAGGAACGGGCAGCGGAAAAAGTTCTATGGTCCAGCTGATTCCACGGCTTTACGATGTCACCGAAGGTGTGGTGAAAGTGGGCGGTGTGGATGTAAAGGATTATGAACTGAATACCCTCAGGGATCAGGTTGCCATGGTACTTCAGAAGAACGAGCTTTTTCCGGAACAATTAAGGAAAATCTCCGTTGGGGGAACAGTGAAGCATCCGATGAGGAAATCCGGCATGCCTGCCGGCTCGCACAGGCAGATTCCTTTGTGGAAACCTTCCCGGACCAATACGATACATATATTGAACAGGGAGGAACGAATGTATCCGGAGGGCAGAAGCAGAGACTTTGTATAGCCAGAGCCCTTCTGAAAAAGCCGAAAATACTGATTCTCGACGATTCGACCAGTGCCGTGGATACAAAAACCGATGCTTTGATACGAAAAGCTTTTCGTGAGGAAATTCCGGATACGACAAAGATTATTATTGCACAGCGCATATCCTCTGTACAGGATGCGGATAAGATTATTGTGATGTCCGGCGGGAAAATAGACGGCTGCGGAACCCACGGGGAACTGCTCGAAAACAACCGGATATACAGAGAAATTTATGAATCACAGATGAAGGGAGATGAAGATCATGAATCATAAGGGAAAAACATGGAATACATGGAAACGTCTGCTTTCTTACATTATAGGCCGGCATAAGGTGCTGTTTGGTGCAGTTGTAGTCTGCATTCTTGTCAGCTCCTGCACAACGGTTGTCAGTTCTCTGTTCCTGGAAGTTTTAATTGATGATTTTATTACTCCCATGCTTGGAGGTTACGGATCTGATTTTGAAGCGCTGCTTCAGGCGATGCTGTTTATTGCCTGCGTTTATGTATGTGGTGTGATCTGCAGTTATTTATATAACCGGTTTATGGTCCGGATATCTCAGGGAACCTTAAAAGAGATTCGGGATGATATGTTTAATCATATGCAGCAGATGCCTATCCGTTATTTCGATACGCATACCCATGGTGATATTATGAGCCATTATACCAACGATACCGATACTCTGCGCCAGTTTATTTCACAGTCCCTGCCACAGTTGATATCTTCTGTGATAACCATTGTTGTTATTTTAATTTCGATGATTGTGAGCAGTATTCCGCTGACGCTTCTTGTGCTGCTGTTTACGGCGATTATGATATTTGTAACACAGAAGGCAGGTGGTGCCAGCGCGCGATATTTTATCCGCCAGCAGGAAAGCATCGGAAATGTTACCGGATATATCGAGGAAATGATCAATGGACAGAAGGTGATTAAGGTATTCTGCCATGAAGAAACGGCTAAAAAGCAGTTTGCAAAGAAAAATGATGATTTATGCGGGAATACAATCCGGGCAAACAGGTACGGAAATATACTGATGCCGGTCATCATGCAGTTGGGAAATCTTCAGTATGTACTGTTGGCCTTTATTGGCGGTTTGATGGCCCTTGGCGGCCATGGAGGCATTACCGTCGGTTGATCGTTGCTTTTCTGAACCTTTCCAAAACATTTTGTATGCCGATTTCCCAGATTTCCCAGCAAATCAGTATGATGGCTATGGCGCTGGCCGGAGCAGAACGTATTTTTGAATTGATTGATGAGGCGGTCGAGGAGGATCAGGGCTATGTGACTCTGGTGCGGGCAGCTTATGACAAAAATTATGAATTGAAGCGTGCAGCGGCCATGACGGAATCTGGGCATGGAAACATCCTCATGGAGATGGAACAATCAGCTATACGCCTCTGGCGGGAGATATCCGGTTCAAGGATGTGGATTTTGGGTACAGCAGAAAGAAAAACAGTCCTCCATCATATAAATATTGATGCAAAATCCGGGCAGAAAATTGCTTTTGTCGGCGCGACAGGCGCCGGAAAGACGACCATTACAAACTTAATCAATCGGTTTTATGATATTACAAACGGGAATATCTGTTATGATGGTATTGATATTGATAAAATCAGGAAGCCGGATTTGAGACGTTCGCTGGGGTTGTCTTACAGGACGTGAACCTTTTTACAGGAACGATTATGGAAAATATCCGTTATGGAAATCTGGAAGCTACAGATGAAGAATGTATTACAGCGGCAAAGCTTGCCAATGCCCATGATTTTATTATGTGACTTCCGGAGGGCTATCAGACGATACTGACACAGAACGGCGCTGCCCTTTCCCAGGGGCAGAGACAGCTCCTTTCGATTGCGAGGGCCGCTGTGGCAGATCCGCCGGTGATGGTGATGGATGAAGCGACCTCTTCGATTGATACACGGACAGAGGCAATGGTGCAGAAGGGAATGGATAATCTCATGAAGGGAAGAACTGTATTTGTGATTGCCCACCGTTTGTCAACCGTAAAAAATTCAGATGTTATTATGGTTCTGGATCAGGGGCGTATCATTGAGCGGGGAGATCGATGACCGGCTGATAGCAAAGAAGGGCGTATATTACAGCCTTTATACAGGCGCCTTTGAACTGGGATAATCCGAATAACAGCAATATCTCATCCGGACCGTTGACGAGGTGGTTGGCGCTGCTGATTCATAGGAATACGCAAAAAATGATAGAAAAATTCATATACAGGTGATATAATGCAAGCATATGAATTTTGATTGCCAGGCGGGATGAACGGATGAATAAGCAGCAAGTATACGATTATTTGAGACAAGAGCATATCTGGCATGAGATCACCGAACACGAAGCAGTTTATAATATGGCTGAACTTTCAAACATTGAAATACCTTATCCTGAATGTGATGCGAAAAATCTCTTTGTTCGTGATGATAAGAAAAGAAATTATTATCTTATTACCGTCAAAGGAGATAAACGAGTAGATTTGAAAGAATTTCGTAAAAATAACAATACGAGAGCCTTATCTTTTGCATCGGCAGATGATTTAATGGATATTATGGGATTGGTACCCGGAGCAGTAACACCTTTTGGGCTGTTGAATGATTCTGAATGTAAGGTGACACTGTTTTTAGATAATGCCTTTATGAATGATCTGGGTTTAATAGGGATTCACCCAAATGACAATACTGCAACAGTTTGGCTTAAAATAAAAGATTTAATAAAGCTTATTCAGCAACATGGCAACAGGGTAAATATTGTTCAGATATAAGTCACAGACAAATGGTTCAATGACAGCACGAATTAAAAAACGTTTAAAACCCCGTCCGGTCCCGGAAGGAAACATTTTACAGTTTCCGGAAGGGACCGGACGGGGTTTTAAACGTTTTGGTTCTATATTACATTGCGGAAGTCCGGCACCTGTTTCAGCAATGGCAGCAATACGGTCGAGATGATCAGACCGGAAAGACCCTGAATAAGGTTTGCCGGGACGCTTGCCAGGGCGCCGCTGCCATACATAAAGGATTCAAAGAAGCAGTATCCGGCAGCAACAATGATCGTTGAGAAACATCCGTTAATAATGCCCTTGAGGAGAATGTTGTCCAGCCTGCTGAGCAGTTTATGATAAACAAAGTAGCAGACGATGGCAATGACGGCCTTTACAACGAAGGTGATCGGCACATAGATCATATAGCCGCTTAAAAGGTCTGCCAGCGCCGAACCAAGACCTGCAGCCAGGGCACCGTAAACCGGTCCGAGAAGGACGCCGGCCAGAACAACGACGGCATCACCGGGATGAATATAGCCGCCGGTTCCCGGAGTCGGGATATGTAAGCTCATTGTAGCAACACAGGCTAAAGCGGCAAAAAAGAGCTGCCAGAACCATTGATTTTGTTTTTGTCATAGATTTTTCCATAGTGATAACTCCTTGATGTCTTTTTTTATTTTTTACCTATTATAGATGAAGTGTGGTCTGATGAAAACGACCAGTTTGATAAAAAATAATAAGGTCAGATGATGCCAGAAAGATAAAAATTAGTGAACCTAATAAGAATAATTAATTATATTAACTTTAATTATGAATGGTGAAATGGTATAATACTGAAAGGGCATACCTATGTTCTGAACACTGAAAACATTTTCAGTGATGTTATGAAACGAGAGATAATTGTAAAATGGAGGTACATTATGACCCAGGTAAAGCGTATTTATGTCGAAAAGAAACCGGAATATGCCGTAGCTGCGAAGGATTTGCTGGAAAATATCCACAGCTATTTGAATATCCAGTCCGTTACCGGAGTTCGAGTGCTGATTCGTTATGACATTGAAAATATTACAGATAAAACTTACGAAGGTGCGAAAACTGTTGTTTTTTCCGAACCTCCGGTAGATTTTATTTATGAAGAGGAATTTCCAAAGGCAGAGGATGAGAAGCTGTTCACCGTGGAATATCTTCCGGGCCAGTTTGATCAGCGGGCGGATTCTGCAGAACAGTGTGTGAAGCTGCTGGATGAAAAAGAGGAACCGGTCATCCGTTCCGCAACAACTTATGTTTTAAAGGGAACAGTGACGGAAGAGGAAATCGGAAGAATTAAAGAATTCTGCATTAATCCGGTAGATTCCCGGGAAGCTGCGGAAGTAAAGCCGGAAACATTGATTACAAAATTTGAAGAGCCGGCAGACGTTGCTGTATTTGATGGCTTTACAGCTATGCCGGAAGCTGAACTGAAAGAATTGTACGATTCTCTCGGTCTTGCGATGACTTTTAATGATTTTAAATTTATTCAGGTACATTTTGCCGGAGAAGAAAAGAGAAATCCGACAGTGACAGAAATCCGCGTACTCGATACTTACTGGTCTGATCACTGCCGCCATACGACCTTCCAGACAGAGCTGAAAAATATCGGTTTTGAAGAAGGTTACTACCAGAAACCGATGAAGGATACTTATGATATGTATATGGAACATCGGGAGGAAGTTTTTGCAGGACGCAAGGATAAATTTGTATGTCTGATGGATGTTGCCCTGATGGCGATGCGGAAACTGAAAAAGACGGTAAATTAACCGATCAGGAAGAAACCGATGAGATCAATGCATGCAGTATTATTGTTCCTGTGGATATTGACGGTGAAACCGAAGAATGGTTAGTGAACTTTAAGAATGAAACACACAATCATCCGACAGAAATCGAACCATTTGGTGGTGCGGCTACCTGTCTGGGCGGTGCGATCCGTGACCCATTGTCAGGTCGTACGTATGTATATCAGGCCATGCGCGTGACCGGTGCGGCAGACCCTACAGCATCTTTAAAAGATACAATGAAAGGCAAGCTGCCTCAGAGAAAACTGGTGACCGAAGCGGCACACGGATACAGCTCCTATGGTAACCAGATCGGTCTGGCAACAGGCCTTGTCAATGAAATTTATCATCCGAACTATGCGGCAAAACGTATGGAAATCGGTGCGGTTATGGCAGCAGCTCCGAGAAGCAATGTCACACGTGCGACATCGGATCCGGGTGATATTATCATCCTGCTTGGCGGAAGAACAGGACGTGACGGCTGCGGCGGTGCAACCGGTTCTTCCAAAGCCCATAATGAAGAATCCATCGATACCTGCGGCGCTGAGGTGCAGAAGGGTAATGCACCGACAGAGCGTAAATTACAGCGTCTGTTCCGCAATCCGAAGGTCAGCAAACTGATTAAAAAATGTAACGACTTTGGTGCCGGCGGTGTTTCCGTAGCGATCGGTGAGCTGGCAGAAGGTCTTCGTATTGAGCTTGATAAAGTTCCTAAGAAATATGCAGGTCTGGATGGAACAGAACTGGCGATTTCCGAATCCCAGGAGCGTATGGCGGTTGTCATCGATCCGAAGGATGTGGATACATTTATGGCATGTGCTGCGGAAGAAAACCTTGAAGCAACCTGTGTCGCTGAAGTTACGGAAGATCCACGCCTTGTTCTTTACTGGAGAGGTAAAGTCATTGTGGATATTTCAAGAGCATTCCTTGATACGAATGGTGCTCATCAGGAAACAGATGCTTATGTTTCAATTCCGAAACAGGAAGATAATTACTTCAAAAAGAAAAAGATGTCACAGATATGAAGAAAGCATGGCTTTCCAATCTGTCTGATTTAAATGTATGTTCCCAGAAGGGACTTGTTGAAATGTTCGACAGTTCCATCGGTGCATCTTCCGTATATATGCCTTACGGCGGAAAGTATCAGTTGACACCGGCCCAGTCCATGGTAGCAAAGCTGCCTGTTCTGAAAGGAAAACAGATACAGTAACTATGATGTCTTATGGATTTGATCCATATCTTTCATCATGGAGCCCATATCATGGAGCTATCTACGCAGTCGTTCAGTCGGTTGCAAAGATTGTTGCTGCCGGCGGTGATATGACAAAAATCCATTTAACATTCCAGGAATACTTCCGCAGAATGACCGAAGATCCAAAATGCTGGGGCGAACCTTTGGCAGCTCTGCTGGGCGCTTATGATGCACAGATTGGATTTGGACTTTCTGCCATTGGCGGTAAAGATTCCATGTCCGGTTCCTTCAACGAAATGGATGTTCCGCCGACATTGGTTTCCTTTGCAGTGGATGTGGCAAAACAGCAGGATATTGTAACCTCTGAATTAAAAAACAGCCGGTAATAAACTGGTTGGATTTACAATAAATAAAGATGACTATGATTTACCGGACTATGCATCTATGATGGACAGCTACGCAAAAATCACAAAACTTGTGAATGACGGCGTTTTAAAATCCACATACACGGTTGGCTTCGGTGGTCTGGCAGAAGCCCTCAGCAAGATGGCATTCGGTAATAAACTGGGTGTAACGATCGATGACAGCATGGATGCCGCAGAACTGTTTAAACCATACTACGGTGAAATCGTTGCTGAAGTTGCCGCAGAAGATATGGATAAACTGGATGCACCTTACAAAGTATGCGGTACAGTAACTGAAGCTGCTGAATTTATCTATAAAGATATGAAAGTAACCATGGATGAAGCTCTGGAAGCATGGACAAAACCATTGAAACTGTATTCCCAACCCGTTCCGGTGTTGAAGATAAAGCGATCGATACAGATTTATTTGAAACAAAAGAGATTTATATTTGTAAAAATAAAGTGGCAAAACCAAAAGTATTCATTCCGGTATTCCCGGGAACAAACTGCGAATATGACACAATGAAAGCCTTTGAAAAGCCGGAGCCGAAGTGAATATGAGTGTATTCAAGAACCTGAATGAGGGTATGATCCGTGACTCTGTAGATGCTTATGTAAAAGCGATCAGTGAGGCACAGATCATCATGTTCCCGGGTGGATTCTCCGCAGGTGACGAACCGGATGGTTCTGCAAAATTCATCGCTTCCGTATTCCGTAACGAACGGATTAAAGAAGCGGTCAATGAACTGTTAAATAAACGGGATGGTCTGGCTCTTGGTATCTGTAACGGATTCCAGGCACTGATCAAACTCGGTTTAGTGCCTTATGGCGAAATCACACCACAGAAAGAAGACTCACCGACATTGACAACAAACAATATCGGACGTCATATTTCCAAGATGGTTTATACAAAGGTTGTTAGCAATAAATCCCCATGGCTCCAGAAAGTGAAACCGGGCGATGTCTTCTCTATTCCGGCATCCCACGGTGAAGGACGTTTTGTTGCCAATGAAGCATGGATTAAGAAACTCTTTGAATCCGGCTGCGTAGCGACACAGTATGTCGATGTTAACGGTAACCCGACAATGGATGAAGATTTCAACCCGAACGGTTCCTACTATGCTATTGAAGGTATCACAAGTCCTGACGGACGTGTACTTGGTAAGATGGCGCATTCGAACGTATCGGCGATCATGTTGCAATTAACATCAGCGGAAACCAGGATCAGCATCTCTTTGAATCTGGTGTAGAATACTTCAAGTAAAATGTCAGTCAGCAGTCCCTCTGAAAGCTTTGAAATGCTTCCGGCGGGGCTGCTGATTTTTTGATTAAAGAAAGAGGGAAGAACAATGGCTTATTTAGGCGAAGATATTAAAAAGTTAGGATTTGGTCTGATGCGTCTGCCGAAAAATGACGGCGTCATTGACGTGGAACAGGTCAAGGTGATGGTGGATAAATTTTTGGATGCCGGATTTACATATTTTGATACGGCCTGGCTGTATGCGGGCAGTGAAGATGCGACGCGGCAGGCCCTTGTTGACCGGTATCCGCGTGAAAAATACCAGTTGGCGACAAAAATTCAGCCTGGGCGAATTGCCAGAGCCGTGAGGAGGCAATTGCTCAGTTTGAAACATCTTTAGAACGCACCGGAGCAGGGTATTTTGATTTTTATCTGCTTCATAATTTGGGTGAAAACCGCACAAAACCTTTTGATGAATTCGGTATGTGGGACTGGATTCAGGAAATGAAGGCGGAAGGCAAGATTCGCCACATCGGTTTTCATTCCATTCGACGGCGGGTGAACTGGAAGAACTGCTGACAGCCCATCCGGAGATGGAATTTGTCCAGCTTCAGATTAACTATGCGGATTGGGGAAAATGCTGCGATTCAGTCCAGAGCATGTTATGAAGTGGCACGGAAACATGGGAAACCAGTGATTATTATGGAGCCTGTTAAAGGCGGTATGCTGGCAACACCGCCGGAATCTGTCAGAGAAATATTTAAGGCAGCAAATCCGGAGGCTTCCGTTGCTTCCTGGGCAATCCGTTTTGCAGCGGATCTGGAGGGCGTTATTACAGTGCTGTCCGGTATGAGCAATATCGAACAGATGGAAGATAACCTTTCCTTTATGAAGCATTTTACTGCTTTAACAGAAGATGAAAGAGCAGTCATTAAAGACGCACAGGAAGCATTGAACCGTGTAACGATGGTTCCATGCACGAACTGCAATTATTGTGCGAAGGTTTGTCCGGAAAATATCGGTATTTCCGGTTCTTTTACAGCTCTGAACTATCTGATTCTCTATAACAACAAGGAAATGGCAGCTTCAGAGGGGGAATGGCTGGTTGAAAGACATGGAAAGAAAGCGGCAACGGAATGTATCAAATGCGGCAAATGTGAACAGGCTTGTCCGCAGCACATCTCCATTCGTGATGAACTGGTAAGAGTCAGCGAAGCATTCTATAATTAAACAAAAGTTATCATTACAATAATAATAAGTTATTTGCCATTATTCCAAATTGATTCTATACTTAATATATGGGATGAAAGGGGGGTTACATTATGGCAAATGCAGTGTTTAAGTTATTGATTCAGGCGGAAACCCTTGAACCGGCAAGGCAGAATAAAAATGAGATGGAGATTACCTGCAGCCGGGAGAAGGAAGTTGTCCTGGAAAAGTCCGGAGAAGATGTTGGAGAACTGTATCTGAAATTTACCGATTATCTTTGTGATGAAACGGAGCAGCTTATTGGCGCTGTGATTAATTGTGACTTTGGGGATAAGAAACTGAGTGTTGCTATTTATCCGGGGAAGATATTTCATTTTACCCATTGGGAAACCTTTGTGAACGACGAGGGGAATCTGAAAGATTCGCTACCAGATATGCACTGGAGCTTGAACCATTGATTGCGGATGAACAGTCAGGCTTCCATGAATTTCTGACAGAAAAGATGACGTTTCAACAGGCGCTGGAAGATGTGATTCATCCATCGATGGTATAAATGTATTTGGGAAAAACGAAGAATGAAAGTTCTTCGTTTTTTTTGTCGTGGTGGTAGTGAAGGAAACAAATATTGGCATGGGGATGGCTTTATGGTAAACTGGAAACGGATACACCTATTGTATGGTATTTAACGGTTTGGAGAATTCCTGACCGGACAGAAAACAGGAGATGCAGTGTGAAGAGGATTGAAGAATACATTTTAGAAATTGTACAGGAGAAAAGAGATGCTGGAGCAATGGCAGGAAAAACGGGATCAGACATTGAAAATAGCAGAAGGCGTTACGGAAGTCAAAAATATTCCGTATATGGAAGATGGAGACCCGAGGCACCAGATGGATGTGTATTATCCTATGGAATATATTGGAAGGCTTCCGGTGATTTTGAATATTCATGGCGGTGGTCTTTTGATGGGAGATAAGTCGCTGAACCGTTATTTTTGCGCCCAGCTGGCATCTATGGGGTGCCTTGTATTCAGTGCAGAATACGATTTGGTGCCGGAAGTCACGGTTTACCGTCAGTTTGATGAAATTTCCAGAGCCATGGACCGGGTGTATGACCTTGCAGAAACCTTTGACGGTGATAAAGAGCGGGCATATATGATCGGAGACAGCGCCGGCGCTTATTTGATTATTTATGCGGTGGCTATGCAGGGCAGCGAAAAGCTGGCAAAGGCGGCCGGGGTTTGTCCTTCGGCTTTCAAAGTCAAAGCACTGGGACTTCAAAGCGGTATGTTTTATACGAGAAAGGCGGATGATATCGGGCTTTTTCTTCCAAAAATCCTTTATGGAAAGGATTACAGGAAAAGTGACTTTGAACCTTATACCAATCCGGAGCATGAAGAAATTCTTAAAAAATCTGCCGCCGTGTTATTTGATGACAAGCCAGAAAGACCGGCTCCGGCGTTATACGCTTCAGTTTGTAAAGGCTTTGAAACGCAATGGCGTTCCTTATGCGCTTGCCGACTATCACAGTGATAAGAAATTATCCCATGCGTTCAGTGTGCTTTTTCCCGAACTGAAAGAGAGCCTTCAGGCAAATGAGCGAATGGTGAAATTTCTTCTGTGTAAAAAGTGAGCTTAGTCGGTATTCAGGTAAAACAAGAAACCCCTCCCTTCCCGGTTCAAAACCTGGAAGAGAGGGGATTTTTATTTAATATAAACATGGATGGTATCAATCCGGTTTTTGTCCATTTTTTCGATAACAAAGCGAATGGAATCCTGGGTGATCTCTTCACCTTCGGTTGGAATATGTTCCAGAATGCTGATCATATGTCCGGCAATCGAGTCATAGTCATCGGATTCGATATGGCATCCGAAGGCTTCATTGATATCGTCGAGACGGGTAGAGCCGTCCACAAGATATTCATCGGAATCCAGTTTCTGGATCGAATCCACTTCGTCGTCATCATATTCATCACGGATTTCTCCAACGATTTCCTCCAGAAGGTCTTCCAGCGTAATGATTCCGGCAGTCGCACCGTATTCATCCAGAACGATCGTAATATTAATAGAGTTTTCACGCATTTGAATCAATAAATCTGATGTTTTCTGATACTCATAAGTGAAATAAAGGGGTACGCAGAAGGTCCCTGATCTCAAAGTTTTCTTTACTGCCTTCATATTTAAAGAAGTCCTTCAATGTAACAATACCGATGACATTATCCTTTGTTTCTTCATAGACAGGCAAACGGCTGTACATATCTGTTTTGAAAGCCAGACGGAGTTCATCATAGGTAATATTTGAAGGTACAGAAACCATATCAATCCGTGGAACCATGACGTCTTTCGCAAGAGAGTCGCCGAAGTCTACCACATTATTGATCATCTCTTTTTCTTCGCTTTCAATAACGCCTTCTTCGTGACTGACATCAATAATCGTGAGAAGCTCGTTTTCAGTAATCACCCGTTCCTTGCCGGTAAAACGCATACCGAAAAGTTTCATCAACCCAAAAGGAAATCTTGTTGACGATGAAAATAAGCGGGGTGAAAATGGTTGTCAGACAGTGAACCGGTTTTACATAAAGAAAGCAAATTTTCTCAGCATAATGGGTCGCCATGGATTTTGGTGTGATTTCACCGAAAACCAAAACGAGTAATGTGAGTATACCGGTAGAAACGCCGACAGCGGAAGCTGCTCTGTCAGCCATGCCGAGATTGGCCATGATACGGGTCACCATGGTGGTCGCCAGGGAAGACGCAGACAGGTTCACAATGTTGTTGCCAATCAAAATGGCACTGAGCAGTTTTGAGGTTCTTCAATAATTTTCCGAATCATAGCAGCTTTTGGACGGCCTTCTTCCTCGAAGGTTCGTATACGGATTTTATTTACCGTTGTAAAAGCTGTTTCTGCCGATGAGAAAAAGGCAGATAAGATTAAAGAATAACCAGAATAACTAGTTGCGCCACGCTCGTGGGGTCCAAATAAAATCATCTCCTGTAAATTTAATATAATAATCAAAGGATTATTTGATAACGATTCTATCTTATATAAGTAGGAATGTCAAGAAATAAGAGGAAATATGATATTTATACTTGTAATCCTGAAAATCATTGTACAATGGATATTGTTTAGGTAAAAAATAATTTTTATTTTTGTCGGGAGGACACATATATTATGCGTAAAAAATCTCATGTTTCATTGGCGAATCATATGCTGGATGGATTAAAGGATGAAGTATTGGTTTCTCATTCACGTATGTTTCAGTTTGGAAGTCTTTTACCGGATCTGGTACCTTCATTTTTAACCAAAAACATCAGTGGATACGACATTTGATATTTTAGAGAAAAATTACGTAAAGTGATTGATAACTATGATGGCAGAGATTCTTTCACGATCCAGATGTAAGGATCTTGGCGTGGTTACCCATTATATTGCAGATTATTTTACGCTGCCTCATAATAAAAAATTTACCGGAAACTTAAAAGACCACGTGAATTATGAAGAAGTACTGAAGCATTCGATGCGTGCGTATGTCAGTCAGGAAAATATTGCAAATCAGCCGCTGATTCGTATGACATTGTCTTCGGTAGAGGAGATTTGTGAATTTATTAAAAACTGTCATAGAGAATACATCGAGATGACGGTGTCCGGTCAGGAGATTGACTGCAGACACAGCGTGGAAGTGTGCCGCCAGGTCATGGAAGCTGTTATCGGATTATTGCATCAGAGAGAAGCTGCTTTGATGGAAGCAATTGAACCTTTTCACGAAAAGCATTGTGTGGAACTGGCATAAAGGCAGAATATTTAAAGACTTACAGAAAGTACTTTAACATTCAGTTGAAGTACTTTTTGTTGATTTTGCAGGAAATACATAAGAGGGGATGAGAGAATGGAACCGATGATTAAAATTGAACATCTGGATAAAACCTTTATGGGAAAGACTCAGACGGTCTATGCTCTGAAGGATATTAATCTGGATATTCAAAAGGGGATATTTTTGGAATTATCGGTATGAGCGGCGCCGGAAAGAGTACATTGATTCGATGTATGAACTTTCTTGAACGCCCTACCGGAGGTACGGTGAAGATTGATGGGAGAGACTTGGCATCCCTTTCGGACAGAGAGCTTCGGAAAACCCGTCAGGAGGTTGCCATGATTTTTCAGCATTTTAATCTGCTTCAGCAGAGAAATGTCCGTGGAATATTGCTTTTTCCATGGAGATTGCCGGCATGAAAAAGCGGATATCGATGCACGAATTGATGAATTGCTGGAAATTGTTGATTTAAAGGAGCGGGCGATGATGTATCCGGCCCAGCTTTCCGGAGGTCAGAAGCAGCGTGTGGCCATTGCGAGAGCCCTGGCAACGAATCCCAAGATTATTCTCTGTGATGAGGCCACCAGTGCCCTGGACCCGGCGACAACCCGGTCGATTCTGGCACTTTTAAAGGATATTAACCGCAAATATGGCATTACGATTGTTATCATTACCCATGAAATGTCGGTGGTGGAAAGTATATGCAGTCATGTGGCCATTATTGATGAAGGCCGTCTGGCAGAGGTTGGAACGGTAGAAAAGGTATTCACCCAGCCCGAATCAAAAACAGCGAAGCGGATTATTTTTCAGAAATCGGATAATCAGGAAGTTTTCGGAAAACGGTGCATTCGGATTGTTTTTGACGGGAAATCCTCTTATGAGCCGGTGGTTGCCAACCTGATTATGGAGTGCAAGATTCCGGTGAATATTATGTTTGCGGATACAAAAGGACATTGACGGTAAGGCCTATGGACATATGATTCTCCAGCTTCCCGAAGATACACGTCAGGTGGAGAAGGCGATTTACTATCTCCGTTCAAAAAATCTTGTGGTAGAGGAGTTGGAAAACTATGTTTAGTGCAGATATTTGGATGATGTTTGCAGAGGGAATCCGGGATACGCTGTATATGACGCTGGTTTCCACTGCTTTTGCGTATATTTTGGGATTGCCGATTGCCATTTTACTGGTAGTGACCCGGAAGAATGGCCTGTATCCGATGCCGGCCCTTTTGGTGTTTTTGACTTTGTTGTCAATATATTGCGATCCATCCCCTTTTTGATCCTGATGCTTTTAGTGACACCGCTTATGCGTCTGATTGCCGGAAAAGCTTATGGACCGACAGCGACCATCGTGGCTCTTGTTATTGCAGCAGCGCCCTATGTGGCGCGTATGGTTGAGTCTCTCTTCTGGAGGTGGATTCGGGAGTTATTGAAGCCGCCCAGAGTATGGGAGCTTCTTTAAAAAAGATTATTTTCAAGGTCATTATCCCTGAAGCAAAGACCTCTCTGATTGTGGGAAGTACGATTTCCACAGGAACGATCCTGGGATATTCGGCTATGGCCGGAGCGATTGGCGGCGGGGGCCTTGGAGACATCGCTATCCGTTACGGATATAACCGTTATCAGTTTGATATTTTGATTGTAACCGTCATTCTGCTTGTTCTTTTGATGCAGATTTTCCAGGTTATCGGAATGCATATTTCAAAGAAGACAGATAAACGGATACGTGAGTAAAGCGGGGGATTGAAATGAAAAAAAGCGAAAATATGGGCCGGATTATTGGGATTGACCCTGATTTTTGGGCTGACAGCCTGCGGCACATCCTCAAAAGAGGAAAAGGCAGATGAAAAACAGTGACAGAAGAAGCTGCGGGAAGTGAGACAGAAAGTGAAACTGGGAAGGATTATAGCACGCTGGTGACGGATGCCTATATGGAATCTGTAGATTTTTCCGATTTCAGTTACGTTTATCAGGTGCCGGAGATTCATCTGGACAGCCCTGACGGGGCGGCAGTGAATGCGGAAATCCGTCAGGCGGCGGACGCCTATCTTGAGGAAGCAAAAAATGATGCGGATCGGGGCGATTTTACAACGAACTGCGGAGGTATTAAGTACGAATGGTATGTGAACAACGATATTTTATCGGTCATTGTGATTACATATCTGTATCCGGAAGCCAGCGGTTATGACGCTTACACCGTGTACAACCTGAATCTTTCGGATGGAAGCCGTATGACGGCAGAAGCCGTTTATGAGGCAGCCGGATATACAGAAGAAAACTTTAAGAAAGCTGTTCAGGAAGCGGCAGGCTCTTACTATTGGGATATGTATGAGCCGGTATTTGCGAACGGCGGCATGAGCCGGGATGACAGCTTTGTTCAGGACCGGTTTGCATTTACAATTTCTGAAGAAAATATTGCCGGAAGTCAGCCGTTTTTTAATGGGGACGGAAATCTTTCTGTAGCGGTTGATATAGGAGCTCTTGCAGGGGGATCAAAGTATCCGAATCTGGTAGATATTGAAAATTACGAAATATCCGAGTATTATGTACAGTATAATCCAAATTAAAAATAAAAGGGATTGAGGAAAGGAAGAGAAAAATGAAAAAAGGTATTGCATTATTTTTAAGCGCAGCACTGAGTGTTGCAGCGCTGACTGGCTGCGGAAGCTCCAGCAAAGAAACAAAGGCTGCGGAAACAAAGGCAGAAACAACAGCGGAGACAACAAAGAAAGCGGTGAAGCGGCAGAAGCAGCTTCAAAGCTGACCATTGCGGCATCTCCGACACCACATGCTGAGATTTTAAATGAAGCAAAGAAATTAATGGCTGAAAAAGGCATTGAACTGGAAATTATTGAATTTACAGATTATGTTCAGCCAAACAAAGTGACAGATGCAGGGGATGTGGATGCGAACTACTTCCAGCATTTACCATATCTGGAAAACTTTAACGAAGAGCAGGGAACAAAGCTTGTTTCAGCAGGTGCGATCCACTATGAACCATTGGGAATTTATCCTGGAAAAACAGCAACTCTGGAAGATATTCAGGAAGGCGCTGAAATCGCAGTGCCAAATGATACAACCAATGAAGCCAGAGCGTTAATGCTTCTTGAAGCCAACGGAATTATTACCTTAAAAGAAGATGCGGGCTTTACTGCAACTGCCAGAGACATTGAAGAAAATCCTTATAATGTAAAGATTGTTGAAATGCAGGCAGAGCAGGTAGCCAGAGCGGCTCAGGATGCAGATTTACTTGTATTAAATGGAAACTATGCACTTCAGGCGGGCTTTAGTGTTGAAAAGGATGCTCTTGCAAAAGAAGAAAAAAAGATTCCGAAGCGGCACAGACCTATGCCAATATCATTGCTGTCCGTGAAGGGGATGAAACAAGAGAAGATATCCAGACATTAATTGAAGTTCTCAAGAGTGATGCAATCAAATCTTTCATTGAAACAACCTATGAAGGCGCTGTATTATCTGCAGAATAATCAATAAATATAAGGGGCGGCCGGAGGATTTCCGGCCGCCAGTATTTTATGCAATGAAGAATAAAGGAGAGGAAAGGGATGGAAAATCTCTTAAAAGAACTCAAAAGAGAAAATAAAGAGCGGGAACGACGGATGAATATTGCCGATCGGAAGATTTTAACAGATATGATGGGATATATGAAGGCAAAGAAGGTCTGTGAATATGATGTGGAGCAGGTGCGCCGGACGATTATCCGAAATACGCTGAAATCTTACAGCCGGAGAAAAAACCTTGAAACACTGACCGGCGGTGACTATCAGTCCTATTGTGATAAACTCTGCGCCGATATGCGCCGGGCATCTTCCAAAGAGCTGGTTTTAACCCGGGGAGTGACCGTCATCCTCGCAGTCGCGCTGATGTATGGGGTCCGCCTGGTGGATGTGGTTCTGGGCGGCAGGGGAATTTTCTCAAAAGTCCGGTGGAAATGAGTCTTGGATATTTATTGGGAACGCTGGCGGTACTTCTGGGTACCCTGGTGATTTATGCTTATGTTCAGAAGATCCTTAAGGGGAGCGGAAAAACGATGACGACGGCCCAGGGACTGGGGATCGGTGCCATTTTGATTGCGATTGTAGCGGCGGCCTATGCCGGTGTTTATTTTCTTTCGGATATTCATTTATTTAATGTTGTCTGGTGGCTGCCGGTCGTTATTTTGTTTGGCGTATACATGGTGTTTCGAATATTATACATTCAACACGTTAATATGTTAGCAAAAGAGTCTTGAATCGACAAAAAGCTATGTTATTATAGTACAAAATAAAAAAACGAAAGAGGGATATACGATGGATTTAACATATACCAGCACACGGGGACAGGGAGAACAGGTCACAGCTTCTCAGGCCATTTTAAAAGGACTGGCAGATGACGGCGGCTTATTTGTACCGGTTTCTCTGCCAAAACTGGATGTTCCGGTGGAAAAACTGGCCCAGATGAGTTATCAGGAAGTGGCTTATGAAGTGATGAAACTTTTCTTAACGGATTTTACAGAAGAAGAATTAAAAAACTGTATTGCCAATGCCTATGATTCAAAATTCGATACGGAAGTGATTGCACCGCTGGTTCAGGCAGACGGGGCCTATTTCCTGGAGCTTTTCCATGGAAATACCATTGCTTTTAAAGATATGGCTTTATCCATCTTACCTCATTTAATGACAACAGCTGCGAAGAAAAACCATGTCGATAATGAAATTGTTATTTTGACAGCAACTTCCGGGGATACCGGAAAGGCAGCCATGGCCGGCTTTGCCGATGTGCCGGGAACCCGTATTATCGTATTTTATCCAAAACACGGTGTGAGCCCGGTTCAGGAGAAGCAGATGGTGACTCAGAAGGGTGAGAACACGTTTGTTGTGGGCATCGAAGGGAATTTTGATGACGCCCAGACCGGAGTGAAAAAGATGTTTAACGATCCGGCGCTGGCAGCAGAGCTGGCAGAAGCCGGATTCCAGTTTTCTTCTGCGAATTCGATTAATATCGGACGTCTTGTTCCGCAGGTAGTATATTATGTGTATGCTTATGCGACGCTGGTTAAGAATGAACAGATTCAGAATGGCGATCTTATTAATATTACAGTGCCGACAGGAAACTTCGGAAATATTCTGGCAGCTTATTATGCAAAGCTTATCGGTCTGCCGGTAGATAAAACTGATCTGTGCTTCGAATACAAACAAAGTGCTGTTCGATTTCTTTACAACAGGGACTTATGATAAGAAACGTGAATTTACCGTAACATCTTCCCCATCCATGGATATTCTGATCTCCAGCAATCTGGAGCGTCTGATCTACCGGATTGCCGGAAATGATGCAGAAAAGAATGCAGCGATGATGCAGGCATTAAATGGTGAAGGCGAATATACGATCACGGAAGACATGAAAGCCGGACTGAAAGATTTTTACGGAAATTACGCCGATGAAAAGGAAACGGCAGAGGCGATTAAAAATCTTTATGAAAATACAGGTTATGTGATGGATACCCATACGGCGGTTGCAGCATCTGTATATAAAAAATATGTCGGAGATACAGAAGACCATAAAACAACAGTGATTGCGTCTACGGCGAGTCCTTTTAAATTTGCCCGCAGTGTGATGACCGCGATTGACAGTAAGTACGATGCGCTGGGCGAGTTTGAACTGGTGGATGAACTGGTAAAAATATCAAATACAGAGGAACCGGAAGCTGTGAAGGAAATTCGTACAGCGCCGGTACGCCATAATAATGTATGTGCCGTCGATGCGATGGAAAGTACGGTAAAGCAGTGGCTTGGCATTAAATAATTCGTTGACAGCAAGTTCCGCTGCCTGTATACAGGTGGTGGGAATTTTGTCTGTGCAGAATTATGTAAGGAGAAGAAGAATGAAGAGAGATTTTATTTTAAAAGGAAATATTTGTTATAGTGGGGATAAGGACCGGCTGATCATAGCAGAAAACCAATATGTCATCTGCCTGGATGGGAAAAGTGCAGGTGTTTTTAAAGAGGTTCGGAAATGTATGAGAAGCTTCCGGTGATCGATTATGGGGACCGGATCATTATCCCCGGGTTTTCCGATATGCACATCCATGCACCTCAGTATTCCTACCGGGGCCTTGGAATGGATATGGAACTGTTGGAGTGGCTGGAAACAAACACATTTCCGGAGGAATCGAAATTTTCGGATCTGGCCTATGCGGAAAAATCCTATCGTATTTTTACAGAAAATTTAAAGCAAAGTGCAACTACACGGGCATGCATTTTTGCCACAGTACACAGACAGGCTACATTGCTTCTGATGGATCAGCTGGAGGAGAGCGGTTTGGTAACACTGGTGGGAAAAGTGAATATGGACCGTAACGCGCCGGATTATATCAGAGAGGCATCCAGTGAGGTTTCTGCAAAAGAAACGGAAGCGTGGATAAAAGATGTGGCAGAGCGGGCGTATAAAAATACACGGCCAATTCTGACACCCCGGTTCACACCGAGCTGCACTGATGAATTAATGGTTGAATTGAAAAAAATCCAGGAAAAATACCAGTTGCCGCTCCAGTCTCATCTGTCGGAAAATCCAAAAGAAATCGCCTGGGTGAAGGAACTTTGCCCTTGGTCAGAGGTGTATGGGGATGCCTATGCAAAGTTTGGTCTGTTTGGACAGGAATGTCCGACGGTCATGGCTCATTGTGTCTACAGTGATGACCGGGAGATTCAGATGATGAAGGAACGGGGCGTTTATATGGTCCATTGTCCGGAGTCAAACACCAACGTTTCCTCAGGAATTGCACCGGTCCGGCGTTTTCTCGAAGAAGGGATGCATGTCGGTATTGGAAGCGATGTGGCGGGCGGTTCTACGGAAAGTATTTTCCATGCGATGGCCCATGCGATACAGGTTTCAAAGCTTCGCTGGAGACTTCAGGATGATTCCTTGAAGGCTCTGACGGTTGAAGAAGTGTTCTATATGGCGACGAAGGGCGGCGGTGAATTTTTTGGAAAGGTCGGCAGCTTTGACGAGGGCTATGAATTTGATGCGGTTATTCTGGATGACAGCCGTTTAAAGCATCCACAGGAACTGGATGTAAAGAAACGTTTGGAACGCATGATTTATTTTTCAGATGACCGGGAAATTTATGGAAAATATGTCCGGGGAAACCAGCTGTTTTAAGGAAAGGTTTTTCTGAGGACTTTATAAAAACTCCGGAGATATTCAGGGATAGGGTATATCCCCTGATGATCTTCGGAGTTTTTTGGCTTGTGGTATTAAGGCTGAATGCCCTCAAAAATAATCATATCCGCATTGCTGCGAACGGCTGCGTAGGCATCCTGTGTATTCACTGTCCAGAGAGCAAGCCGGGCGCGGAACAGGTGACAGTTAATGCGAACTACCGGATTTTTATAGTCGGTGTATTTATAGGAAATAAAATCCGGCCGGGCCAGGAAATTGGAAGCCAGGAAGGTGATCATAAAAGAACCAGATCACAGTGGGGCTTTTCTTTAAAAAAGTTGCAGGAAAGCTGACCACGGAGGATATGGGGATGATTTTCTTATACCAGCGCAGTGCCAGCGGATTAAAAGATTCAATCATATATTTTCCGGAATAGTTTCTCATGGTTTTGGAGAGGATACGGCATAAACGGTCGCAGCTGTGGGATTCGGTTTTCAGCTCAATCAGAAGCGGAACTCTGCCGTCCACCAGTTTCAGAACCTCCTGAAGGGTGGGAATCTTTTCTTCGGTATTTAAAAGAACATACTGACGGATTTCTTTTAACGTCATATCTTTAATATCCCGTTCGATGTGGCACATCCGGTAGAGAGAGTCGTCATGATGGACAACAAGTTCATTGTCGGCGGTCAGATGAACATCCAGTTCAATTCCATAGCCTTTATCCACGGCGGCTTTAAAGGCGGAAAGGGAATTTTCAGGAATGCCCCACAGATTGTCAAAAAGTCCCCGGTGGGCGTAGTCCCAGTTGATAAAAGGAGCCCATTTTTTTCTGTCTGCCGGGCATCAGATGGGGGCAGATCAGGGGAATAGAATGCTTCCGGTGAGAAGGGTAAAAAATGTACGACTGCATAAGTAAGCTTATAAATTTTTTTCATTTTGAACCTCATTTTATATGTAAATCTGCATATACTGATAATGTAACATCCAATGAACCTTCAATTGGATTACCCTTTATTTTATCATTCGAATAACAAAAAGTCCAGTCAGGAGACAATGTTTGACAGACTTTTGAAGGCCTTCGGATGATTAGGATTTCCTCTTGAATTTTAGAAATATATAGGATATAATAAAAAAAGAAAATAGCCTGGGGTGTTCGATACTCTTACTATTTTGAACCTACATTTATCTTTACGGGATACCACATATTAAGAATATGTCAGGCCTCCGTTTGCAGTGGAAGACAGAAAACTTAACGAGGTAACCCACTTGGCGTCGGGTTAGGCGTCAAAAGGTAGGAAACGGCACTCTGGGTATAAGTAAAAGACAGAAGACGACTGGTATATATAACCGTTGTCTTTTTTTTATTTTATGGGAATTTTCTGTAAAGTAAAAGGGTTTCGCAGGGATGTACATGGGTTAAGGAGTTGGTATTTCTGAAACGTTATTGGATACATATCGTTATTATCGGAGCAGCCCTGACGGTGCTGTTGTTTTATTTTCTGAACCTTCAGCGCCATTGGACATCCGGTGAAGCTATGAACCGGGCCCAGGCTGCCCGGATGCTGGCACTGATGGAGTATGACAGGGAGGCGTGTGAAATAGCGGAAGGGGAACTTCCCGAAGATGTTTCTGCGGAGGCATGGTATGGGAAGTATGTCTCGGTTGTTTTAAGGGAAGGCTGGATGAATGTCCGGGAGGACGGCGGATTTCATCCCGGCGACCTGTTTACCTATGAGGATTTGCGATACATTATGGAACAGTTTCATCTTTCGGAGGAGCATCTGTCCTTTTCTTTGAAATACCGGCAGAAAGACGGCATGGTCGCCCGGCGGCAATGGTGTGAGGTTTATCAGCTTTTTTGTGTGCGGATTGTCCAAAGGGTGACCCGGGAGCGGATAGAAATCCACGGAAGTCCGGAAAACATCCAGGACTTGGGGCATGGCAGGTTGTAACAGACCAGGGAATAAAAAACGCAGAAGGTGTTTCCGTAGGAAGGTTTATGGATCGGACCTCCGAAGTATACATGGCGGGAGATGAGTTACTCTGTGTGATTGAAGTCCTTCCGGGAGAATGCCGAATGGAGAATGTATGGATTGAATCGGCAGAAAACCGGGAGATCCGGTGTTTTTGAGGGGTATCAGCGGACATTTAAACTGGAAGGGCGCTTGGAGAAAAACTGGAAGCGGGGATGGGGGATCGATATTTACGGATGGACAACTGACTGGAGTGGATTATAAAACCAAACGTATTAAAGATTCCCTGACAGGAATAACAGAAGACGCTCTTGTTTTGAAAGCATACGGGACGGTGCCAATGGCTGAAAATCTGACGGTTTATCAAATTTATCCGTCACCGGAGGTAATTTCAAAGGAGGACCTGGCTCTGGATGGAACGGTTTATGAGTTCGTTCTTCAGGGGGATAAAATATGCGGAATTATTTATCAGGACTATGCCGGGGAGACGATTCGCATATTGCTGCATGGCGCTTCGGAGGAGGTTTATGCGCAGCCATCGGTGACTTTGACTTCGGAAGCCCCCTTTGTAGTCCTTTCTTCCAATGAAGTGACCCGATACGATGGGGAACAGAAGTGACGCTGGTACCGGAGGATACAGGGGGCGGAGAATTGCGTATAAAAACGGAATCGGGAGAGGGAAAAATCCAACTGCTTTCTATGGAACGGAACGGCGGAGCGCCTTCTTATCGTGGAGAAATCTGTCTTCAGGAGCAAAACGGACAATTACTGGTCATTAATGAAGTGAATCTGGAGGACTATGTTGCCGGAGTGATTCCGGGAGAGATGCCGGTGTCCTATGGTGCGGAGGCTTTAAAAGTTCAGGCGGTATGCGCAAGAACCTTTGCGCGGAGAGCTTTAGGGGGAAGCTTCAGAGATTATCCGGCAAATCTGGACGATACGGTAGCCAGCCAGGTTTATAATAATAAAGAAGAATGTGAAGAGAGTATCCGGGCGGCTTCCGAAACCCGGGGGCAGGTTCTTCAGAACCCGGAGGGGCTGACGGCAACCTATTTCTTTTCAACATCCTGCGGGCATACCTCGGACCCGGAAGATGTCTGGTACAGCGGCAGTGAAGCGGACAGTGACAGGGCTGTTTCCGTTTTTCTGAGTGACGATGCGGTGTCGCTGGCCCTGTCCGGTGAAGAAGATTTCGGAAGTTTATAGACAGGGAAGACGGTTATAGTTATTTTGAGGAGGATCTTCCCTGGTTCCGGTGGCAGGTTTATCTGTCGTCGGAAGAAATCAGGGAAGGGATTTTGAGCCTGTGTCAGACAGATATCGGTGTTCTGGAAAATATTTCTGTGCTGGAGCGGGCGGACAGCGGTTTGATTAAGGGGATGGAGGTTACAGGCAGCGAGGGATCATGTAGAATTTACGGAGAATATAAAATCCGCAAGGCCCTTTCACCGGTCAATGCAGAGCTTATTCCCCAGAGCGGTGAAGCGGTAACCGGATGGAACCTTTTACCGAGCGCTTATTGTTATATGGAGCCGGTTCTTGAGGAAGATCAGTGTCAGGGCTATCTGATCCGTGGCGGCGGTTATGGCCATGGAAGCGGAATGAGTCAGAACGGAGCCATGAAAATGGCAGAGATGGGAAAGACTTACGATGAAATATTAAAATATTTTTTTCCGGATTCGGAATTGGTTACAGAATAATGGCAGATGAAAAAATGTTCCATTGAGGCGGATGCTGCAGTCTGGCTCAATGGAACATTTTTAATATTTTAAATGGAAATCTTCCTTTTCATCAGGGAAAAGAAAGAAATTCAGTTCAGCCCCAAGAAAGAAGATGTACATAATCATATAAAGATAAATGAAAAATAAAATCAAATAAGAAAGGCTGCCGTACATATAGGAAGGGCTTTTGGAAAGATCAACATACAGCGAGAATATATAAGAGCTGATCATCCAGCCGGCAGTGGTAAATACGGCACCGGGGAGCTGATTCCATGTTTTCATCGGCTTTGCCGGAAGGAATTTATAAAACAGCGTGAATATCAGGATATAAAATCCGATGGCAATAAAAGATTTCAACATACTCAGAAGCTGGGAATATTCGGGAAAAGAAGGGAAAAATGCTCTGAGCCAGGAATAAATCTGATTACCGAAAACGAGAACAAATACGGTGAAGATAATAACGGCAGCAAACAGAAGCGTGTAGCACGCTGCCTTGAAGCGGAGCAGAAAATAGTTCCGGTGTTCTTCAATTTCACGAACTGAATTCAGTCCTTCGGTGATGGCCATGATTCCCTTGGCAGCTGTCCAGATTGTGATGACAACGGAAAGGGACATAATGGTGCTTCCGGATTCTACATGAATATCATTCAGAAGGGCTTCCACTGCCGGCAGATATTTTGCCGGGATAATCAGGAGACCCCCTCCATGAGCGCCCGGGTATCAATAGGAAGATACTGGAACAGGGTTAAAAGGAAAAGAATAAAAGGCAGGGCGGACAAAATGAGAAAGTAGGCCGACTGGCCTGAATAGGCTGCCAGATGGTGCCTGCGGACTTTTTTAACATCGTTTGAATCAGACAATAACTTTCAGCATAACATTCCTCCGATTTATTTATCTTTTCCAGATAACAACGATGATATCATGAAAAAGAAAAAATGGCAATAAAAGCATTTCGATGAAATAAAAAACCACTTGACAATGAAAATCTATATGTTAAAATGAAATTTAGTTTAAAGGCTGTGAATGTGTCAGTAGGTATATATCTTCTGCCAGAGAAGACCGGTCATCGGGTGGAAGCCGGTCCTAAGTTCAGATATATATTGAATTTCCCACAGGAGCCGCATCTTTGAATCCGTCAGGTAGTAGGAGATGACGCTGATGCACGTTACGCATATCCGAGTGTCAGAAACCCGGGTTTCTGGAATTAGGTGGTACCGCGGAGAATTTCCGTCCCTTTGTCATTTGAAGGGGCGTTTTTTTTATTTAAAAAACGGTCCCGAATATTTAAAGAAAGGAATCGATAGAGATGAAAGACAGATTAGCAAAAATCCGTCAGAATGCGCTGAATCAGATTGAAGAGGCCGGCGCACTGGAAAAACTTAATGACATCCGCGTCGCTTTTTTAGGAAAAAAAGGTGAGCTGACTTCGATTATGAAGTCCATGAAAGAACTTGCTCCGGAGGAACGTCCGGCTTTTGGACAGATGGTGAATGAAACCCGCTCTGAAATCGAAAAGAAGATGGAAGAGATGAAAGCAGAGCTGGCACGAAAGGCCAGAGAAGCCCAGTTAAAAGCAGAGGTTATTGATGTAACACTTCCTGCAAAAAAGAGTAATGTCGGCCATCGCCATCCGAATACCATTGCACTGGAAGAAGTGGAACGTATTTTTGTTGGCATGGGGTATGAAGTGGTTGAAGGACCGGAAGTTGAAAAGGATTACTACAACTTCGAAGCCCTGAACATCCCGGCAAATCATCCGGCAAAGGATGAGCAGGATACTTTCTATATTAATAAGGAGTTCGTTTAAGAACACAGACATCCGGTACACAGGTTCATACGATGGAAACCCAGGAACTGCCGATCCGTATGATCGCTCCGGGCCGTGTATACCGTTCCGATGAAGTGGATGCAACCCATTCCCCATGCTTCCACCAGATCGAAGGACTTGTCATCGACAAACATATTACATTTGCGGATTTAAAAGGTACACTGGCTGAATTTGCCAGAGAGCTTTTCGGTGAAGAAACAAAAGTCAAATTCCGTCCCCATCATTTCCCGTTCACAGAGCCAAGTGCTGAAGTGGACGTGACATGCTTTAAATGCGGCGGTGCCGGATGCCGTATGTGCAAAGGTTCCGGCTGGATTGAAATCCTTGGCTGCGGTATGGTTCATCCGAAGGTGCTGAAGATGAGCGGTATTGATCCGGAAGAATACTCCGGCTTTGCATTTGGTGTCGGTCTGGAGCGTATTGCACTGTTGAAATATGAGATTGATGATATGCGTCTGCTCTATGAAAATGACACACGTTTCTTAAAACAGTTCTAAAAGGAGGAAGAAAAGATGAATACACCATTATCATGGATTAAAGCTTATGTTCCTGGCCTCGATGTAACTGCTCAGGAATATACGGATGCAATGACACTGTCCGGTACAAAGGTTGAAGGCTTTGAGGCGCTGGACAAAAACCTTGAAAAAATCGTTATTGGTCAGATTAATAAGATAGAAAGACATCCGGATGCGGATAAACTGATTATCTGTCAGGTGAACGTGGGTGCCGATGAAGATATTCAGATTGTTACCGGTGCGCCGAATGTGAAAGAGGGAGACCTCGTTCCTGTTGTTTTAGTCGGCGGCCGGGTTGCCGGCGGTCATGACGGCGGTCCGATGCCGGAAGGCGGTATTGCCATTAAAAAGGAAAGCTTCGTGGTGTTGAAAGCTTCGGTATGATGTGTTCCATCGAGGAATTGGGTTCCAGCCGGGATTTTTATCCGGAAGCGCCGGAAAACGGTATTTATATTTTCAAAGAAGGCACTGTAAAACCGGGAGATGACGCTGTTGAGGTCCTCGGTCTTCACAATGTTGTTTTTGAATATGAAATCACATCCAACCGTGTGGATTGTTTTGGGGTTCTCGGTATTGCCAGAGAAGCGGCAGCAACCTTCCGGAAGCCTTTTGTGCCTCCGGTTGTGGAAGTGAAGGGCTGCGGCGGTGATGTGAAGGATTATATCAAAGTGCGTGTGGAGGATACAGAATTATGTCCGAGATATACGGCCCGTGTGGTTAAAAATATTAAACTGGCGCCGTCACCGGAATGGATGCAGCGCCGTCTGGCAGCCAATGGTATCCGTCCGATCAATAACATTGTCGATATTACAAACTATGTGATGGAAGAGTATGGACAGCCAATGCACGCTTACGATATGGATATGATCGAGGGCGGTGAAATCGTTGTGCGCCGTTTCACAAAGGATGAAGAATTTGTGACACTGGACGGACAGAGCCATAAAATGGATGATACCATGCTGGCAATCTGCGACGGAAAGAAACCAATCGGTATTGCCGGAATCATGGGCGGTGAAAACTCCATGATTACAGACCAGTTGATGAAGGTGCTTGGCCAGTTGATCGAGGGTCGTTGACGGTATGGTTGACGTATATCCAAATCCAGTCAAGGAGATTGAGCTTCCGTTTGAGCCGGAGAAGATGAACAAGCTGCTCGGAACAGACATTTCTTCTGATGTTATGCTTTCCATCTTCAAGAAGCTGGAGCTTCGTTATGACGAGAAGACAAATATGCTGACAATACCGACTTTCCGTCAGGATTTGAAATGTATGGCAGATCTTGCAGAGGAAGTAGCACGTTTCTATGGCTATGCAAATATTCCGACGACTCTGCCACACGGCGAGTCCACTGCAGGTAAGAAGAGCTATGCAGAGCGTGTAAATGATATCGTAAGAAATATTGTCGAGGGCGATGGTTTCTCTGGAGCTATGCATTATTCGTTCGAGAGTCCGAAGGTATTTGACAAGCTGCTCATCCCACAGGATTCCGTATATAGAAAGGCAATCCAGATCATGAACCCACTTGGCGAGGACTTCTCTATCATGAGAACGCTTCCGTTAAATGGTATGCTGACATCCCTTTCTACAAACTATAACCGTAGAAATAAACATGCGAGACTGTATGAGCTTGCAAATGTATATCTGCCGAAGGCACTTCCATTGACAGAGCTTCCGGATGAGCGTATGATGCTGACACTTGGTATGTTCGGCGAGGGCGATTTCTTCGATCTGAAGGGTGTGATTGAAGAGCTGACAGAGAAGCTTGGATTTGCAAAGGAGATCAACTACGAGCCAACATCTGAGCATCCATTCTTACATCCGGGACGTCAGGCAAATATCACGAAAGGCAAGCTTTCGGTTGGTTATCTCGGACAGCTTCATCCAGAGGTTGTTGAAAACTATGGCATGAAGAAGGAAGTCTATGTCGCAGTTCTGGATATGCAGACAGTTACAATGCTTACGACATTTGACAGAAAGTACGAAGGTATCGCGAAGTTCCCAAGCGTTACACGAGATCTGGCACTGGTTGTAGATAAGAGTGTATTTGTTGGCGAAATCGAGAAGGTCATCAAGAAGTGTGGAGGCAAGATGTTAGAGAGCTACAAGCTGTTCGACGTTTACGAGGGCGCACAGGTGGCACCGGGTAAGAAGTCTGTTGCGTACTCTCTCGTATTCCGTGACAAGACAAAGACTTTGACGGATGCGGATGTTAATCCAGTCGTAGAGAAGCTTCTTGCAGAGCTTTCGAAGATGGGCATCGAGATCCGTGCATAATAGCATAGTTCTGCGTGCAGAATTTTATGGAGCAGATAAATATGAACGAAATGAAATTAAGTGATTTTAATTATGAATTGCCACAGGAGCTGATCGCACAGGATCCGCTCCTGAAGCGAAGCGATTCCCGGCTTATGGTGTTGAACCGTGCGACTGGAGGAATCGAACACCGACATTTCTCGGATGTGATCGAATACTTAAATCCGGGTGATTGTCTGGTTATCAATGATACAAAGGTCATTCCAGCCAGACTGATTGGCGTCAAGGAAGATACAGGGGCATCCATTGAGGTGCTGCTGTTGAAGCGCCACGATGATAAGGTCTGGGAGACGCTGGTAAAGCCGGGGAAAAAGGCACGTGTAGGTGCGCGTATTTCCTTTGGTGAAGGCAAATTGGTCGGCGAGGTTATCGACATTGTTGAAGAGGGCAATCGTCTGATCCAAGTTTGGAATT